>Ga0209541_10012060_pt1 | contig 13414 bp, 11 predicted proteins | sample RifCSPlowO2_01_FD_184027 | JGI IMG/M metagenome (GOLD analysis project Ga0209541, IMG submission 184027) | Groundwater microbial communities from Rifle, Colorado - Rifle CSP2_plank lowO2_0.1 (SPAdes) (version 2) | ecosystem: Environmental > Aquatic > Deep subsurface > Groundwater | place...
AAGGAAACTCCGATACTGTTGGCAATACCATAGCTAGTGCTTTTTCAGCCAGAGCGCCGTGGCCGATTTCCCTGCGATTAGTGGTACCTATGCGACCGACTTCCCCGTTTGAGTAAGGTGGAAAATTATAATGGTGCATAAATCTTTTTTCTTCTTTCGACTCCATACCGTCCACTAAAAGTTTTTCTTCCGGACCACCAAGAGTCAACACAGAAAGCACATGTGTTCCTCCTCGATAAAAAATTCCACTACCATGCAAAATAGAAGAAAATCCTCCGGCTTGCACATACAAATCACGAAGTTCATCCATCGCTCTACCATCGGCTCGTTTATTTTTTTTTATCGCTTGTTCATGTAATATTTTATTTTCCGTTTCATCAAAAAGATTATCTTCTACCACAAAATCATCTCTATCGGGATATTTTTCTGCCACCATTTTATTCCAAACACTATGCAATTCATCTATTTTCTTTTTTCCTGATTCGGTAAAAATAGTATTTTCCATTTTTGGTAAAATATTTTTATTAAATAATTTTACAGATTCTTCTGAAACTTCTTCCTTTTCTATCACTTTTTTCGCTATCCCTATTTCTTTTACTATTTTTTTCTGAAAATTTTCTAATTTGGTTATTTCTTCGCTGGCTTTTTTAAATGCTTCCTCTAATTCTTCTTCTTTTATTTGGTGAGCAGATGCTTCAATCATATTTATATTCCCATCTTTTCCGCAGATAGTTAAATCAAATTTATATTTACTATCATCTAAACGCAAGGACTGAACTGGGCTTATAACTAAAGCATCACTATCATATTTACCAATACGTACAGCACCCACCGGTCCATTCCAAGGGATATCTGATATTGCCAAAGCAAGTGAAGCAGCATTGATCGCCAAAACAGTAGGGTCATTTTCATCAAGAGATATAACAGTAGTAATCACTTGCACTGCGTGGCGGATTGATTGGTCAAAAAGTGGACGGAGGGTCCTGTCAATCACTCGGCTAGCAAGTATGGCATTCTCTGACAGTTTGCCTTCTCGGTGCATAAACCGAGATCCTAAAATTTTTCCAGTAGCATAAAACCTCTCTAAATAATCTACTGTTAAATTAAAAAACCCTAAACCCTCTTGCCTATCTTTAGACATGCAAGCAGTGGCCAGCACAATTGTTTCGCCATATTTTAAAATGACCGATCCGTGTGCTTGTTCCGTTAAATCTGAGAAAATGGCAGTTAAAATTTTACCGCCAATTTCAATTGAATACTCTTTTTTCTTCATATTTTTTCCAAATTTTTATTTCATTCCGATTAAATATTTTTTCGGATTCAAAGAAAGATCTATAAAATCATCCGCCACTTCGCGAAGTTTGTTGGAAGTGGACTTGCCAAAGGAAGCAACCTCCACTTGAGTGCCAGTATGATTTTTCATATATTCAACCAACGGAATAAAATCCCCGTCTCCGGAGACTATAATAACAGCGTCCAGGCGACTGGCCATTCTCATTACATCAACAGTCAGACCCACATCCCAATCCCCCTTCTTAGTACCAGTGTGAAAAACTTGCAAATCTTTAGTTTTAGTTTCAATACCAAGCTTGGTAAGAGCCTCAAAAAAGTTCTTCTCATCGCCAGTTTCTGTGGCAATAACATAAGCCACCGCCCGAACAAGTTTTCTGCCCGCCACTACTTCTTTTAAAACTGCGCCAAAATTAACCCTGGCATTATATAAATTGCGGGCTGAATGGTATAGATTTTGAGTGTCAATAAAAACCCCAACCCTCTGTTCTTTATGTTTTATAACAGTCATATGTTTATATTATAACATAAAAAACAGCATAAGTAATTTTAAGAGTCGTGGGTTCCCTGTCCTTATGACTCCGAGGGCGAAGGCTCAGAAATTACTTAATGCTGTTTTTTTATACAAGATCCATTTTCTTCATCAGTGCATTGTAGCGAGTTTTATCCTTGCGTTCCAAGTATTTCAAATGAGTGCGTCTGTCTGCTACCATTTTAATAAGTCCCCGACGAGAATTATTATCTTTTTTATGTTTCTTCAAATGTTTCGCCAATTCCTCTATTTGGGTAGATAAGACAGCCACTTGCACTTCAGAAGAGCCTGTATCTTTCTCATGAATTTGATTTTTCTTTATAATCTGTTGTTTTTTCTTTGTATTTAACATAATTTTATCTTAACATAAAGTCGTCTAATTTGCAAGATAAAGCAGCGTCTACCTGTTTTTTGACATGTCGCACAATATTTTATGCTATCATAAAGATATGACATCCGAGATAGATAAACTAAAGAGACAGTTTTTGGAATATCTGGAAATAGAAAAAGGTTCGAGTTTGAAAACTATTGAAAATTATGATAGATATTTAACCCGTTTCTTTAAATTCGGAGAGATAACAAAACCGAAAGATATTACAGACGAAAATGTAAAAGAATTCAGACTTTTTTTGAATAGACAGTCTGGGATAAAAATAAAAGGACAGGTAGAAACATCAATGAAAAAAAATACTCAAAATTATTATTTGATCGCTCTTCGTGTATTTCTGAAATACCTAATGAAAAACGAAATTCAAACTCTTTCTCCCGATCGCATAGAACTGGCAAAAATAAAAGAGAGAAGTTTGGATTTAATTACGGTAGAAGAACTAAACAGACTCCTTGCCGGGCCGAACGGATCCGATCTAAAAAATCTTCGAGATAAAGCTATCCTTGAATTATTTTTTTCTACCGGACTTCGCGTATCAGAGCTCTCCTCTTTAAATAGAGATTTAGATTTATCAAAAGGTGAATTTTCCATCAGAGGGAAGGGAGAAAAAGTGCGAGTAGTATTTTTATCGGAAACTGCCCGAAAAGCAATCAAGGAATACTTAGCTAAAAGAAAAGACATGGAAGAAGCTATGTTTACACAAATTTCCACTATTAATAAAAAAGGTTTTTCAAGACTAACCCCACGTTCTATAGAAAGAATCGTAAAATACTATGCCATCAAAGCAGGTATTTCTAAAAAAGTAACACCTCATATTATTCGTCACTCTTTTGCTACTGACTTATTACAAAATGGAGCAGATATTAGAAGTGTTCAAATGATGCTCGGACATTCTAATATTTCTACTACTCAAATTTATACCCATATTACTGATAAACAATTACAAGAAGTGCATAAAAAGTTTCACAGCAGAAAATAATATGAAAATCGTTTCATGGAATACAAATGGACTGAGAGCAACGGTAAAACAAGGTTTTTTTATGCCTCTATTTCAAAAAGGGAAACCTGATATTTTATGTTTACAAGAAACAAAAGCGCATCCCGAACAACTCACGGAAAAAACACGCAATATCTCTGGATACTTTTCTTATTTTTCTCATTCTAAATTAAAAAAAGGATATAGCGGAGTGGCAATTTACTCTAAAGAAAAACCAAAAGGAATTTTTTATGGAATGGGTATTAAGAAATTCGATGACGAGGGCAGACTAGTAGGCGTAAAATTGAAAAATTTCACTATCATAACCGTTTATTTTCCAAACGGCGGACAAGGCCCCCATCGTTTGAAATACAAATTAGAATTTTATGACGCTTTTTTAAAATTTATTTTAAAACTTCGAAAGAAAGGCGAACATATCATTTTTTGCGGAGATGTAAACACTGCCCACGAGGCCATTGACCTGGCAAACCCGAAAGCCAATGAAGAAAACACCGGATTTTTGCCTATTGAGCGCGCTTGGGTCAGTAAAGTAATTAAAAATAATTTTGTTGATATCTTCAGAAAATTTTATCCGAATAAAATCGGCGCATATACTTATTGGGACCAAAAAACAAGAGCTAGAGATCGAAATGTCGGCTGGCGACTTGATTATTTTTTTGTGAGTTCAGAAGTCGTTCCTAAAATAAAAAATACAGGTATGATGTCCGATTACTACGGTTCCGACCATTGCCCTATTTGGTTAGAGATTTACTAACTCTGGTTTAATGTTTTTACCAAACCATTTTTGAGATAGCTTTTTTATATTTGGAGTAATGTCTGTTACTAAAATTTTAACCTTTTTGTTTTTCGCCAACTTTTTTTCGATTTCCGGATGCCGAGCAAAATAGTTTTTCAATTTTTTAGGAATAATTTCATCCTGAGAAATGACTTTAATCTTCGGACCTAGAATTTTTTTAATTTCATTTTTATAAAATGGATAATGAGTACATCCGAGAGCCACAGCATTTAATTTCTTGTTCAAGAAAGGCTTCAAATATTTCAAAATAAATTGTTTGGCTAAAACTTTCTCTCCTTCTTCAATCAAAGGTACCAGCATCGGGGCAAAATTTTGAAAGACTTGTGTCTTTTTGCTAATTTTTTTAATTTCCTTCGGAAAAGTATTTGAGGTGATTGTTCCCAACGTTCCCAATATTCCCACTCTCTTATATTTAACTGCTTCTTCGGCTGTTGGAATTAAAACACCTAAAATTTTCCTCTCAGATTCCCCCATTATTTTTCGAGTATGATTATAATTCACCAAGTACTCTTGTTGAATCCTTCTCAAGGCTCTAGCCGAAGAAGTATTGCAGGCAATAATAACAATCCCACAATTTTCTTTCTTAAATAAATAATTCATGGCCTCTTTAGTGAATTCGAAAACAGCTTGGTGTGAGCGATTACCATAAGGCACTCTTTTGGTGTCCCCTAAATATACATAATCATATTCCGGCATGGCCTTTCGTATCGCTTTGGCAATAATCAGCCCACCCAATCCCGAATCAAAAATCCCAATTTTCATATTTTTTATTCTAACATATTTTAAAATTCATGTTATTATTAATATATGCAAAAAATCTGTAAAACATGTAAAAAAGAATTTGAAGATTTTTCGATCAGCAAAACTGGTGAATAAAAAAACTATAAAAAGAAAGTTTTCATTTTTATCTTACTCCATGTTTCAAATGAAGTTTTTCTATCTCTTGTTCCTCTAATTCTTCTTTTTTTTCTTTCCCCCTATCTCCCAATACTTTCAACGCCCCATCCGGCAAAAGATTTAGTGATCTAACTAGCTCTGAAAGATGTTCTTCTGTATTTTTGGTCGGATCATCTAAAACCTCTTCCAAAAGAGCATGCAAAATCCATCCCATACGAGGTCCTGGTTTTATGTCAAGTTTTTTTATCATAAATTCTCCATTAATCTTAAGTTGACTAACAGAAATCGGGTCATGCAGAGCCTCTTCTATCATGGCAAAATATTTCCGCAAGCGATAGGGTGTTTCTTTTTTCTTCATTCCTACCCTATCGCATTCACGGACATTCATTAACAACCAAATATTTTCTACCCCGACTTTTGTGACAATTCTCCGCACTGCAGAAAGAGTAATTAGTTCAGTATCAGAGAAAAACATATGATTGCGAATTAATTTTTCCACTAAATCAATTTCTTTTCTGGAAAATTTTAATCGTTCCATTATTTTTTTCGCCATTTTTGCGCTGATAACCTCGTGACCGTAAAAAGTATATTTTTTCTTGGAAACGAAGGTAGGCGAATATACCCTCCGTCGCTCGCACTCTATCTTGGAAGGGCAAGATTTATTATCTCCATTGTGAATACTCCTCTGAGTATATTCGCCTACCTTCGTTAATCTTCTGCTCTTTGGTTTCCCGATATCATGAAAAAATGCCGCCAACCTTACTTCCAAAGGCCAATTTTTCTCCGCCGAGTGCTGCAAAGCATGAAGCAAATGCTCCCAAACATCATAAATATGCTCACCCGCCTGTTCGCACCCGATTCCTTCTTCTAATTCCGGAATTATATTTTTCAACAAGCCAAACTTCTGAAGCATCACCATCCCAACGGACGGATTCGGTGACATAATTATTTTTGAAAGCTCATCACGAATTCTTTCAGATGATATTTTTTTTATTAAATTTGAATTTCTCAAAATACTTTCACTGCTTTCATAAGACACAGAAAAACCAAGTTGTAAAGCAATGCGTACTGCTCGAAGCATTCTGAGTGAATCTTCTTTAAAACGATCATCAGGATTCCCTACTGCCTTCAATATCTTATCTTTTATATCCTTTAAACCACCAAATATATCAGTTACCTGTCCATTTCTATAAGCCATAGCATTTATTGTAAAGTCACGTCTTTTTAGATCGTCTTCCAAATTGTCACTGAATTTTACTTTATCTGGATGCCTAAAATCGCTATATTTTGCTTCAATTCTATATGGAGTAACTTCTATTTGACGCAGTGTTTCACAAGAAACACCCTCATTTATAACGGCTACCGTTCCAAATGCATTTTCATACACTGTTTTCTTAAAAAGTTTAATAATCTGGTCTGGCTTAGCATCAGTTGTTATATCCCAATCTTTCGGTTCCCTGTCCATTAAAAGATCCCGGACACAGCCACCGACTAAATATGCTTTAAAACCCTCATTTTCAAGCGTATTTATTATATGCGAGACTTTTTTAGGAATTTTTAATATTATTTTTTGGGGAGTATCCATTTTTTTGCGCACCCGGCAGGACTCGAACCCACAATACGACGTCCGAAGCGTCGCGTGATATCCATTTCACTACGGATGCTTTTTACTTATAATACTTATATTTTACACCTTTCTTGTAAATTAACAAATAACCTTAAAAATAAAGCTCAAATTAAGAATTGCATTAGTTTAATTAAAATATTATAATAAAATATACTTTATACTGTGTTTATATTTAGTGATCTTTTTACATAGTAAAACCACAAAAAAGAGTATCTGTAGATCAAAAAATAAATTGCGGTTATGGTTTAGTGGTAGAACACGTCCTTGCCAAGGATGAGACGGGAGTTCGATTCTCCCTAGCCGCACAAAAAATATTCAACTTTCTTGTCCTTTATTTATAACTTGATTTATAAGGATTTTATAAAAAATTGTGGATAACTATGTTGGTAATGTTCATAAAGGACATATAAAGATATTGTCTTTTATGGTCATTATATGAAAAATACGTTGTAAAATAAGGATATTTTAATAAAAGACATAAAATTAAGTAAAAGGTTTCACGTGAAACATGTTTATTATGAAACTTATAAAGTATAGTTGTTAAAAACAAATAAAATGCCTAAGATTTTTACCTCGGAAACACAAAAAATAGGAGAAATTGGAGAAAACATAGCAACAAGGTTTCTCATGAAACGTGGTTTTTCAGTGTTAGATCGTAATTATACTAAAAAATGGGGCGAGATAGATATTGTAGCTGAAAAGGACAACAAGTTATATTTTATCGAGGTAAAAAGTGTTTCCCGTGAAACTTTAAACACCTTTATACCTAAATCTTATAATGATTCAGACGAAAGATACGAACATAGACCAGAAGATAATATGCACCCATGGAAACTGAAAAGATTATCAAGGACAATTCAGACCTACCTTTTAAGTAAAAATATAGATGAAGGAAAAGAGTGGCAAGTTGATTTACTTGTTGTTTATATATGCCAGAAAGAGAAAAAAGTAAAGGTAAAAGTAGTAAGCGATATTATTTTATGATATAGTTAAAAACCGGAACATAAAAATTTTCTGGGCGAAAACTTTTATGTTCCGGTTTTTGAAAACGGGCCGTAGTATACCGGTAGTACAAGTGCTTTGGGAGCATTTAGACTGGGTTCAATTCCCAGCGGCCCGACATTGCGGGATTAGTTTAATGGTAAAACGTCAGTTTTCCAAACTGAGGTTGGGAGTCCGATTCTCCCATCCCGCACATGACAATTTATATTTATGCATTCGTCAGTGTCATAATAGTGAGCCTTGTTTCTTTAATCGGAATATTTTCTCTTTCTTTGAAAGAGGAAATTGTAAAAAAATATATCAGTCTATTTATAAGTCTGGCTGTTGGTGCGCTTTTAGGCGATGCATTCATTCACTTAATACCTGAAGCTTTTAGAAATTCTCCCAATTCTACTATTGCGAGTCTTTTGATAGTGTCCGGTATTCTTATATTCTTTATAATAGAAAAATTCCTTCATTGGCATCATCATGAAGACGATACAGAAAAAAAACATATATATCCGGTGGGAAAATTACTGCTTTTTACCGATAGTTTTCATAATTTGATAGATGGAATAATTATCGGTGTAAGTTTTTTAGTAAGTATTCCTATTGGAATAGCAACAACATTAGCGGTAGTTTTGCATGAAATTCCACAAGAAATAGGGGATTTCGCAGTACTTATTCATTCTGGCTATAATAAAAAAAGAGCCTTATGGTTAAACTTTATTTCGGCTCTTATGGCTATTGTCGGAGTTTTTTTTGCTTTAATTTTTGGTAGTATCGCGGAAGCTTTTACTTTATGGATTTTACCGATAGCAGCTGGAGGCTTTATTTATATTGCTGTCGCTGATTTAATTCCTGAACTTCAAAAAACAAAAGAACTAAAATATTCCGCGTTGCAACTAGCAGCAGTTATAGTTGGAATTTTAGCTATGGTCTCTCTGCTTTTGTTTGAATAATCTTCAAATAATTCTGAAACTAGCTAGAAAGGATTTTTTGCTCCTAAGACTTCAAAGTGTAGATGTGGTCCGCTTGAGCGACCAGTAGAACCGACATAGCCAATAATTTCTCCTTGAGAAACCTGCGCGCCCGTATTAACGCCAAGTCTGGACATATGCGCATATAAAGTTCTAGTACCATTTGGATGTTGCAAAATTATCATATTGCCATAAGCGCCATTCCAGCCCATTCTTGCAGTCAAAACTCTCCCAGAAGCAGAAGCATAGATAGGTGTTCCAGTCGGGGCTGCAATATCAACCCCCCTGTGTTTGGAAGTTACTCCTCTAGACTTTTTACCATTTGGAACCGGGTTTTTGAAATAACCAACAATGTCTGGCATTGAAGAATATGAATTACTGCCTTTTGTCACGCTACTTCCAGTTTTTGGTTTTGTTTCACCTAGCATGTCAGCGCCCGGAATCATCAATTTTTCACCAATAATAAGCTTGGTATCTGTATCAATATCATTTGCAAGAAGTATTTCGTCCATTTCAACTTTATACAGACTAGCTATGCCTTGAAGTGTTTGACCCTTTGTGACGATATGTTCTATGCCAGAAAAAGGTAATATTAGTAATACATCATCTTCTTTTAACTTATCACCTTTCTCCATTTCATTAACAGATAAGATAGTGTCTACAGAGACACCAAACATATCAGCTATTTGCGAGATGGAATCACCTTTTCTTACCACATAAACGCTTATCTGATCAGAATAGGGGTTTCCAACTTCACTCTCACCTGGAATACTTATATGGCTAGTTGTAGGGAAAAGAGCATTTTCGGACACTATATTAATATCAACACTACTTTCAATCTCATCTTTTTTGTCTTGTAAAGTTAGGATAGAAGAAATATCAGCTTGAAGAAGGGTCAGGGTTTGGGAATTTTCTGCAACTTGAGTAGAACTTAAAGAATCCATCACGTCTGCGGAGACTTCGTTACCTAAAATTGAGGAGAAGAAACCCGCCTCTATCTTAAGAGGCATAAAAAGCGTCCCAAGCAACAGGGAAAAGACCAGAATAGAGCTGAATATTTTAAATTGAGATTTTATAAAACAAATTAATTATCACAAGACTTCCTTTCCAACCCCAACTAAAGCTTAGCAAATAAGGGTAGAACTACAGGACGACCTGAATTGTGCTGCACCGCCAATCGGCGGATAAGGTTCTCGTGATGGTTACTGTCATTTCTAGCGTTCAACCAATGAATTCATACTTCCTTTCTAACCACTTCCAATAGGGTAACCCAATCTAATGTCTAAGTCAACTCAACTGTGGAAAACTAAATTGACAGGTTTTCTTAATGGGTTGTAATATCTGAGTCTTTTATACTTTCTTAAAAATTAGGAATTAGAAGCCCGAGGTTTTATAATGAAGGTATTATGGCCATAGAACAAGGAAATAATTTAAACTCGGGTAAGAAACCCTTAACTGAAGGATTTCCTGTTCCACACCAGGATAATCTCAAGACAGAAGAACCGAATAAAGACCGAGTTGGAGCGGGGATTATTCTTGAAGCTGAAATGGAAAAGCGCGATAAGTTGAGAGTCGAAAAAAAGAATGAGGAAGAAACAAAAAAACAAGAGGAACTAGTCGCTGAATTGATTAAGAACTATAACAAAGGGGATTACCTTGAGATTCTAGCGTTAAACAATGAAAGCAAAAAAAACGAGGAAAAAGAAAATGTTCTTCCCGAAATTGCGGAAGAAGCAGAATTAAAATCAGAAGAGGGTCCTAGTAAAAAAATATATAAAATTTACGGAGAAGATGACATCTCGGAACTTGAACAAAAAGAAGAAATTAAAACAACAAGAAAAAAAACAAAAGCGACCCTGGCAGGTATTGAGAACGAAGAGAAAGAAGGGCTAGAAAGAAAGTTCGATGTCCAAAAAACAATAGAAGAAATAAATGAAAAAATTGCTGAAAAAAAGAAAGAAAAAGGCGTTGCATTTACACCAGAAGAAGAAAAAAGTCTCATATTAGAAATGTTCTTGAAAGCGAAAGAAGATTTTAGTAAAGAGAATCTGGAGTCCTCCGGTCGGCTAAAAAATGCCTTTGCAAAAACCGAAAAATGGTGGGAGGGTTTAGATAAAACACGCTCAGGGAAAATGACAAAAGTAGTTCTAGGCACTGTATTCATTAGCTCAGCTACTTTGCTGGCTGGTGCAGGCTTCGGTATTGCTCCACCGCCACTCGGAATTACCAAAAGACTGTTAACTAGAGTCGGTATGGCTACGGGTTTAAACATGGCTTTAACTTCAAACTTATCAGAAAAATTTTTAAGCGCCTTTAAAAAAGAAAAAGAAGAACAGACTGCCCTAGACACCAAAGAAGAAAAAAATAGACGGAAAGAATTCCTTACTTTACAAAACATTGCATCAGCATTGGGAATCGGTACAGCATTTATGTTAAGTGGAGGCACAGTAGCTTTAATTGCGACAGGGGGCGTAGTAGGCAGAAGAGCTTTCAACGCCTATTTTGATAAAAAAATCAAAGAAAAAGAAAAAGAGTTAGGAAAATTATCAGAAGAAATTAAATTAGAAAATCTTGACGATAGTTTTGACATTAATGTTCTTGCAACAAGTTTAGAAACAATCGGACAAGACTATGACAATATAACAAAAAATCTCAAAAAATTTAAGTGGGGGAAAAGTATTGCAAATAGTGCTTTAACAATGAGTACAGGTCTGGCAACCATGGAAGCACTTCACCATAATACTGAAGTTGAAACTGAAACAAAACACGAAGGACAACTTAAAGATAACACCGGACTCAAACACCAAGAAGAATTGAAACATCAAGAAGAACTCAAAACCAAAATAGAAGAACAAATAAAAATAAAAGACGCAATTATCCATAAAGGGGAAGGAGTGGAACATGCCTTTATTAGACAAATTGAAAATAATCAGGAATTGGCAAAAGAATTAGGATTCAAGGGAGATCCAAGTGATACAAAAGCTTTGCATGAATTTGCTGGACGAGAAGCTCATATTATAGCTATTAAGGAAGGTTATGCTGACAACGCTGGACATGAAGTGAGGGTGGCGGAAGCAGATAAGATAGCCTACGAAATTAAAATAGAAGACGGACATATTTTGGTTGAAGAAAAAACCGTTGGAGGAGAGATACTTGAGACCCATCATGAAGGAGACAAGTTTGAAGAAAAAGTAGATAAATACGAAAGCAGTTACACAAAACTAAACAAAATAGATAATATTTCTGAAATAAAAGAAGAAATTAACCCTCTTGCAGAAATAAACACCGATAAACAAACAGTAAGTGAATATGAAAACACCCCAGAAAATGAAACCAAAAGTGAGTACGTAGACACCTCAAAACCAGAAGGGGAAGAAAATATTACATCTCAAGAATCAATAAATAATCCATATCATCTTTCAGAAGAAACATTAAAAAGAGTAAATGAAATCTATCAAAATAATATAGAAAATATTTCACCCGAAAACCCAGAAGTATTTAAACATATACAACTAACTGCCGAAGAAACAACAAAACAACACCTAGACACCGTAAATCAAACATACAAACCTGTTATTTCTTATATTCAAGCGCTTGAAAAAATTACAGACATTCATCCAAGAAGTACTACGATATTCCAATCTCCCGAAACTAATATTGAATATATGACACGTGTTTTACAAATAGAAGCATCTAAAGGAATATTATTGAAAGCAACAGTAGATACAAATGGAATTACCTATATAGAAAAAGTTAAGCTATAATTATTATTAACTAACTAAAAAAAATTATGAACACAAACAAGCAAACAAATAAAAACGAGATCCGTAAAAATATTATTACTTTATTCGACATAGATAAACTACCAGAAAACAAGCAAGAAGAAACTGTTTCCCGTATTGGTAAAATAATTCTCCAGTCAGTTTTAGTAAGGATCTTGCCTACTTTAAAAGAGGAGGAGCTGTCCCAATACGAGAAATTAGTAGAAAACAATACTGAGCCAGATGTTTTATTTGATTTTTTCTTTGAAAAAGTTCCATTTTTCCTGCAAATTGTGGCCGAGGAATCGGAAAATTTTAGAAAAGAATCAGCTGAAGTGCTGGAACAAACAAACTAAGTTTTGTGTTATATTTGATGGGTGGTAAATCATCTGTCAGGTCTCAATAGCAAACAAAAAGAAGCAGCGACCCATATGGAGGGACCGCTTTTAATTGTGGCTGGAGCAGGTGCCGGAAAAACTAAAACCATAACACATAGAATACTAAATTTAATAAAAAATGGGGTAGCGCCAGAGAAAATTTTGGCTGTCACCTTTACCAACAAAGCAGCTAAAGAAATGCGCGAACGAATTATTTTAGAAATTAAAAAAAACATTAAAGGACAAGACACTATTCCATTTATCAGTACTTTCCATTCTCTAGGGGTTTATATCATAAAAGAAAACGCAAAAATTTTAGGGCTAACTAGACATTTCACTATTTTAGACGAGTCAGATTCTATAACACTAATAAAGGAAGCGATAAAAGAAATAGGGTTGGACCCAAAACAATATGACCCCAAAAAAATAGGCAACATAATTAGTCGGGAAAAAGGAAAATTCACACACCTGGTAGATTACGAAGAAAGGGCAAGCGATTATCTAAGCAAAATAGTAGCCCAAGTTTGGAATTTATATGAAAGGAAAAAGGCAAAAGAAAATTCTTTGGATTTTGATGACTTGCTTTTAAAGACGACTAAACTATTAAAAGAAAACGAGCAAATTAGAAAAATTTACCAAAAAAAATGGGATTATATCCATGTTGATGAATATCAGGACACCAATGAAGTGCAATATTTAATGTCCCGCTTGCTTTCTGAAAATAATAAAAACATTTGCGTGGTTGGAGATGCTGATCAAAATATTTATTCTTGGCGTGGAGCAAATTT
>Ga0209541_10012062_pt1 | contig 13411 bp, 19 predicted proteins | sample RifCSPlowO2_01_FD_184027 | JGI IMG/M metagenome (GOLD analysis project Ga0209541, IMG submission 184027) | Groundwater microbial communities from Rifle, Colorado - Rifle CSP2_plank lowO2_0.1 (SPAdes) (version 2) | ecosystem: Environmental > Aquatic > Deep subsurface > Groundwater | place...
GTTGTTGGGGGCGCAGCATTTTTCTTTATGGGCTCGCCTAAAACGGAACGCATGCGGCAATTTGATCAGCAACGCGTGAATGATTTGCAAACCATTCAGTGGCAGATTGTGAACTATTGGCAACAAAAGGAAGAGTTACCTGCCTCACTGGGCATGCTCGAAGATGACATTAGTGGATTTCGTACGCCACATGATCCCGAAACCGGTATAGTATATGAATACACAATGAAAGGGGGCATGACGTTTGAATTATGCGCAAATTTTTCTCTTGTAAGTAGTGATGCCAATACCAACAAAGCAGTGCCATACCCCGTGGGAGAATTTGGCGCAAATTGGAACCATGCCGCAGGTCGAACATGTTTTAGTCGCACCATTGACCCAGAACTCTACCCACCGCAAAAAGGATTAGATAAAATCGCACCTGTTCCTGCTGTGAGGTAAGTTATAAATTATCTAAAACTAATATGTTCAAGAAAATTTTTCTAAGTCTGATGGTGATTATTGTGGTAGTGGTCGGGGGTATGGCCTACTGGGGATATACTCTCTCTAAAAGAGATAAAGAAAAATGTGGTCACTTAGGCGATGGATATACTTATGTGGAGGGATCTGGATGTGTTTTAAAAAGTGTAATTAGTGCGGAGCGAGAATATGTAAACCAATTAAAGGAAGCAGGTACATATGATGAAGTTGTTGAAGAAAGCCGCAAAAAAACTAGAGATGTCATGTTCCGAGTTAATAGAATTCGTCAATTAATGAGTGCGCTCACCCTTTATAAAAACCAAAAAAGTGAGTATCCGAAAACTCTCGAGCAACTGGTACAATCTGGTGTTTTATCAGATTCATCCGCACTCTACGATCCCGGAAATGCAGAGGTAACAATCAAAGATTCCCTGTTTTCTTATGCAGTCAAGCTTAGCTCGAGCGGAAAAGCAATAGAATATCACTTGGGGGCAAGTATGGAAATATGCTTGACCGATACCCTCTGCGGAACACAAGGACCTTCTGACGCAAACTTTAACTCAAAAAATGCAGGATGGCTAAATGGTTTTGATGGAAATAATTCAAATCCTTGTAAATCAGGAGACGTTGGTAAGTTCTGCTACGACGTAAAGGCAGAATAACGAATTCATTATGAGATCGCATAAAGTTTCGGAGAATCTTGATTTTTTTTGTATAATATGAGACGATGTGAATATGACTGTTGTAACAGTACCGAAAAAAGAATACGAAGATCTCAGACAGAAAGCTTCCTTATACGAGGTTCTTTTGCGGTCTGCGCCAGACAAGGTGTTTGGCATTGAAATGTATTCAAAAGCAAGATTGCGGGAATTTCTTAAAGAGGATCGAGTGGACAGAAAAACGTGCGAGAAAATTATGCAGCGCCTTTCGCAATAATGGCATGAAAGTTTTTCTTGATGCTAATGTTTTTGTCGCAGCGGCAGGTTCTCTGAAAGGGGGATCTGCTTTCATTTTACAACTTTCCAAAAATAGTGAATTTGAAATTGTTACTGTTGCCCAAGCTCTTATTGAGGCAGAGAGAAACGTGGCAGCTAAGTTAGGGGTGAATGCTCTGGGACAACATCATAAAAATCTTCTGGAAATCCCATTACAATTGCAGCCAATTTCTGACATTTCTTTAGAAGAGATTGCTATGCTTGAAAAACTTGTACCAATGAAAGATGTACCGATTCTTCTTGGTGCGCTTCAGAGCAAAGCCCATTTTTTAATTACACTAGACAGACGGGATTTTGTGGACAATCCGAAATTATCTGCTCATGAGATGCCGTTTCAAATAGTGACACCTGGGGCGTTTCTTGCATCATTTTTGCAAGAAACGTAGGTTTATAGTTGTATGAAATCCTACGCGAAAGTTGGTAATAAACCAGGGAGGCCGGCGTATCGTACGCCTTCGTCGTTTCGGTATCGGAAAACGCAGGAACGGAATAATCACAATCATGACAAAACCCATAACATTTCATTTCGAAAACAACACAAAAAAGGAACCTGATCCGGGTGTGGGGCGTGTTCGGTTGGTGCCCGGAAAACAATCTTTGCTTATTCGTGAAAGTGGTCTGTTTGCGCTTGAAGTTGGTGTGGGTGGCGAAATAAAAGATATCACGCGGCGGAAGCTTATGCTCCTAGCTCGCAGGGTTGTAAGTATTGCGAAAGCGCATAATATGGAACGCGTATACATAGACGTTGCAGATTTTTCTTTTCCACATCTTCACTTGAAAGAAGAAGACTTGATGGAATTGATTGCCATGAATATGGAACTCGCGAATTTTGAGTTTGTGGTTTATAAGTCGGAACCAAAAGAGGGTTGGAAATTTCTTCGTGAGGTATTCGTGGCAGGGTGCAAAACAAAAATTGCCCAAAAAACGTTTTTACGCGGACAGATAATTGCCAAGGAAATAAACGCTTGCCGTTCGCTCGCAAATATGCCTGGTGGTGAAATGACTCCTACATTGCTTGGTGATTCCGCGCGCAACGCTGTTCGTGGACTTCCGGTAAAAATCACCATTCTTGGTGAGCGCGAAATAAAGAAACTTGGGATGGGTGGCATTCTCGGGGTGTCTCGCGGATCGGACGAGAAGCCGCGGTTTATTATTCTTGAATATCGCGGCGCTCCCAAAAGCAAACATCCCATAGTGTTTGTGGGGAAAGGCGTTACGTTTGATACGGGTGGTCTTAATCTAAAACCCACGGACGCTATTTATGAAATGCACATGGATATGTCGGGGGGAGCCGCTGTAATTCACGCTGTTGCGCTTGCCGCCCGATTGGGTGTTGGGCAAAATGTAGTGGGGTTAATTCCCGCGGTGGAAAACATGCCATCGGGTTCAAGTTACCATCCGGGGGATGTGCTTACATCGCTTTCCGGACGCACTATTGAGGTTTTGAATACAGACGCGGAAGGACGCATTATTCTTGCCGATGGCATTACCTATGCAAAGCGTTTTAACCCCCAGCTTGTGGTAGATGTGGCCACTCTTACGGGTGCTGCCATGTCAGCGCTTGGACAGCGGTGTTCCGCGATTTTTACCGAGGATGAAAAATTGGAACATAAGTTCCGTATGTGGGGTGAAGAATCGGGCGATTATGTCTGGCCCCTGCCTTTATGGGAAGAATACGCTGATGAAGTTACGGGTACGTTTGGTGATATAGCGAATGTGGGGAAAACGCGGTATGGCGGGGCGATAACAGCGGCAAAATTTCTGCACGCGTTTGCAAAAGATTTAGAATGTCCATGGGTGCACATTGACATGGCGCCACGGATGACGAGTATTGAGGGGGAATACCTCGCAAAAGGGGCGGTAGGCGCGCCGGTGAGATTGCTTCTGAAAATACTAGAACGCATATAGTCTTTAAAATAATAAGAACCCAATGCCGTAGCATTGGGTTCTTGAAAAAAGAACGATTTTCTCCGATTATACGGCTATAACATAGTACCAGGGACCTTCTATGTCAGTCCTCTCTGCTTCAGCGGAGATGAGATAGAAAGTTCGAGTTAAAGAAAGAAAATAGTTGCTGATTTTGGTAGGATAGCATTACTATTAAAGGCTAAATCAGTAAAAAGATACAATGACCCTTAAAAAACGGGCATATTTGCCCAAAATGTCGTTCCCGTAAGACGAAGAAATATGGTCGTCAGTCAGGACTCCAACGGTACCGATGTAATACATGTGGGAAATTGTTTTCGCAAGCACGAAGACCAAGTAGAAAACGAAAGGATATTTTTAATGCATACGTTTTTGGCCGGCAAACTATTACCGAGTTGGCTGCTTTGGAGAATAGAAGTCATGTCTGGATAAAACAACAACTTGATGCCACATCACCGTCTCCGCATGTCATGACTCCTCAACCCACATCCCTTGCTGCTGACATGACCTTCTGGGGCAGAAGCTATGGCGTGATGGTATTCCGTTCTCCTATGCTCAAGAAGAATCTCTGGTGGAAAGAATCGTTCCAGGAAACACCTTGGGTATACGAGGAAGGATTGAGAAAGCTGCTTGCCGATGGCTGGAACATAACAGGAATCGTAATTGACGGGAAACGAGGTGTAGCACAGGTTTTTGAGCGCTATAGCATCCCCGTACAGTATTGCCAGTTTCATCAAGTAAAGACGATTACCAAGTATCTTACCCGGCGTCCACAAACAGAAGCGGCACAGGAGTTACGAGCACTGACGCTCACCCTGAAAGACACGACAGAGGAACAGTTTCGCACGAATCTTGCCGCGTGGTTTGAGAAGCATAAGGAGTTTCTGAACGAGAGAAGTGTAACGCCATACAAAAAACGCGGCTGGGAGTATACCCACCGCCGTGTACGAGCTGCCTATAGATCATTACAAGTAAATCTTCCACGTCTGTTTACGTATCAACGATATCCGCAATACAAGATTCCCAATACCACGAATACCCTTGATGGCATGTTCTCACAGATTAAAAATCGGCTTGCGGTACATCGCGGATTGCGGAGAGATCGCAGGTACAAAATTATCACCGCGATACTTTCAGGGAAGAGAGATTAGCAACTAATAAGTTTCTTTAAACCGAAAGTTCCTTTGGATTCTGTATCAGAAAGATACAGTAAGGTAAGATTGGGATCATCATTATCCTGGGATGGTCCGTACACTATGTACGGCAATGGAAAGACTATTTTTGCACCCTTCGGGAAGTTTCCTTCTTCCCGCAAGATACATTCGCAGTACTGGGCACCAAGTGCACTCATCCTACGTGCGTCGTCTGCATAATCGTCTAATGTGGCCCCCTGGTACTGATCTAATTTTACAAACTTAAACTTGTCTAACTCTGCCTATTCATCCCACATGGGATAAACAGAATAGAGGGGATCATTGATAAAAATCTGAAGATAATCCTTCGCCATGTCACCCATAGTATCCTCTTGTTACTGACATTTGTTTTACCTTTGTCTCCATGTGTTCCCAGTTTTCAACGAGCCCTCCAGCGAACTAGATACCGTTATATATTATATCACTGTATTTGTCAAGTATCACGAAAGCCCATTTTGTGTTATGTTACAGGTATGAAAACTTCTATTCATGCAAAAATTCATAATGTTCAAGTGCCAGTTTTTGTAGAACGGGACGAAGATGGCTTTTATGTTGTGGAATGCCCGCTTTTTTCTGGGTGTTATACCCAAGGCAAAACTTTGGACGAAGCTCTTGTTAATATTAGAGAGGCGATTGAACTTGTTCTCGAAGAAGAAGAAAATCAAGAGAGACTTGCATCTTACCATCCATCCGAAGTCAGTTTGCATACTATTACTCTTTAGTTGTTTCTATGCCGAAATTACCTGTTATCTCTGGTCAGGAAGCTGTAAAAATTTTTTGTGGAATTGATTACCATGTAACAAGACAGAGAGGCAGTCATATTCGTCTTCGTTGTGGTTCCAAAAAACCACTTACCATTCCTGATCATAAAACGCTAAGTAAAGGTCTTTTACGGTCACTGATTCGGGATGCGGGTATCTCGGTTGAACAATTTTGTAAATTGGCCAGTAAAATTTGATACTTTTTATTTCAGGAACATTTATAAAAGCATGAAAATAGAATCAAATGCATTTAAATACGGCGAAACTATTCCCCAAAAATATACCTGCGACGGAGAAGATATAAATCCCACGCTGCGCATTAGTGATGCTCATTCGGATGCGAAAAGTTTGGTGTTAATAGTGGATGACCCAGATGCTCCCGGGGGTACTTGGACTCACTGGGTTGTTTGGAATATACATCCGGACACGCGCGAAATTGTGGAAGGGTCAGTTCCGGAAGGCGCGCTTCAAGGAAAAACGAACCGTGCATCGGGATACGGCGGTCCCTGTCCGCCAAGTGGTGTGCACCGTTACTTTTTTAAGCTTTATGCGCTGGATATGATGTTGAGCATTCCTTTAACATCAAACGTGGAAGATGTGGCAGAAGCTATGAAAGGGCACCTAGTGGCGGATGCGAAATTAATGGGAACGTACGAAAGAAAGTAGCGCCAATTTCTTGGCGCTTGTGTGACGAGGAATGAACTAATTAACTTTTTAAAGACCGCAAGAGAAGCAATACAATCACAACAAGAAAAAGAATAATCCCTTTTTCCATTTTAGGGCATCTCCTTTCTATAAATTCGAAACACAGGTTCAGATCTTTTGTTTTCAAGTATAGTATAAGGTTCAAAGTTGTTTTCTGTCAAAGATTGTTCCACCTTTATGCCAATGTTGGTGAGGTACGGTTGTTTTTTCCATGGAATATTTTCGGTGGGGAAGATAAAATATATTTCTTTGAATCCGGCTTTTGCAAAATAAGCCACTCCTTTTTCATTGAGAAATTTTATATACGTGTCGGCGGTGATAATAGGCCAGGCGTGGTAGATTTGCAGGCGATCTAAAATCCAAAGTTGCGCGATGCTGTTTATATTTTTATCGTACACAAAAAGCGCGGGATAGGGTTTTTTACCGGCGCGTTCGTCGTCAGCGAGTGATTGTTTGTGTATTTTTTCTATGAAGTGGTACTTGGGTTCAAACGCGAGCGCGGGCATGCGACCATCTGTTTGTTTACGGATCCACACATCAAGTTCCTCATATCCATGGTGGTAATTTTCATAACGCACGCGAGACCACGCCCACACCTCTGGGCCTTTTGGATAGGGGAGTAGTTGGGAGTTAATTGTGTAGGCAATTTCAAATAAAAAAAATATTCCCAGAACAATCACGATAAAATTCCGGATGTTCCACTTCCGGAGATTTTCCGGAAGTGGAACATCCGGAAAATCTCGCACTATCCACAATGCCATAAATGGCGTCAGCATGGCAAGAAATCGAAGAGAAGGGCCTATGACGCCTATGATAAGTACGAAAAGCCAAAAGATGACTATAAGAAGAAATACATTACTATTTTCCAAAATCCCCCTTGATCCCCCTTTTTCAAAGGGGGAAACTCCTCTCCCGGTTACACCGGGATTGGGAGGGATTTTTTTAGCTAACAAGACGAGAAATATAATGGCATTTGTTACAAATGCTGACAAAAATATCCACGAATTGAAATTGAACATGTTCGGCAGAAACGCAGATGCGCGAGATGTAAATGTGGGAAACTCTTCTTTGCCGGGTTGCACGCTCCAAATCTCCGGGTTCTGTCCTACTATATAAGAGAGCTGGAAATCAAAATGTCCGACGGTTTGGTACAATTTGTAATTGTAATAAAGAACAGGAGAAACTATTAGCAGGGTGAGCACGGCTCCTACCCACACGAAGCGCGAGAAAAAATCTTTTCTTCGAAAAAGCGTCAGATATGTTAAAAAAATAGGGACAAGAATTCCTGTGGTGTATTTAGTAAGAAGCGCGAGTCCCACCGCTATGCCAACCAAGGCATAGTACTTTCTTTGTTTTTCCGCTTTTAGAAAAAAATATACGGAAAGAAGAATAAAAAATATGACGTAGGATTCTTGCAATCCCAGACGGGAAATTACCACATGATTTACCGTTGCTCCAAAAAGAGCCGCCGCAAAAAGTCCGACTCGTTCACTATAAAGGAGGGATCCGATTGCGTACAGCAAATACACGGAGGCAATTCCAAGAAGCGCGGAGGGTAGACGGAATGCGAATGGTGTTTCTCCCAACATGCGCATAAAAATGTGTTGCGCTAGAAATACAAGAGGCGGGTGATCATGAAAAGAGAATTTTGTCCACGATGGAATGTAAGGATCAAACCATTCGAGCGGTGTTGTTTGGTCGGCCGCTTCGTCAAAATCAAGCATGCCGATGGCTCGAAAGGAATACAATACTTCGTCGGAGAGCGTGTCACCGCCACCCAAGTTCCAGAGACGAAGGAATGAGGCGAGAAGCAAAATAGCAATAAGTATTTTGTTTATTTGTCGCATTTGTATAGTTTTCTGTGAATTGCGAAATGAACTCTTTTTGTCATACCGGACTTGATCCGGTATCCAGCACTCCTAAAAATTTATATATTTCTTTATGGAACTGGATCCCGCATCAAGTGCGGGATGACGTTTTTGACCGTAATCTAATCATCAACACTTTCCAAAAACTTTCAACAATAATCCACACATTGAACTTTGATTTCCCGAATTTTCGTTCCGTAAATACAATGGGGATCTCACACACACGGAAGCTTTTTTTCTTTGCAAGGTAGGTTGTTTCAATTTGAAAGTTGTAGCCAATTGAACTTACTTTGTCAAAGTTTATTGTTTGCAGAACTTCCATGCGAAAACATTTGTATCCGCTTGTGAGGTCGCGATATGGCATGCCAAGAACAAGCGATGCGTAGATATTGCCAAAGCGACTGACGAGACGCCGAAATATGCCCCAGTTTTCAATGCCACCACCCGGGATATAGCGGGATCCCAGCACCACATCACATGTCTGGATGCGTTCCAGAAAGCGCGGGATATCGGATGGGTTATGCGAAAGATCGGCATCCATTTGCAAAACGAACTCGGGGCGTTCGTGCGTGGCAAGCGCGGTGATTTCATGAAACGCGTGCATATATGCTTTGCCAAGCCCTTCTTTAGCATCGCGATGAATGACATGGAGCGGAAATTGTTTTGAAAGATTGTCCGCAAGCGCGCCTGTTCCATCGGGGGAGCTATCATCTACCACATATATATGGAGATTTTCGATACGAAGCGCGTGTATGCGCCCCATGAGTTCCGTGAGTGAATCTTTTTCGTTGTAAGTGGGTATAACAACGGTTACGCGAGGGGATTCTGACATGTTTTGAGTGTATCATGGCGAGAAAGTGCGAGCTATTGACTTTTATATATAATTCATATACAATGCCTTCTTGTCAAGGGTGAGTCCGCTTAGGTGGAATCCAAATTGGCGATTATGTCTAAAAAACAAGTTTTTGCAAGGGCTTTTATGGTTTATGCCGAAAGTACGGCAAAAGAGCTTCAAAAAGGCCTTGCGGCAGGGTTTTTCACTGCCTCTACATTATTCTCCATGTTTACAGATGTTTCGAGTGGAGAGAATGGAGCTTCAGTTGTTGGCCTTGTCAAAGAGATTACAAACGTAATTTCAGCCGTAGAGGAACAGCGTGTTTATTCCCCAAAAGGTCTCGGTGAACATTATCGGGTAACAGGGGAAATCCAATACATAGTTCGCGCAGGTGATACGGTGCACACAATTGCCCGTGATATGAAGCGTGATGATGTATGGATCAAGCCGCAGCAGGTTATTGAGTGGAATAATCTCACGCCTCCTCACTATTACTTGAAACCCGGCAAAGAGCTTACGCTTTATAATCTTGAATGGGAACCGCAGTTGGTGGAAGCGTCCTGGTATGGACCAGGATTTCACGGAAAAACGATGGCAAATTCGCAGATTTTCGACGAAAATTCACTCGTTGCCGCGCATATGTATTTGCCGTTAGGCATGAAGGTACGCGTAACGAATGTTGAAAACGGCATGTCTATCGAAGTGCCTATCACGGACCGCGGTAATTTTGAAAAATACGAACGAGGGATTGATCTCTCAAAGCAAGCGGCAAAAGTTCTTGGGTATCAAAAATCAGGAACCACGCAGGTTCTCATAGAGCCATTGCCAAGCTTATAGAAAACAAAAATCCCGGTGATACCGGGATTTTTGTTTTTCATTTTTTCTGTGGTACTATATCCCTATGAAATTATCAACTGGAACAAAAGCCCCCGATTTTACTCTTTCCGACCAAAACGGGAAAAACCACTCTTTATCGGACTATAAAGGCAAATGGATCCTTTTATATTTTTATCCCAAGGACGATACACCCGGGTGCACCAAAGAAGCATGCGGCATACGTGACACGTTTCCCAAATTTAAAAAAATGGACGCGGTGGTGTTTGGAGTGAGCGCGGATTCCGCGCAAAAACACAAAAAATTTGCCGACAAATACAAACTTCCGTTTACATTACTGTCTGACGAAGATAAAAAAATTATCAACGCGTATGGCGTATGGGCGAAGAAAAAATTTATGGGGCGAGAATATATGGGCATTCTACGAACTTCGTTTCTTATAGATCCCAAAGAAAAAATCGCAAAGATATATGAAAAGGTAAAACCAGACACGCACGCGGAGGAAGTTTTAGAGGATTTGCGGATTTTACGGAAAACGTAGTACTATATGGAGTATAAAAAATTATAATTTCAAAAAGCTATAAGCTATTTCCATGGGGAAAATATCTCGAGATGAATTTGGTAAAGCACTTTCTACGCTTCGGCGAAATGGGTTGTCTGATGCGGATATAAAAGATATCCGAAATGCTTCAAGTGGCCATTTTGATCGCGAATCTGGCGGGTTTTTAAGCGGAGGCCGCGCCATGAACAAAGGGGAAGCGGAGCATTTGGTAAAATATCTGCGCGAACACCCCTCGCGACACCATCTTTCCAAAGAACAGGTTGATAAAGTGGAGGAAGAGTTAAAAGAAGATTTGAACGATTAAGAAATTGGATACATTTAAACAGAGCGTGTTTTTGGTTGTGCGGGGTATTCCTTCCGGCAAAACGCTTACGTATAAAGAGGTTGCTTGGCGGGCGGGAAGACCATTTGCTTGGCGGGCGGTGGGAAATGTTCTCAACAAAAACTATGATCCTGCAATTCCATGCCATCGGGTGGTGCGATCGGATGGTTCGGTGGGAGGGTACAATAGAGGAAGCGCAGTAAAGAAAAAACTGCTTGCCGAAGAAGTAAAATTGTGATACAAAAGAGAGGCAATGCATGAAATATTTCTCAACGCAGAGCCCCTCTTTTTTGTAGGGACATTCCCGTTTACAAACACACTCTTGGTGTCGTCTTTTGCGGTTGTTTTGATTGCTTTGGGGAGTTACTTGCTTTCGAGAAAGTATGCGGAAATACCGGGTACCGCACAAGGAGTTATTGAAATAGTCTATGAAGAGTTTGCAAGTCTGATTAATTCTGTTCTTGGCAATAAGAAAAAATCAGAACAGTATTTGCCGTTTGTGGCCACCCTTTTTATTTTTATTCTCGTTTCCAACTGGCTCGGGATTCTGCCAGGTTTCGGTTCTATTGGCATTAAAGAAGAACACCATTTTATTCCTTTACTGCGTTCGCCCGCGAGCGATCTTAACTTCACGCTTGCGATCGCCGTGCTCACGGTTGTTATGGTAAATGTGTTCGGTGTTATGGCGATCGGGGTATGGAAACACGCGTCCAAGTTTTTGAATTTCTCAAGCCCCATTAATTTTTTTGTGGGCATCCTTGAATTTATCTCTGAAATTGCTAGAATGATTTCGTTCGCATTTCGGTTATTTGGCAACGTGTTTGCGGGGGAGGTGTTGTTAGTGGTTATTGCGTTCCTCGTGCCGTTTTTAGCCCCCGTACCCTTTTTTTTTCTTGAGATTTTTGTAGGGTTCATTCAGGCGTTTGTGTTTAGTATGCTTGCTCTTGTATTTATTGCCATAGCAACGGTGCCGCATGGATCGGGGCATGAATAATTTCGGTCGAAGTATTTATAAAAACTTAAAATCACTATAACAACATGGAACCAGAAGCGGTAAAATTATTGGCAACAGCCATTGCCATTGGGGCGGGAGCCATTGGGCCTGCTATAGCTATTGGTTTGATAGGTTCAAAAGGAGTGGACGCAATAGGACGCAATCCGGAGGCGGCCCCAAAAATTCAGACGGCAATGATACTTGCTATCGCGTTTGCGGAAGCCATCGCAATTTATGCGTTGGTGATAGCGTTGATTATTAAATTTGTTTAGTACTTACTGTGAATTATGAAATGTCATTCCGGGCTTGACCCGGAATCCATTACCATAAGAAAAACAATTATTTCTTTAAGGAACTGGATCCCGCATCAAGTGCGGGATGACAAGAATGTTGTATTTCATTGTATGGCAGAGTTTGTAAAACAATTTGGCATTGATTGGCGTCTCTTGGTAAGCCAAGCGGTTAATTTTCTTTTAGTGCTCGTGGTGTTGCGTATGTTTGTGTATAAGCCCGTGGCGGCCCTTTTGCGTGAACGGCAGAGGCGCGTGGAACAGGGCATTGCGAAAGCAAAAGAGGCGGATCTGCGTCTGGAACAAGCGCAAGAGATGGCGCGCGGACGGTTGCATGAGGCCCAAGCCGAAGCAATGTTGCTGTTGCGCGATGTGGAAGTGAAAGCGAAGGAACGTGAAGTAGCGCTACTTGAAAGTTCTCGGAGAAAAGGGGAGGTGTTGATACAGGAAGCGCGTAAGGCCATTGATGCCGAACAGGAGAAACTTCGAGCCGAACTTGATCGGGAGGCGCGGATGCTGGTTCGAACCGCGTTGGTGCGAGTGGTGGAAATGGATCCGGAACGCGTTGATGATTCTTTTATCGAAAAAGCTTTTATACGCTTAAGGAAACGCGCATGACATCTGTTTCTCCTTTTTTCTATGCTAAAGCATTTCGGAAAGCGCTGGATGAGGGCAAAGTGTCTGAAGAAGAATTGGTCCGCAATCTTTCTCATGTTGTTGGACAGCGTAGGCAGATGGCCCAATGGCCGCGTATTGCCAGACAGGTTTCAGAGGAACTAGTCCATCACCACAAGGGCAGATGGATCACGGTAGAAACGCCGCGTCTGTTGACGAACACACAACGTAAAAAAATGGAGGAAGTGTTTTCCAAAAAAGATTATGTGGAAGAACGTGTGCGTCCTGATCTAGTCGCGGGCATGAGAGTGTTGATGGATGGGGAACGGGAATTTGATGGGTCATTGAAGAGAAAATTGGATACTATATTTTGATGTCTTACGAACTTATAGAAAAATTAAAACGCGAAATAACGGATTTTCATGATGATCTGAAGTGGGAAGACGTCGGCGAGGTTATTGAAGTGGGAGACGGTATTTTAAAAGTTTCCGGGTTGCGGGGAGCCGTGAGCCAGGAATTATTACATGTGGAAGCGCGTGAGGGCGGCGCGTGTATGGCGCTTGCCTTAAATTTGGGGGAAGAGACAATCGGCGCGTTGGTACTCGGCGAATACAAAGGCATTCAAAGCGGAGACGCAGTGCGGACAACAGGCACAGTTCTTTCGGTTGAAGTGGGGCCTGAAATCTTGGGGCGGGTGGTGGATCCGTTGGGAAATCCGGTGGATGGCAAGGGGCCGCTTTTTTCAGGAAAGGCAGACGCATCTTTAAGGAAACGAATGTTTCTGGAAGAACAAGCGCCTTCGGTGGTGGATCGGGAATCGGTGAACACGCCGCTCCATACGGGCATCAAAGCGATTGACGCGATGATTCCCATTGGCCGCGGACAGCGTGAGCTAATCATCGGCGACCGTCAAACCGGCAAAACAGCCATCGCGCTTGATGTTATCGTAAACCAGCAAAAAGAAGGAGGCCAGCCGCCTGTTTGCATTTATGTGGCCATTGGGCAGAAAGAATCAAAGGTTGCCCGCATAGTAGAGACTCTAAAAGAGCAGG
>Ga0209541_10012063_pt1 | contig 13410 bp, 10 predicted proteins | sample RifCSPlowO2_01_FD_184027 | JGI IMG/M metagenome (GOLD analysis project Ga0209541, IMG submission 184027) | Groundwater microbial communities from Rifle, Colorado - Rifle CSP2_plank lowO2_0.1 (SPAdes) (version 2) | ecosystem: Environmental > Aquatic > Deep subsurface > Groundwater | place...
TGGACTTGCTATTGTCGGAACGAAATGGATCGCGATCTATGACGAACAAGACGGTAAACCGGGTTGGATACTCGGTGCCGCTCGGGTGCATGAGGGTGACACTACTGCAACGGTTGACCTCCTGCGTGCTGATGTTGCCGGGGGGACTTATTACGCGGCAATACTCAATGATGACGGTGATAGTGTTTTCAACCGCCTCACTGATCTCCCGCCGCTTTCGCCTGAAAAGGTGACAGTGGTACGCTTTGGAGTAAAGTAGGGGGATTTTTTGAGAGAAAAAGGGGTCCCTCCCACTGGACCCCTTTTTGTTACGCCCCTTCACTTAGAGCCTATCCCAGTAGGAACTTTCCTGCTGCAACATGCGCTCTTCGGTAATGCCGTGCAAAACCCATTAAAGCCTTGTCTCGACAAGGCTTCGCGGGATTTTGCACGTCCTTACTACGAAGCCCGCATGTCTCGCGACGGAGGCCCTACTGGGGTAGGCTCTTAACGGGGGTATGCCCCATTTTATCTTTTTGAGTGAAGTTGTGTGGATAAATATTGGCACGTTGCGACCCCTGTCTTGTGGTATAATATCCGGCATAGAATAGTCGACTCCAAAGGAGTACGCTGCTCTTTATTTTACTTTGCATGAATCCCGTGAGCGTGAGGGTCAAAGATGTGAAGCAGTCTTTATGAAGATCATGGACCTGAGAGTTTTTACTAGGATTAAGTGTGGAGAACGATGAACGGCATGCTGTGCACCTCGTCACCAATGGGATGAAACATATTCGCGTACTCATGTTCGGGTGGGAGTTCCCGCCGCACAATAGCGGAGGGTTGGGTACTGCGTGCTATGGTCTTGCAAAGAGTCTCACTCGTGCGAATGTGGCGATCACGTTCGTGCTCCCCAAAAAACTTGACGGCCTCGATCATGATTTTCTCAAGATCGTTTTTGCAAACATTCGTAATATCAAATTTCGCAGCATCAAAACGCTCGTCCATCCTTATATTACCGCCGACATTTATGATGAATATTTGCGTACCGCTCCGGAGCATGAACTCTACGGGCTCAATCTCTTTGACGAGGTGCGGCGCTACGGTTTGCAGGCGCGGATCATCGCTTCGGAAGAACATTTTGACGTCATTCATGCACACGACTGGCTTTCATTTCGCGCCGGCATCGAGGCAAAGAATGTGTCTGGCAAACCGCTTATCGTGCATGTGCATGCGACCGAATTCGATCGTACGGGTGGACATCCCAATCAATATATCTACGACGAAGAACGCCGTGGGCTTCATGCCGCTGATTGCATCATTGCTGTTTCGCAATACACGAAAAACGTCATCGTTGAACATTACGGCATTGAGGAGAGTAAGATCATGGTCGTGCACAATGGTATCGATCCTTCGGAACATCGCCGCGCGCTTCCTCTGGCGCTGAGTCATGTGCGCGCAGAGGGGAAGAAGATCGTACTTTTTGTCGGACGTTTGACCATTCAAAAAGGAGCGGACTATTTCATCAAAGTTGCGAAGCGCGTGCTTGAGTTTGATCCGAATGTCTTATTTGTGATTTCCGGCGCGGGAGACATGGAACACCAGATCATCCGTCTTGCTGCCGATATCGGACTCGGAGATAAAGTGCTTTTTGCTGGGTTTGTGCGCGGTGAGGAATTGATGAAGTTGTACCGTGCCGCTGATCTTTATGTGATGCCTTCCGTATCTGAACCCTTTGGTCTGACCGCACTTGAGGCCCTCTCCAATGGCACGCCAATCCTTGTGTCCAAACAATCCGGCGTTTCCGAAGTGCTCACGCATGTGCTCAAATCTGATTTTTGGGATGTGGACGACATGGCAGACAAAATACTGAATGTTGTCGGAAGCAGGGGTTTGCATGATACACTCGGTGAGCTCGGCTCAAAAGATGTGGAGCATGTAACTTGGGAGAGTGCCGCCGGCAAGTGCACGCAGATTTATCAGAATTTGCTCAGCACCTAAACATATATGAGTTTTTCTCCTTCTTATCTCTTAATTCTTATCTCCTAAATCTCGCATTCATGGCTTCAATCTGCTTTTATTTCCAAGTGCACCAGCCTTACCGGATCAAGAAGTATCGGGTTTTTGACGTCGGCAATGACCATGAGTACTTCAACGACCGTTCCGATCGCGATATCAACAATGAAAAGATCCTCCACAAGGTCGCGAAGAAATGCTATCTTCCGACCAACAAGCTTTTGCTCGAACTGTTGAATACCCATCCGGAGTTCAAGGTCGCTTTCTCGTTTTCCGGAGTTTTTCTCGATCAACTCGAAGAATTTTCTCCGGAGACACTTGAATCATTTCAGAAACTCGTGAAAACAGGCCGCGTTGAAATTCTCGATGAAACGTATTACCACTCACTTGCATTTCTGTATTCGAAAAAAGAATTTGTGCGGCAAGTAGAACTGCATCGTGCAAAAGTAAAGAAACTTTTTGGGGTGACGCCGCAGGTCTTTCGCGATACGGAGCTTATCTACAACAACGAGCTTGCGAAATTCATCGAGGATATGGGCTACAAGGCGATCCTTGCCGAGGGAGCGGACCATCTCTTGGGTTGGCGCAGTCCCAACTTCCTGTATAACGCCCCCAATGTGACGACGATCAAAACATTGCTCAAGAACTACAAATTGTCCGATGATATCGCTTTTCGATTTTCTTCGCGCAGTTGGGCCGAGTGGCCGCTGACGTCGGAGAAATTTGCGCGCTGGGTAGACGGAGTGAACGGCAATGGCAATGTGGTGAATCTCTTCATGGATTACGAAACATTCGGTGAGCATCAGTGGGAAGACACGGGTATCTTTGATTTTATGCGTGCACTTCCGGGTGAGCTCTTGAAGCATCCCGACAACGATTTCGTCACTCCTTCCGAGGCAGCTAAGCGTTATCCGTCGGTCGGGGAGTTCGATGCGCACAACTTCATTTCATGGGCTGATGTCGAGCGCGATCTCTCCGCGTGGCTGTCCAACAGTATGCAATATGAGGCGATAGGCAATATTTATGCACTGGAAGACGACGTCATGGCAAGCGGCGATGCCAAGCTCATCGAAGACTGGAGTCGGCTCCAGACATCGGATCATTTCTACTATATGTGCACGAAATGGTTTGCGGACGGCGATGTGCATAAATATTTCAATCCGTACGACACACCCTACGAGGCGTTCATCGCGTACAACAATGTCCTCCACGATCTGCGGCTCCGTATCGAAGCGGCAAAAAAGAAAAAGCCTGCGGTAAAAAAAGTCGCGGTTGCAAAGAAAAAAAGCACCACCGCGAAGAATGCGAAGACCGTAAAAAAGGTCGTAGTAAAAAAGTTGCCCGCCAAAACAAAAAAACACTGATTTTCTTGGTGGGTTTGCTATACTACGCACATGCCTAAGTCACTCGCATTTGGAAACGGAAGATCGCTCGTTACGCTTGACCGTTACGCGCGTGTACGTGATTTTTATTTCCCATACGCCGGACTGGAGAACCACGTCGGTGGCGCGTACGCGCACCGGCTCGGGGTCTATTCCGAGGGGCAGTTTTCTTGGCTCGATGACGGGTCGTGGGCGATCGAGATGACGCTCGATCTCACCAATACCGGACTTTCAACCGCGCGCTCGAATCGTCTTGGTGTCGAACTGCGCTTCACCGACGTATTGTCGAATGATAAAGATGTTTTCCTTCGTCAGATCGAAGTAGAAAATCTGTGGGACCATGAGCGTGAAATCAAGATCTTTTTTAATCAGCAATTTGAGATCGCGAGCACTGAAAAGGGGGACACGGCGTTCTATGACCCGCTCACGCATACGATCATCCATTATGAAGGACAACGCGCTTTTCTCGCGAATGCGCGAGCGGGTGAAACACGTTTCGATGAATATTCAGTCGGCGTTTTTCAGCTTGAGGGAAAAGAAGGAACCTATAAAGACGCGGAAGATGGCGCATTGTCCAAGAACTCCATCGAGCACGGGCGTGTTGATTCGACGGTAGGCATGACACTTATGGTTTCGAGCAAGGGGGTGAGGACATTTCACTACTGGCTTGCGGTCGGGATCTCCGTCGATGTGGTCAAAGAGCTCAATCAGTATGTGCTTCACGAGACGCCAACCTCGGTCATTACTTCCACGCGGGATTATTGGCACGCATGGATCGAACGCAACGACTGGAATTTCTACGGGCTTGGTGAAAACGTCATCACACTATTCAAGAAATCACAATTTTATCTCCGTTCCCACGTGGATCAACACGGAGGTATTTTGGCATCGGGGGACTCCGATATGCTTCAGGGTGGGCGCGATACTTATGCGTATGTCTGGCCTCGTGACGCAGCGCTCTCGTGCGTTACTCTTGACTGGCTCGGCGATCGGCACAGCGCACGAAAGTTCTTTGAGTTTTGTACTGCGGCATTAACGACGGATGGGTATCTCATGCATAAATACCGCTCTGACGGTTCGCTCGGTTCTTCGTGGCACGGGTGGTTGGTCAAGGGCAATATCGAGCTCCCCATACAGGAGGATGAGACCGCACTCGTACTTGTTGCACTGTGGGAGCACTGGCTCTCCACAAAAGATATCGATTTTATTGAATCGGTTTATGATTCGTTCATCAAAAAAGCGGCGAACTTTTTAGCGTCCTATCGTGACCCGTATACCGGATTGCCGAAGCCCTCGTACAATCTGTGGGAGGAAAAATTCGGCGTACACACCTATACGGCGGCGTCGGTCTATGCGGGGCTCAAAGCGGCGGGGCGTTTGTCGGATATCCTCGGCAAAGAGCGCAGTGAGAACAATTTTGACCGTATCGCCGAAGAAATGAAAGAAGCCATTTTGAAATATCTCTACAATCCCGATGACGGAAGTTTTTGTCGTTCGATCATCATTGATCCCAAGGCGGAGCCTGTGTACGATCGGACTATCGATGCATCGAGTGCGTATGGCATCTTTTGTTTCGGAGTGTTGCACCCGCGCGATGAACGGCTGATGCGGGCGATGAAGCTCTCGAAGGAACAATTGACCGTGAGAACTCCGGTCGGAGGTATTGCGCGCTATGTTGGAGATCAATATTATCGCATTGCACCCGACGCTCCCGGCAATCCTTGGTTCATCACGACGCTTTGGTACACGCAATATACGATAGCACTTGCGCTTGTTGATGATCATGATCTTGATGAGGTCCGTGCGGATCTCAACTGGGTCGAGCAGAATGCGCTTCGTTCCGGGATACTTTCGGAGCAATTGAATCCCTACACGAGAGAGCAGGTTGGAGCGGCACCCCTCACCTGGAGTCATTCAGAATACGTTCGCACGGTGATCCTCTATATGCGCAAATTAAAAGAGCTCGGTATTACCCTCAAGGGATAACATCCACCATGAACAAAGAATTTTCTGTTGATCATACACATGCATTTGCCGTGTCTCCCTCGTCCGCGCTTATTCCCTATGTGACGGAACTTGCGGAAATGGTGCGTACGGGGACGAGTGGACGGAGTGCGCATGAAGAATCTTTGCTTCTTCCCACCGACCCCGGGGTGTTGCTTGCCGCAACAATCATGAAAGAGCGCTATGCGAGTCCGGAACTCAGGTACGTCATTGTGATCGGTATTGGCGGGTCCAATTTGGGGACGAAGGCGGTGTACGATGCACTCTATGGTAATGAAGATCTTGGGCGTACGCGTATGCCCAAGCTTTTGTTTCTCGATACGGTATCTACTCCGCTCGTCACCGCACTTGAGGAGATACTCTCTTCCACCACAACCTCAAAAGAGCTCCTTGTGAACCTCATCAGCAAATCCGGAACAACAGCTGAGAGTATCGCTAATTTTGAAGTGTTGTATAAGGCACTCAAGAAACGCTTCGCCGATATCGATACACGCATTGTTTGTACGACTGATGTCGATTCGGCATTGTGGACGCTGGGGAAGGAGCGTGGTTTTGGTCTGCTTCCGATACCTCTGCACGTGGGAGGGAGATATTCTGTTTTCTCGTCAGTGGGAATTTTCCCGCTGCTGCTTCTGGGTGTTCCTGTTGAGGAATTTCGCAAGGGTGCCGCCGAGATGCTTCAGGCGTGCACCTCTCTCGACTTGGAAAACAATCCCGCCACTCGTGCGGCAGAAGAACTCTTCACAGCAATGCACGAAGGATGCACCATGCTCAATATTTTTCACTTTAATCCTGAATTGGAGTCGCTCGGAAAGTGGGAACGCCAATTGATCGCAGAATCGCTTGGTAAAGAAAAAGATCTTGATGGCAGCGTTGTCCATGCGGGTATCACGCCGATCGTTTCAATCGGTTCGACCGATCTGCATTCTATGGCGCAGTTGTATTTCGGCGGACCGCGCGACAAATTCACCATGCTTGTACGTGCACAGGAGCACGACGATGTGCGCGTACCCGAAGGTGGCGCACTCACCGCACTCGTAGCAGGTATCGGCGGCAAAAGCGAGGCGGAGATTATGGAGGCGATCGTTGCCGGAGTAGCGGGTGCATACCAGAAGAACGCGTTGCCGTTCATTTCCGTGCGACTCCCGTCCGTTTCTGCGTATACGCTGGGCCTCTACATGGAGTGGCGTATGGCAACGGTGATGTACACGGCGAAACTCATGCACCTCAATCCTTTTGATCAGCCTAATGTGGAGGATTATAAAACAGTCACTAAAACATTACTTAATAAGAATTAAATTTATGTTCATTCTTTTTGATATTGGCGGGACAAATATGCGTGTGACGGCCTCGAAGGACGGTGAGACATTCAGCGAGCCGAAGATCGTTCCGACACCGAAAGATTTTGATGCGGGAATGCATCTTTTGGGCGAGCTTGGGCGGGAACTTGCGGGGGGCGAAAAGATCACCGCAGTTGGCGGCGGTATCGCGGGGACGCTTTCTCGCGATCGGAGCATTTTTCTGAACGGCCCGCACCTGCAGGGGTGGAATGGCAAGCTCATCAAGAAGGTGCTTGAGGCGGAGTTCGGCGCCCCCGCTTTCGTGGAAAATGATACCGCGATCGTCGGTTTGGGGGAGGCCACGGCCGGTGCGGGTAAAGGGCATGCTATCGTTGTCTACATGACGGTCTCGACCGGCGTCGGCGGCGTGCGCATTGTGAACGAACGCATTGATGTCTCTGCAATGGGTTTTGAACCGGGACATCAGGTCATCGATGCGGGTGGGGCACTCCACTCCACTTCGGTGGGCGGCCGTGGACTCGATCTTGAGGGGTATATTTCCGGTACCGCGATCAGCGAGCGCTACAACAAGAAACCGTATGAAATTACCGACGAAAAATTTTGGGACGAAATGGCACGCCTCTTGGCCTATGGTTTGAACAATACGATCGTACACTGGTCACCCGACATCGTGGTCATCGGCGGCTCGATGATGAACAAGATCGGCATTCCTGTTGATCGTGTGCGAGCGCATTTGAAGGGAATACTCCATATTTACCCAGAACTTCCGCTCATTGAACACTCGGCACTTGGTGACATCGGCGGACTCCACGGCGCGCTTGCGTATGTGAAGCAAAACCTCGCAGCATAAGCACCCAGAACCCATTGCGAAATAAATGGCTAATTAAAACAGCAAAATTTCGAGGCAAAAACAGAGGCAAAAATGGATGACAGCGAAGAAGGCGTACTGTCCGTACGACCGACTGACGAAACTCTGTTTTGGACCGAAATTTTGCTGTTTTAGTAGCCATGATTGTACTCGTTTATTTTGAGATGGGTTCTAGGGTTTGCACGTAAAAAAATCCGCCTCAGGCGGATTTTCTCTTGAAGCTCAGGAATTTGAGCTTATAAAAATTGCGTGCATCGGCATGATGGACCTCGACTGAGGTGCGCACAAAAGGTAATTCATCGTAGGGAGGAAAGAACGCGTCACAGGCAAATACGCCGTCAATTTCCGTGAGGTACATACGGTCGGCGATCGGAAGTGTTTCGGCATAAAGACTCGCCCCGCCGATAATGAACACTTCTTCGCTTCCGCCGTTGTTCGTGGCTTCGGCCAGCGCTTCTTTGAGCGAGTGTACGTGCCACACCCCGTCGGCGTGCCAATCTCTATCGTGCGTGAGGACGATATTCATTCTGTTGGGGAGCGCCCTACCGATCGACGCAAAGGTCTTGCGACCCATGACCACGGTCTTTCCTGTGGTGAGTTCTTTGAATCGTGCCATATCGCGGGGAATTTTTCCCGCCCACGGCAACGCATTGTCTTTGCCGATACCGCGACCCTGATCCATAGCTCCTATAAGTGAAATGATCATATGTGTTCCTTAAGAAAAGAATTGCCCTACATGTCTTGTGAGAGTGTAGGGCAAAATTGTTTAGACGGCAATCGGTGCCTTGATCCCCGGATGTGGGTCGTAGTCTTCGATAGTAAAGTCCTCGAATTGAAAGTCGAATACTGAGTCGACCTTGCGGTTGATGACGAGCCTTGGAAGCGGTCGCGGCGGGCGTGTGAGTTGGAGGTCTACTTGGTCGAAGTGGTTGCTATAAATATGACAATCACCACCCGTCCAGATGAATTCACCTACTTCAAGCCCTGTCACGTGTGCCACCATGTGCGTCAAGAGTGCGTACGAGGCGATATTGAAGGGCACGCCGAGGAATGAATCGCAACTACGCTGGTAGAGCTGGCAGGAAAGCTTGCCGTCCGCGACATAGAACTGGAAGAGACAGTGGCAAGGAGGCAAGCCCGCCTTGGACATTTCTTCGAGATCAGCAACATTCCAAGCTGAAACGATCATGCGGCGCGAGTCCGGCGAGTGTGTGATCTGCTCGACTACTTGGGCGATCTGGTCAATATGCTTTCCGCTTGGTGTTGGCCAGCTGCGCCACTGGTAGGCGTAGATCGGACCCAACTCGCCGTACTCTTTGGCAAAGGCGTCATCCGTCTTTATTTGTTCGATAAATGTTGCAATGCCATTTTTCCATTCATCGGATCTTGTATCGGGGATCGCTTTGCCCTGTCGCTTCAGATAAGCCTTGTATGGCCACTCGTCCCAGATGTGTACGTCATGTGCTGCAAGGTAACGCAAATTGGAATCGCCACGCAAGAACCACAACAGTTCATGAATGACCGAGCGCGTGAAGATCTTTTTCGTGGTGACGAGAGGGAATCCTTGGGCGAGATCAAAGCGCATTTGATAGCCGAACACGCTTTTGGTGCCCGTGCCTGTGCGGTCGGTTTTTGTTGCCCCGTTTTCTTTGATATGCCGCAGATAATCGAGATACTGTTTCATTGTGCGCTCCTTGGTTGATAAATGAACTGAGAACCTATCTCAAAATAAACACATTTATTTTGAGATAGGTTCTGGGCTTTGTGCACTATAGCATGAAGTTTCCTGTCTACAGAAAGTTGGTGAAGATTTTTTCTGTGGTATAGTCACAAAATCATGAAAAAATTTGGTTTTACTATCGAGAAAAAAACAGGAGGAGACTCACTGGCCCGCGTGGGGGTTATCCATACGCCGCACGGGGATATCCAAACCCCGGCATTTATCGTTGTGGGTACGAAAGCAACGGTGAAGTCACTCACGATGGAGCAGGTTAAAAACTTGGGCGCGCAGATCGTGCTCGCGAACACCTACCATCTCTATCTTGCACCCGGAGACGAGCTGGTGAAACGTGCCGGAGGACTCGGCAAGTTCATGGACTGGGGCGGACCGACCTTCACCGACTCGGGCGGCTTTCAGGTCTTCTCCCTCGGGGCTGCATTTGGTAAGGGTGTCGGCAAGGTTGCTTCGGAAGAAGAAAATGAAGAAGACACGGGTACCGACCATGGACAGCTCGCAATGGTCGACGACGAAGGTGTGACGTTCAAGTCGCATCGCGATGGAAGCCCGCACCGCTTTACTCCCGAGCGATCGCTGCAGATCCAACACAACCTCGGTGCGGATATCATTGTCGCTTTCGACGAATGCACCTCACCGCGTGATCCTCACGACAAGCAAAAACGCTCGCTTGATCGCACGCATGAATGGGCGAAGCGGAGTCTTGCGGAACATAAACGCCTCGGTGGTGAGCAGGCGCTCTATGGTGTTGTTCAGGGAGGGAAGTTTCAGGACTTGCGCGAGGAGGCCGCGTGCACGATCGGCGCAATGGATTTTGACGGCTTTGGCATCGGTGGGTCCTTCAGTAAAGACGACATCGGTACTGCAGTGCGTTGGGTGAACGCGATATTACCTGAAGATAAGCCGCGACATTTGCTCGGCATCGGTGAGCCGATCGACTTTTTTTACGGTGTTGAAGCGGGTGTCGATACGTTCGACTGTGTGTCGCCGACGCGGCTGGGGAGGAATGGTTCGTTCTACACACGAAACGGTCGCATGAACATCAAGAACACCAGATATATCGATGATCACACCCCCGTTGATGAGGAGTGCGGATGCTATACGTGTCTCCATCATACGCGCGCATATTTATCGCATCTGTTTCGTGAGGGGGAAATGCTCGGCGCCGCGCTCGGGTCGATCCACAATCTCTCTTTCACCGTCGGCTTGGTCGAGCGTATCCGCGCATCACTCTTGGATGGCACCTATGAAGCGCTCAAAGAAAAAACGTTGAAGGATTTCTATAAAGAAGCATAAAAGTATCTCAACCATGTCAGGTTTTACACTCAAATCAGATTGGGCACCGGCTGGTGACCCCCGTAGTAAGCCCACTCAGAAGTGGTCTACTACGGGGCGAGAAGTGCTTGTTTTGTATATCTCTGCGCTATGAATAAATTTAATTTAAAAAGCGACTGGCTGCCTTCCGGGGATCAACCCAAGGCGATCAAACAATTGACCGATGGGTTGGCAAAAGACATGCGTTATCAAACCTTGCTTGGTGTCACCGGCTCGGGGAAAACGTTCACCGCAGCCAACATCATACAAGCAGTGCAGAAGCCGACCTTGGTGATCGCGCACAATAAGACGCTTGCCGCTCAGCTCGCGCAAGAGTATCGTGGCTTTTTTCCCGAGAACGCCGTGCATTATTTTGTTTCGTACTACGATTACTATCAGCCGGAAGCGTACCTGCCGACGACCGACACCTACATCGAGAAAGACGCGCAGATCAACGAGGAGATCGATCGTTTGCGTCATGCATCAACACAGGCGCTCTTGTCACGCTCCGATGTCATTATCGTCGCGTCCGTGTCCTGCATCTACGGCCTCGGTTCTCCTGAAGAATATCTCAAGGTCAATCTCAAGCTTGCGGTGGGTGATAGGCTCTCGCGGAACGACCTGATCCGCAAATTGGTCGCGGTGTATTTTGATCGCACGAATGCCGACTTGAAGCCCGGTACTTTCCGCGGCATTGGGAACACGCTCGAGATCATGCCGACCGGAGAAGTGATGATCTACCAATTCACGTTTGCGGGGAGTACGATCGAGTCTATTTTGAAGATCGATCCGATCACGCGGGCGATCGTCGGCGAAGTTGCATCATGTTTCTTTTTTCCTGCGAAACATTTCATCACTGCGGAGGACGAACGCAAACGCGCCGCGCTTGATATTCGCGCGGAACTGAACGAGCGTTTGAAAGTACTCGACAAAGAAAAGAAATTGCTTGAAGCCGAGCGTTTGAAGCGCCGCACCAAATACGATCTCGCCATGATCGAAGAGGTGGGCTATTGCAACGGTATCGAAAATTATTCGCGTCACTTTTCGGGCAAGGCGCCCGGGGAGCCGCCCGAGACATTGCTCTCCTATTTCCCACACAAGGCAGACGGCAGCCCCGACTTCCTCACGATCATCGACGAATCGCACGTGACGGTGCCGCAGATACGCGGGATGTATGCGGGCGATCAATCGCGCAAGAAGACGCTCGTCGAGTTCGGTTTCCGCTTGCCGAGCGCACTCGACAATCGACCGCTCCAGTTCAATGAATGGGAACAGCGCATCGGACAAGTGATCTTCACATCGGCGACACCGGCGGATTTTGAACGTGAAGTGAGCGAGCAGGTCGTCGAACAGGTGATCCGCCCCACTGGTCTTATTGATCCGGAAATTATCATGCGGCCGATTGTGGAGAACGGGGTATACAAGGGGCAGATCGCCGATTTTATTGCTGAGTCAGTAGGGGTGGTCAAGAGCGGCGGCCGCATTTTGGTCACCACCCTCACCAAAAAAATGGCGGAAGACCTCTCAGTCTATCTCAAAGAAAAAGGCGTGAAGGCGGAATATCTGCACAGTGATGTGAAGACGATGGACCGCATCACCATTCTCACGGAATTTCGCAAAGGGACGTTCGATTGTTTGGTTGGTGTGAACTTACTCCGCGAGGGGCTCGATCTCCCGGAGGTATCACTTGTTGCAATTTTGGATGCCGACAAAGAGGGATTTCTGCGCTCGGAGACTGCGCTCATTCAAACGATCGGTCGCGCCGCCCGCAATGTACTCGGCCGTGTGATCGTGTATGCCGATGTGATGACGGGTTCACTCACGCGCGCGATCGACGAGACCAATCGTCGTCGGGGTGTGCAGATCGCCTACAATACCGTGCATGGCATTACCCCACAAAGCATTCACAAGAAGATCAAGGATATTACTGAGGAAATGATGTCGACTCACGACAAGGCGCTCAAGGAGCTCTTCGTGTTGGACAAAAAGAGTTTTGCAAAAGACCCGGAGAAGCTGATCAAGCAAAAAGAGAAAGAGATGAAAGCCGCAGTGAAAGAACTCGATTTTGAAACGGCGGCACTACTCCGCGATGAGATCCGCATGATCCGCGGTGAGCCGGTCCACCCTGAGCGATCCGCCCCAAAGCGCAAAAGACGCTGAGCGGGAGTCTTCCTGTTGCGCTTTTCAGCCATACTCGTATCATAAGCATAGAATTGTTTTTTCAGTGAAAGGTGCTTGCATATGGCAAATACCCCTCTTGGTCCGATGACCATCGAGAAAGACGACCTCTTTTTTGTGTTGGTGCGGCTCTTCCAACTCTTGCGGGACGTGAGTCTGCCTACCGATGAGGACGATCCCGCTTTTACCCCTGATTTGGAATTGGGGGACGAGGAGGGGGATGATGGGGCTGATAGTGATACTGAATCCGATATCGTTTCCACGACACCTTTTGGTGACTTTCTTGATGAGCATGACTACATTGTCGCGGAATTAGGCAATGCGTATGGGGATCAGTTTGCAGATCTTTTTGCCATCTTGGCGACACCGCTTCTTGCCGATCCAAAGCTTAGGGATGAATTTATTCGCTTTGCGATCGAAAGATATGGTGAAACGATCGTCTTTACCACTCCGCCCCCGCCCAAAGCAAAACTGACGCTTGTGCCGTCACCTCCCCAGCCCTCCTCTCCGAGTGAGCCTGACTTGCCACCGGAAACCCCGACAAGTTGAATTGTTTGTGGTGAACTATCGCTGTGCATGAATACACCCCGCCTCAAACAGGCGGGTTTTTAATCTCCCGAGATTATGCCGCGCAAC
>Ga0209541_10012064_pt1 | contig 13410 bp, 23 predicted proteins | sample RifCSPlowO2_01_FD_184027 | JGI IMG/M metagenome (GOLD analysis project Ga0209541, IMG submission 184027) | Groundwater microbial communities from Rifle, Colorado - Rifle CSP2_plank lowO2_0.1 (SPAdes) (version 2) | ecosystem: Environmental > Aquatic > Deep subsurface > Groundwater | place...
CCTTAGCCGCCTCCCGGCCTTGCCCCAAAATCTCATTGTCAAACTTCAAAAATGCCCCTGATTTTTGTATCACTCCGTACTTTTCGGCCGTATCCAACACACTTCCCGCCTGGGAAATTCCCCCTACATTCATGATATCGATTTCCGCCTCCTGAAACGGTGGTGCTACCTTATTTTTCACCACTCTCACCCGGTGTCTGCCGCCAATGATTTCTCCTCCTTCCTCAATTTTGCCCGTTTTGCGGATATCCAATCGTACCGAAGCATAAAACTTTAACGCCATCCCCCCCGTGGTTACTTCCGGGTTACCGAACATCACCCCGATCTTCATCCGCAGTTGGTTGGTGAAAATCAAAGTGGTTTTGGACTTACTGATTGCCGCTGTTAACTTGCGCATGGCTTGACTCATCAACCGCGCCTGCACCCCCATCACCGCGTCACCCATATCGCCCTCAATTTCCGCTTTTGGTACCAGCGCCGCCACCGAATCCACCACAATCACGTCCAACGCTCCCGACCGGATCAACGTTTCGGCAATCTCCAAGGCCTGCTCTCCCGTATCCGGTTGCGATAAATACAAATCGTCAACATTGACCCCAATACTTTTAGCTCGAGCCACGTCCAAAGCGTGCTCCGCATCAATAAACGCCGCCATCCCGCCCCGCTTTTGCGCCTCGGCAATCACATGCAGGCACAAAGTAGTTTTTCCCGACGCTTCCGGCCCGAAAATTTCCGCAATTCTCCCCCGCGGCAATCCGCCCACCCCCAAAGCCATATCCAAGCCAATCGCCCCCGTGGGAATTACCTCCATCTTGGCATCCTTCTGCGCCGTATCCCCCAAGCGCATGATCGATCCCTTACCAAAGTCCTTCTCGATCTGCGCCAAAGCCATTTTCACCGCTTCCAATTTCTCTTTTTTATCGTCAGTTTGTTGGGAAACCTTTGCCATAAATTTAGCCCCACTATGCCACAGTCCATGATAAAATACAAGTAGAAAAATCGGGGAGTAGTTTAACAGTAGAATTCGTGGCTGGGGGTCATGAGGCCGGAGTGCGACTCTCCGCTCCCCGACAACTCATTTATATATCAATGAAGCGTATGAAATTATTTTCGAAAATTAGATCAAAACCGCTCAAAATTATTTTTGTCACCACCGAAGCCGAACCGTTTGTCGCGGCGGGGGGGCTTGGGGTAGTGATGCATGCCTTACCAAAAGCTCTCCAAGAGTTGGGGCATGATGTCAGGATTATAATTCCGCGTTATTTGCAAATCGACAGTGCCAAATGGAATCTTCAAGTGGAATACGAAGGACTGCAAGTTCCTACGGAAAACCGAAAGGGAGTAAAGAATTTGATCTGTAACGTAAAACGCTACGATCCGGTCGGCAGCGCAGTTTCGGTAACTGCTTATTTTTTGGAAAATATGGAGTATTATGAACAACGGGCAAACGTGTATGGATACGCTGATGATGCGGCCCGGTGGGTACTTCTGTGTCGAGGAGCACTGGAGTTTCTGCGGCTGTCGGAGTGGAGCCCGGACGTTATTGTCTGCACTGACAGACATACCGGACTGCTTCCAAACATCTTGAAAACTTTCTATTCAGACGATTCCAAGCTTTCCCAAATTACGGTTATTCATTCGATCCATAACCTGGGTCATCAGCTTTCCGGATTGGATTATCGGTTTGTGGCCAAAGAAGAATTGGATGACGGACATTCTCTCCTGCCGGCCCTGGAAGATCCCGCGCTTCTCAAAATCAACGGGATGAAGCGAGGGATTATGTATGCAGACGCAATTAATACAGTTTCCCAAAACTATGCAAAAGAGATAACCACCTCGCAGTATGGAGAGGGATTAGATGACTTACTGCGTAGAAAACTCGAACAGAGACGGCTTGTAGGGATTCTTAATGGACTTGATTATACGATTTGGGATCCGGAGAAAGACCAGCTCATCAAATATCCCTTTTCTGCAAAAAATTTGCCGGCCCGCGCCAGAAACAAAGCCGAACTGCAAAAATATTTTAAATTGCCGTTTGGACAGGACTTTTTTGTAGCAGCAATAGTGGCCCGAATGATTGCGCAGAAAGGAGTTGACCTACTGGAATCCATCATTTTCACAGTTTTGCAGGATTTGCCCATGCAACTCGTGGTGGTTGGAGTGGGGGAGTCGCGCATTATGGAATTTTTACTTAATCTCAAGAAAGTTTTTCCACGGCAAGTTGGCACCAGCTTTGTCCATGATCCACGCCTACCCCACTCAATTTTTGCCGGCGCTGATGTCGCCCTCATTCCTTCGCGCTTTGAACCATCAGGACTCACCCAAATGGAGGCAATGAGTTATGGTTGCATTCCGATCGTCAGAAAAACCGGGGGGTTGGCTGATACGGTTGAAGATTACGATCCCGAGAAAAACCAGGGAACTGGTTTTATCTTTGAAAATGTCGATTCACTCTCCCTGATGATTGCTGTCGTCCGGGCGTATCAAAGTTTCCGCCACAAAGGGCATTGGCAAAACCTGCAGCTTCGGGCTATGCAAAAAGACTTTTCTTGGAAAAACTCGGCAAGACAATACGTTAAATTGTTCAAAAGGGCCATAAAACTTCATCGCCTACCGCGTTAAGCTTCCCCCCCCTACCGTTTGGGCGATTGTTTCCGCCGCCGGGCTTTGCCGCCCATGCCTACCTTGCGCCGCTCCCGCGTCCGATCGTCTCGGGTCAAAAAACCCCGCTTTTTCAAAGCCGACCGGTACTTGTCCTTATCAGCTTTAGCCAATGCCCGGCTTAAACCATGAACCACCGCTCCTACTTGCCCTTTTAACCCTCCCCCCTTGACTTTGATCGTCGCCGCAACTCGGTCTATCACGTTAGCGGTTCGCAGCGGCTCCAAATACAGTAATTTGTTTGCTTCCCCGGGAAAATAGTCTCCGATCGGTTTCCCATTAACAGTAATTTCTCCCGGTTTTAGGTACAACCTCACCCGAGCTATCGCGGTTTTGCGCCTGCCCACCGCCTGAATATACTTAGAACTTGTCATGGTATTTATGCTCCTCTCCGGCAAACACCTTGAGCCGCCTCATTCGCCTATCCCGCAGTTTATTTTTCGGCAACATTCCCTTCACCGCTTCTTCCAAGATTTTCCCAGGATCGCGCTTCAGTTGGTCAGCGAAAGTCCTCACCCTTTCTCCACCAGGGTAACCAGAGTGCCTAAAATAAACTTTTTGCTCCTTTTTCCGGCCACTGACCCTAATGGAAGCCGCATTTACCGCCACCACGTAGTCACCACAGTCTAATTGCGGCGTAAACACCGGCTTGTGTTTGCCCATGAGTTTATTGGCTATTTCCACCGCTACCCGTCCTAAAATCTTGTCTTTAACATCTATTACCTGCCACTCGCGGGTAATTTCCGCCAGTTTAGTCACATAGGTTTTTTTCATTTCCCCGTCCCCCGTTTCTGGATGGCCGCCTGACCCCTAGTTGTTACCCGAACTTGCGGCTTTACTTTTACTTTTTCCTTACTTTCCTTACTTACCTTACTCACCTTACTCACCTTCTTTGGCTTAGTTACCTGTTTGAGATTAGCTGGCTTTACCGGTTCAGCCGCCCCTTTTGCAACTTGATCCAGTAACTCTACTTCCACTACTACCGCGTTATCTCCCTTCCGTCGTTCTATCCGCGTCAGCGCAGTAAATCCGCTCGATCGCTGTTTCAAGTTCGGCGCTACTTCATCGACCAATTTGTTGACTACCTGCTTATCTGGCAAAAAGGCTGCTATCAGCCTTCGCGCTGCTACCGTCCCCTGCTTAGCCCTAGCAATGAGTTTATCCACCAACCTCCGAATGGCTCGAGCCTTAGCTTCAGTAGTCCGAATTTTTCCTCGCAGGACCAAAGCCGAAATCAGGTTTTTAAATAACGCCTTTCGCTGATTGATATCCCGGTTCAGTTTCCGGCCAGCTCGTCGGTGTCTCATAACTCACAAGCCAAGATTTATCTCAATCCCCTTCTTCGCCAGTAATGCCACTACGCTCTCTACCGACTTTTCACCCAAGTTTTTGACCTGCTTTAGTTGAACCACCGTTGCCTCCGCCAAATCTTTAACGGTCTTGTACCCACCCTTACGCAACGCGTTGGCGATCCGGGTTGGCAAATCCAGCTCCTCCACCGTCAGCCGATACAGCTCCGGCACCACCCCATTAACAGCTACCGGCACTGCCTGGGGCTGGTCTATCACCACCGGATCATATACTTGCTTGAAGTGAGCCACCAAAATTTGGGCGGCTTGGTTTACCGCCTCTTGCGGCTCGACCGTCCCATCAGTCCATACCTGAAGGATCAATTTATCAAAGTCAGTCCGTCGGCCCACCCGCGTAGCCTCGACTTTATAAGCCACCCGGGTTACCGGCGAGAACAGCACATCCATGGGAATTACCCCTATCGTGGTGCTCTGCCGCTCCTCAGCCATGGAATATCCCGTCCCCCCTTCAATCGTTAACTCCGCTTCCAGCTTAGCCCTGGCTTCAGTTAACTCCGCTAATTCCAAATCCGGGTTGACGATCTGCACCGTCGCCGGTACCTCAATGTCTGCTGCCCGAATCGTCCCCGCCCCGCTCATTTTAATCCTAGCTGTCACAGGCTCTGCTCCTTCATAGTGCAATCTGACTTGCTTTAAATTCAAGATCAACTCCACGATATCTTGTTCCAAACCTTCTAAGGTGGCAAATTGGTGTCTTATTCCTCCTATCTTCACCGAAGTCACCGCTGCCCCGGGCAAACTTGACAGTAATACCCGCCGCAGGGCATTACCCAACGTATGACCATAACCCTGCTCCAAGGGCTCCATGACTAACTCGGCATAATTTTTTTCTTGCTTAAGCAATATGGTAGTAAATTTAGGTTGAATCATCTTGAATAAAATTCAACTACTAACTGTTCTGTAATCGCTTCGGAGATATCCTCTCTTTGAGGCAAGCGCACTATCTTTCCCACGGCTGCTTTGCGCTTAAGCCAAGAGGGCGGATTCATCCCCCCAGGGATGACCAGTGCTCGACTACTCACAGCTATTATATCATCAACTGCCACCCTATAAGAAGGGGCACTTACTTTCTGGTTATTTACCCTCACGTGCCCGTGGCTCGTCAGCTGTCTGGCTGCCGCTCGGGTAGGTGCTAAACCGAGTCTATAAACTACGTTATCCAACCGTTGCTCCAATTCTCTAAGCAGCATTGATCCGGTTTCTCCCCTAGCTTTCAATGCCTCCATCGCGTACCGGCGTAATTGTCGCTCCATCAGTCCGTACATAAACCTAACCTTTTGTTTCTCTTTAAGTTGAGTGGCATATCCGGAAGCCTTTCTTTTACCCCTGGGCCCATGCTGCCCTGGGGGCACATTTAACCGCTTGGCTACCTTGTCACTTTTGACTTTTAAGCCCAGATCTTCCCCTATAGCTCGCGCCAATTTGTTTTTTGGTCTAATGATTCGTCCCATTACACCCTCCTCTGCTTTTTGGGCCTGGTACCATTGTGGGGCATCGGCGTTACATCAGCCAGTAAAGCTATTTTAAGTCCGCTATTGCGTAATACCCGCAACACCGCGTCGCGGCCCGCCCCCGGCCCCTTAATATACACCTCTACTTGCTTCAAGCCTCGTTCCCGACCTAAATTCAAGACTCGCTCAATCGCCATCGTCGCCGCATAAGGCGTAGATTTCCGGCTGCCGCTAAAACCTGCCATACCCGTTGTCCCCGAGGCCATCACATTACCCTGGTCGTCGGTAATCGTTACCAACGTATTATTAAACGTAGCCACCACATACATTCTGCCTCTGGCGATCTGTTTCTTAGCGCTGCTTGCCTGCTTATGCTTACTTATTTTGGGCATTAGTGACTTCCTCCTTAGCTCGGTCTTCTTTCTTCAAGGCGCCTACCGTCTTACGCTTGCCTCTCTTGGTTCTGGCATTGGTTCGAGTTCGCTGTCCCCTCGCCGGCAATCCCGCACTGTGCCGCATCCCTCGGTAACTGCCGATTCGTTTCAACCGCTGAATATCCTCATGAACCTTTTTGCGCAACTCTCCTTCGGTGTTGATCTTATCCATCGCCCGCTGCAGCGCCGCAATTTCATTACTGGTTAAATCGCGCGCTCTCTTATCCGGGTTAACCCCCGCTTCGCGCATGATTGCCCGCACGTTATGGCGGCCAATGCCAAAAATATAAGTTAAAGCTATCTCGGTTCTTTTTTCGGCTGGTATATCAATTCCTGATATTCTAGGCATAATTTTATTTACCCCTGTCTTTGTTTATGTTTAAGGTTGACGCAGGTTACGTACACCCGCCCTTTACGGCGGACGATTTTGCACTGTTTACACATTCGTTTTACCGATGCTTGTACTTTCATCTTTAACCAAAAATTATTTATTTCGGAATACCAACCGCCCTCGGGTTAAATCGTACGGAGTCAGCTCCACTTTTACCTGATCTCCTGGCATTACCCGAATCCGGTACAGGCGCATCTTCCCCGACAGGGTAGCCAGAATTTCTCTGTCCTCTAGCTTCACTCTAAACATCAAGTTGGGCAGAGCTTCGGTGACTACTCCTGTTGCTTCGATTATGTCGCCTTTTGGCATACCAATACCTCCTCTATTCTACCAGATCATTCAAGGCTACACAAGCCTTCTTAGGTTACTACTACTGGCCCCTTGGCCGTGACAAACACCGTTTCTTCAAACAAGCCGGCCAGCGACCCGTCGGCCGTCACTACCGTCCACCCATCCGCCGCCACTCGAGTTTCCGGCCGCCCCGCCGTGTAAATCGCCTCGATGGCTAAACCCATACCCTCATTAATCACCGCCGTATCTTCAATTTTGGCTTCCAAAAAGCACGGAATCGGCGGGAATTCATGTAAAGCCCTGCCTAACCCGTGTCCGGTCAGCGTCTTGACCGGGCTCATGCCCCCCCGCCGCAATACCTGCTCTAAGATTAACGAGATCTGACCCACTCGATTACCGATCCTAGCCTCTTTGATCGCCGCCGCCAAAGCCTCCCGTCCCACCCGTAGTAACTTGCTTGTGGCTGCGCTCTTCCGGCCGGCAATCACCGTCGTCGAAGTGTCCGTGTGCCAACCCCGATAAATCATGCCCACGTCTACGCTTACTACATCTCCGTCTTGGATAATTCGCTCCGACGGGATACCGTGCACCACCCCCTCGTTGACATTGATGCACGTCGCCCATTCATATCCGGGTACTCGTTTAAACGCCGCCTCCCCGCCGCTTTTATTAATTAAACTATCTGCCAGTTGCTCAAGTTCCAGCAATTTAACCCCAGGACTAATCCTAGACACTATCGTTTCTCTGACTTCGCGTAATCTTTTTCCTCCTTCTGTCATGGCTCTTAATTTATTCACTTATTCTCCTCATGATATCTTCATGTATCTCTTTAACCGACCTGTCTCCATCCACTGCTGCTAAAATTCCCTGCTGCTTCACCCGCGCCAGTATCGGCTCGATAGTTTCTTGGAATGACTTTAATCTCTGTTCGATCACTTCTCGCTGATCATCATTTCTGGATCGACCCAAGAGTCTTTTTATCGCCTCCGCCTCACCCACCTGAAGATAGATGACTTTATCTACTTGTTGTTGTTTTAACTTCAAATACTCCTCCAGCATAATTAACTGCTCTACCAAACGCGGAAAGCCATCTACCACCCAACCGTCCGGCTGGTTATCCAGTTCTCGCTTGAGGATTTCCCAGGTTAATTCTGCCGGTACCCACTTGCCCGCTGCCAAATAAGTGGCCACTTTTTGTCCCAACTCCGATCTGGCCTCAATTTCTTGTCGCAACAAATTCCCCATGGAAATTGCCGGCAGGTTCAGTTTCTTAGCCAATAATTCTGCCTGAGTGCCTTTACCCGATCCGGATGGACCGATAATAAAAACTATCATCGCTTTAAAAATCCTTCATAGTTATGCATTATCAGCAGTGACTCTACTTGTTTGCTGGTTTCCAACACTACCGCTACCACGATCAAAATCCCCGTCCCCCCCAACGTCAACGTCCCGACTCCGGTTAAGCCCTGGGCTATTGACGGCAGAATGGCAATCACCGCTAAAAACAGCGCCCCAGCTAAGGTAATCCGAGTTAGAATCAGGTTCAAATAATCTGCCGTCGGCTTGCCCGGCCTGATCCCGGGGATAAATCCGCCATATTTTTTAATTTCTTCAGCAATCTTTTCCGGATTAAACACCACGGCCGTGTAAAAGTAAGTAAACCCGATCACCAACAAGAAGTAAGTTAAGTTGTAAACCCACCCCCCCGGATTCATTGCCAGGGCGATTCTTTCCGCCGCTTGAGCTACTATTTGATTGGGCACCGCTTGTAAAAACCGGCTCAATAGCGATGGTAACAATACCAAAGACACGGCAAAAATAATCGGAATTACTCCAGCCTGATTTACCCGCAAAGGCAAATGCGTACTTTGACCGCCCAAAAGCTGCCCTCCCCTGATCCTCCTGGCATAGTGGACCGGAATTTGTCTTACCGCCTCGTTAACGATCACCACTCCCACAATCACTGCTACCGCCAAAACGGCAAATACCGCGATATTGGTAGGGTTTATCGTAGCCGTTATTACCGTAGTCTGACCCAAGGTCACCGGTAACCTGCCCACTATGCCGGCAAAAATCAACATGGAAATACCGTTACCGATACCGTACTCGGTAACCAATTCTCCCAACCACATTAATAGCAACGTCCCCGTCATCATGGTTATCACCATCGCCACCAGTGCCACCACGTTGAGCGTCCCGATCACGCTTTGAGCTTTAAGTAAGGCGTACATCCCCAAGGCTTGCAGCACTGCCAGGGGCACCGTAATCAGCCGCGTATACTGGTTAATCTGTTCTCGGCCTATTTCTCCCTCTTTAGATAATTCTTCTAAGCGAGGGAACACCATGGTCAGAAGTTGCATGATAATCGAAGCGTTAATATACGGGTTTAATCCCAGGGCCATGATCGAAAAATTAGCCAGCGTGCCTCCGGAAAAAATATCCAACAGATTCAAAAACTGGTTCGCCTGGAATAATTGCTTTAGACTGGCACTATCTACTCCCGGTACCGGAATATGTGCCGCCAGCCTGAATACCGCCACGATGGCTGCCGTAACCACTAACTTCCGCCGCAAGTCCCTGATGCCCCATATCCGCTTAATCTTGAGCCAGACTCGATTCATACGCTGCCGCCGGCTTGGGTAATTTTCTTTGCCGCCCCCGCCGATACCGGCACCATTACTGTCAGTTTTCGCTGCAATTCCCCTTCGCCCAAGATCTTTACTCCCATAAGCCTGGCCTCCTTGTCTGTGATTAAACCATATTTTACCAAGATATCTCCGGTTACTTGGCTTCCCTCAGGCAGCCGGTTCAGTAACTGCACATTAATCCCTATTGGCTTCGGCCGAAGCCTTCCGAACCGGTCTTTACCTCGTTTAAACGGCAATCGGCGGATTAGCGGCAATTGCCCCCCCTCAAACCACACCGGGATCTTACCCCGAGCCTTACTGCCTTTAGCCCCCCTGCCTACAGTATGCCCTCCTTTTCCCGAGCCGTAACCCCGGCCCAATCTTTTCTTATGCTTCATATTTATCCTTGATAGCTACAAGCTGTTTTAAAGCTTCAAAAGTCGCGTACACGTTTGAAGCCTGGTTACTGCTGCCCAGGATTTTTGAGTAAATATCTCTCACGCCGGCAGCTTCTACCACTGCCCGCACCGCGCCTCCAGCAATCACCCCGGTCCCCGGCGGCGCCGGCTTGAGCAGCACCTTAGCCGCTCCCCGTTTGACCATAATCGGGTAGGGGATAGTCCGGTCTCGCATCGGCACCTTAACTAACCTTTTTTTGCCCGCCCGCACCCCCTTTTTGATTGCCGATAACACATCCGGAGCTTTGCCCAAACCTACGCCCACTCTGCCATTCTTGTCTCCCACTACCACCAGCACCGAGAAACCAATTTTATTCCCCCCCTTGGTTTTCTTGCTCACCCGGTTTACCTGGACAATTTTTTCTTCAAACTCTCCTTGAATATTAGGCTCCATTAGAATTTTAACCCCCCTTCTCGCGCCGCCTCGGCTAAAGCCTTAACTCGGCCATGGAATTTATATCTTCTCCGGTCAAATACTACCTGTTTGATCTTTAGTTTCAGGGCTTTTTCCGCCAACATCTTTCCCGCCATCGTGGCTCCCTCCATTTTAGCCACTCCCCTGGCTGCTGCCACAGTTATTCCTTTTTGGTCATCAATAATCTGACCGTAAATGTGTTGGTTCGATCGGAACACCGCCAGCCGCGGCTTGGTCGCGTCACTCTTGATCATGCTCCACCTCCTGTACCTGTCCCTCCAGTCACGCCCACTTTAGCCGCCTTGCCTGCCTTATGCCTGACTACTTCTCCTGCGTATCTTATCCCCTTGCCCTTATAGGGTTCGGGCGGCCGCACTCGCCTGATTTTAGCTGCTACCTCACCCACTAGCTGCTTATCTGCCCCTTTGACACTGATTTTAGTATTTTCCTCTACCCTGAAATCAATTCCTTCCGGCTGCTCAATTGCTACCGGATGCGACCGGCCTACCGCCAACACCAACTTGTTTCCCTCCACTCTAGCCCTATATCCGGCCCCCACTAACTCCAATCTTTTTTCATAACCCTCGGTTATCCCTTTGATCATATTCACCATCAAAGCCCGGACTAGTCCTTGTTTCGCTGCCATGTCTTTCCTGTTGCCGCTTAATTTTACTACAACCACGCTATCTTTTTGGTCTAATTTAACTCCTGCCGGCACGTGTTGCTTGAGGCTCCCTTTCGGTCCCTGTACCACCAACTCATTCCCGCTTACAGCTACGGTTACTCCGGCAGGTAGATTGATAGGTTTATAGCCCATTCTTGCCATTAAAGTTCCGCTTTCACTATTTACCAGACGGTCGCTACGACCTCGCCTCCCAATTTTTGTTTTCTGGCCTGTTGATCAGTCATTATGCCCTTGCTCGTCGACACGATCGCTATACCTTGTCCCTGTAACACCCGGGGCAATTCCGCTACCTTCCGATACACCCTTCTCCCTGGTTTAGACACCCGCTTCACCTGCGATATCGCCGGCATGTGTTTAACATACTTAAGTTCAACCAGCAGCTGACGCTCTTTGCCTCGGCCAGTTACCGTCACTTTGGCTACATATCCATTTTTAGCTAAAATTTGCGCTACCATCTGTTTCCCTCGCGATGCCGGCATCGCTACTTGACTCCGGTTCGCGGCATAAGCATTTTTAATTCTCACTAATAAATCGGCTATCGGATCCATAATTTTACCAGCTAGCTTTAGTCACTCCGGGTAATTCCCCCCTGTGGGCCATTTCCCTAAAACACAACCGGCACAAGCCAAAATGGCGCATGTAACCTCGCGGTCGCCCACACACACTGCACCGGTTGTGCCTTCTGGTAGCATGCCCGGCCAACTTGGCAGCCTTGGCGATTTTACTTTTCTTGGCCATGACTCTCCTTGCTAAACGGTACTCCCAAAGCCTGAAGCAACTGCCGGGCCTCGCCGTCAGTTTTAGCGCTAGTAACCAGGGTTATCTCCAGACTCCGAATCTTGTCGATTGTATCATAAGTCAATTCGGGAAAAACGATCTGTTCCCTAAATCCCAGAGTATAATTGCCTTTGCCGTCAAAACTATTAGGATTGACCCCGCTGAAATCCTTGATCTGCGGCAACACCACGCTGACTAGTTTGTCTAAAAACTGGTACATCCTTTTGCCCCTCAAGGTTACCTTTAGCCCAATCACTTGACCTGCCCTGATCTTGAATTCGGCAATTGACTTTTTCGCCATCGCATCGGCGGGCTTTTGGCCCGTAATCAGGCCCAGCTGCGCCCTCATGCTCTCCAATGCCTTGTCTTGATACTGATCTTCGGCTATGCCCGTGTTAATCACTACCTTGTTCACCTTGGGTACGGCCATCACGTTATTTAGCCCCAACTCCTTGGCCAAAGCCGGCCTAATCTGCTGCTCATACCTCAACTGCAATCGGGGTGACTGTTTCATATTATCCCTCCGCATTTCCGACAAATGCGCTGTTTCACGCCGGTAGCGCTTACCTCAAATCCTACCCGGGTCGGTTTATTGCACTTGGCACAAATCACCGCCACTGCGGCGGTAGGCAATGGTCGCTCTAAACTTACTATTCCTCCCCGCTGCTCCTCACCCTTAGGCTTAACGTGCCGCTTGTATAAATTAACTCCTTTCACCACCACTTTACCCGTCTTTGCCACTACCCGGTCAATCTTACCCCGGCGACCCTTGTCTTTTCCGGCTGTGACTAATACGCTGTCACCTACTTTAAGTTTCATAATTTGCTCCTCACACCACCTCCACTGCCAAAGAGGCGATTTTAGTAAATCCGGCTTCCTTTACTTCCCGCGCAATCGGCCCAAAAATCCGCGTCCCCCGCGGATTTTTACCCGCCAAGCTATCAATAATTACCGCAGCATTGTCGTCAAACCGGATATAGCTCCCGTCTTTCCTTCTGGTCTCTTTCTTAGTGCGTACCACCACTGCCTTAACCAACTCGCCTACCTTAATCTGGCCTTGCGGATCTGCCTGGATCACCGACGCGGTCACCATATCTGCCACGTAACCAAACTTTCGCCTTGACCCACCGTGGACCAGTACCGTTCGCAGCGTTTTTGCTCCGGTATTGTCCGCTACCGCCATTTTACTTCTTAGTTGAATCATGACTTTATCTCCCCAATCTGCCAAGTTTTATGTCTGCTCACCGGCCTGATTTCCTTAATCACTACCACTTGTCCCGCCTGGGCCTTGCCCTCTGGATCGTGGACCAAATATTTTTTACTCCGCTTCACCGTCTTTTGATATATCGGATGTCGCCACGGCCTGTCTACCTCGACTACTGCCGTTTTTCCTCCTTTACTGCCGATCACTACCCCGGTGATAGTTTTCATGCTTGGTTCTCCTGGTTTTCCTGTAAATTAAGGTAAGTTTTTAATCTGGCCACCTCCTGGCGCTTTCTGCCTGGCGCCATCACATCTTTAGTCTGATTGGTTTGGACTTTAAGCCTAAGTTCTACTAACTCTTTCCTGGCCTCGGCCAGTTTCTGGTTTAACGCCTCTCGGCCCAACTGTTTTAGTTCTGCTTTAGCTTGTTTTTTCATCTTACCCCTTAGTCACAACCTTAGACTTAAACGGCAATTTATGGCCCGCTCGCGCCAATGCTTCCTTGGCCTCGCTTTCCGGAATGCCGGCGATCTCAAACAGCATTCTTCCCGGCCGAATCACCGCCACATACTGGTCAATGTCTCCCTTGCCCCCCCCCATACCTTGTCCGGCCGGCTTTTTAGTCACTGGTTTATCCGGAAATACTC
>Ga0209541_10012067_pt1 | contig 13407 bp, 23 predicted proteins | sample RifCSPlowO2_01_FD_184027 | JGI IMG/M metagenome (GOLD analysis project Ga0209541, IMG submission 184027) | Groundwater microbial communities from Rifle, Colorado - Rifle CSP2_plank lowO2_0.1 (SPAdes) (version 2) | ecosystem: Environmental > Aquatic > Deep subsurface > Groundwater | place...
TTTATATACAGCTCGATGTTGTCGAGCACGCGCTTTTGCTTGCCGGTTAATGACTTGTTGTAGTACCTCATGTGTGCAGTATAAGGCACAAATTGCCCCCGCAACTACACAACATACACAAATCTGTGGATAACCTATTTGAGTGTGATGCTATTGATGACCATCGGCTCAACCGGGCGGTCGTTTTGGCCGGTGGGAGTTGTTTCTATCGCTTTAACCGCGTCCATCCCCGCCACCACCCTGCCAAAGACGGTATGCTTGGTGTCGAGAAAGTTGTTGTCGGCGGTGTTGATAAAGAACTGCGAGCCGTTGGTATTAGGGCCGGCGTTGGCCATCGCGATGGTGCCGGCATTGTTGCGGTTGCCGGCGTGTATCTCGTCGGCAAACTGGTAGCCTGGGCCGCCGGTCCCCCACTGCGCGGCCTTAGTGTCGTCTTTAGAGAGCGGGTCGCCGCCCTGGATCATAAATCCCTTGATAACACGATGGAACTTGGTCCCGTCGTAAAAGCCCGCTGTAGCGAGCTTGGTAAAGTTGGCCGCGGTGTCGGGCGCAGCCGCGTCAAACTCGATTACGATGTCGCCCTTGGTGGTGTGTAGTGTCGCTTGCATGCACTATCCGCGATGCTCGTGTTTGGAAAACAGCTCGCCGACCTTGAGTTTGGCGACGACGAAGAGGTAAATAATTTCCAATATCCCGAGCGTGTTGATGGTCAAGAGCGCCACAAACCACCACGGCTCTCCGCGCCGCCCCGCGTGCCACAGCGCCAGGCCCTTCCACAAAATCGACCACAGTACCGCAAAAATGATAAACGGCGCCGCGATGGCAAGCACCCACAGCCCCCACTCGTGTCCGCCCCAGCCCGCGCTCATCATGCCCCATTGCCCGTACCCGTAATCGCCCCCGGACCAGTCGCCCCAATTGCGCATATACATACCGGTAGTATATCAATAAACTAATAAACTATTTTTTTGAGCCGCCGAGCTTCCCCAGGTGGGTGTGATTGAATCCGGTAGAAAACTTGAGCCCGTAGCCGAGCGCCCGGTCCATCCCGATGTGCGCCAGCCAAATCAGCCCGAACGCAAAGGCAACACTGCTGTCATAAAAGACCGAGTACCAAAAGAGCCCCAACGGCCAGGCGATAGAGTGTCCGAGGTTGTACAGCAGGGCGCCGGTGCGGTCGTCGATAAAGTAGCCGAGCATGGAAAGGTCAAACACAAACAGTAGCGAAAAGAAGATGTACGTGGGGAAGTCAAACCACATATACAGCGCGAGCGACACGCCAAACAGCACCGCCGCCTCCACCCGCTGGAAGATAACCGGAGATTCCATCCCAAAATTATATCACCTAATACAACGCGGGCGGGGGCGCCTGCTCCACCACCACCGGGCGGGCGGCCACTTCGGTAATCACTTTTCTGGTGGTCTGCAACTCGTCCTCGACCTCCTTTTTTTCTTTCTTAAGCGCCGAGTAGCGCCACTCGTCGCGGATAAGGCCGGGCAAGAGCACGAGGAGCGCGATACCTATGCCGCTCATCACCGCCAAAAAGAGTATGACCGCGAGCGAGCCCTCTATCTGCCAGGTCAAAAACGTGACCGTAATAGGGACCACATTTTGCAGCACAAAAATAACGGATAAACCCCCGAGTATCGCCCCGAGCAGCAGGAAAAATATCATATCCCCCTACTATCCCCCACCCATCCTGAAGCGCGGCTGAAGGGGCTATACCGCGCGCAAAGCGCGGCGGAGTGTCTGGTGGTGCGGGAAGGCGCGCTCCACCTGCGCCCAAAACGCGGGGCTGTGATTAAACTCGGCCAGGTGGCACAGCTCGTGGACGATGATGTAGTCGCGCAGCTCCTGCGGCAGGAGCGCCACTTTGTAATTAAAGTTGAGGTTGCCGCGCGTCGAGCAGGAGCCCCAGCGCGACCTGGTGTTGCGGATAAAAACTTTGTTGTAGCGGTGACCGTACAGTTGGTTGTAGTGGCGCAAACGCGCGTGCACCACCACCCGCGCCGCCTCGCGGTACTTGGTGTAATGCCGTTGTGTCCCCCGCCGCATGCGGTTAGTGCAAAAGTCCGTAGCCCGTTTCAAAAGCGGTGCGGATCCAGGCAAACTGCGCAAACCACGGGCCCAATATCCCGAGCGCAATGGTGGCGATGATGGCCGAGCCGATAAAAAAGCCGATGCCGTATATGACGCCGACCAGGAGCATGCGCCAAAGAGAGTTTTGCCGCGCCACCTGTTTGTTGAGCAGCTCCAAATGCCCGATTATTTTGTCGCGCTGGTCCGGAAGCTCCATACTACAAAAGTATAGCAGACGCGCGGTCGCGCGCTTATCGTATCCCCGTGTCGCAGCTGACGGTGACCGCGCTGTAGCCGGCGGGGCCGACGGTTACGCTGGCTTCGTTGCAGCGCGGCAGCATCGCTTGCGGGTTGCCGGCGGTTACTACGTAGTCGCCGGGCGGGAGAGACAATTGGAATATCCCCTTGCTGTCGCTTTGGGCCGTAGCCACTGTGCGCGCCGGGTCGGAGGCGCGGGCGACAGAGACCGTGGTTTGGAGCGGCCGATCGGCACAGGCCGGGTCGGGCGGATCGCGCATCACCGGGCAGGTGGGGCCGGCCATCACCGTGCCCTTGATACCTGAATTGTACGGGGCTATGCCTCCGCCACCTCCGCCGCCGGAGGTTGAGGTGGCGGCGGGCGGACAGACAAACTCGCAGTTAGGGCCGGTGCGGCCCACATAGGAGCCGTCGGGGCACTGCATCGCGTCGGCGGTGCAGGCAACCGGGCCCGGCACGGCGGCCTGTTTTGTCGAAAAATAAAAAATACCTGCGCCGACGAGCGCAACCGCCGCCACAACAACAACCGTTTTCCCCGCAGAGTTGAATCCCGCAAAAGTATTCATATTATTTATTTTTTGGGTTTTTTGACGGTGCGCAGGCCCGCCTTGCGCACCACCGGCTGCAGGCGCGCGGCCTGCGGCCGCCCGACCCACGGAGCGCGCATGCGCGGAGGATATTGCTTTTTGCTCATGCCCCCACTATCCAGTGCCCCTCCTGAACTTTTGCTGAAGAGCACTGCAGAGCGCAGTGCTACTACGGCTTTTTGCAAAAAGCTAGAATAAATGACACCGACACCGTTTCCCCGTTTCTTCCGGTGCGGAGAGTGAGCAGTTAGGCGCTGGCCTCAACCATAAAGCCGGCGTAGGCCATGCGCCTCATGTCAAACGGCATCTGCATATCTTTTTTGTCGTATTTGGCGTGGAAGTAGGCCATCACCTTTTTGTTGACCGCATCGCGGTGCGCGCGCGACCGGTACGCGATGTAGGAAAACCAGACCGTCTCGCCCGCTTTGACCTTGGTCATCTTGCCAAAAGTAAGAACAGTAAACTTCGGCTTGCCATCATCCATCATGCACTCCTTATAATCAAGCGCGCCGAACTTGCGCCACACCTTGGCCGCCTCCGAAGCCATTTTCCGGTAAGTGGCGACATTCTTCCTAGGCACCACCAGCACAAACCCGTCTACATAGTTTGCTTTAGTCATAGGCTCCTACCCTACCCCAAAGCGCCTAAATATCTCATTAACTCCTGAGTTAAGTACGGAGTTACGCGAACTTTTGGCGGAATTTTTCCCTGTCCGAGTTATCCGCCTTCCGGTTATTCTCCCCCGGCGCAGTAGTCTTGTGCAGTAGGTTCATGGATAGTAACTATACCCTCAAAACACAGTGGATAACCAGTTGACGCAGATATAGCGATTTTGCTATACTACCAAAAGGTCGAGATTACAAAAACAATAAGGGTATATGGAACAACCTTTAGGTATCAGTATTTTGCCCCAAGCGGAGGACTATATTCGCGAACTTACTTCGGTTGAACGCGGTGCCGTAGCGGCCGACATGCTTACCATGCAGCTCAGGCAGCCCGGTGCTTATACCAAGCAGCTCCGCGGACCTATCCGCGAGTTGATTGTAGGCCATCATCGCATTACCTATTTCACCCTCCGGCATACTCTCTATTTTGTCCGGGGATTCAGGAAGAAAACTAATAAAACTCCAAAAACGGAAATAGATTATACCGAGAAAATATACAAATTGACAAAATGAAAAAAACCAAGAAAAAAGAAGAACTAAAGTGGCGTACCTTCGAACAAGTGTTCGGAAAATATCGCAACAACAAAGAATTTCAGCGTGGATATAACGAAGAAATGATTCGAATACGACTTGCAAATCAAATAAGGAAAATTAGAAATAATAAAAAATTGACACAAAAAGCAGTGGCTAAACGATCCGGCATGCCCCAATCGGTGATAGCAAGGATGGAGAGTGGTGAGCACAGCGTCTCGCTCGATACTCTCAACAAAATTGCTACCGCATTAGGAAAAGAAGTGCAGTTGGTGTAACCCCATCCTAATGACGCAAAAACGTCCCGACTTAACGGGACGTTTTTGCGTCTGAAAAGTCATACCAAGGGATCCGCCTTGCGGTTATTCTCCCCCGGCGCAGTAGTCTTGTGCAGTCGGTTCATATAACTACGTAGTTAACTACTGAGCTAATTCAGGAGTTTTAAATTAAAGACGTAGCCTATTTAAGTTTCGAGCGGGGTGACTTGTTCACCGGCTTCAGGCTCATTTTTATTTCTTGTGCCTTTGCCTGTACTCCCGCAACTGGTCTCTGAAGTTTAAAAGAAATAACACGGGTAGGTACTTTTCCTCCCATGTCCTTTAACTGTTGTACTTCGGCCTTAGTCCATGGCTGCCCGGACTTAGCAATATATTTAGGTAATTTTGCCATAATTTTTTATATATGTGGATAACTTTACTTCTTAATTTCAGACTTATTAATTATAATAGAAAATGAATAGAAAATCGTTTGTAACACTGTTGATAAGGTACTACACCACATGATTACAAAAAAGCAAAAAGAGGTGCTGGACTTTATAAAGTTCTATCAGATAAAAAAGGGTTACTCCCCTTCCCTTGAAGAAATTGCAAATAAAATAAAGGTTGCTTCGGTTTCTACTGCCCACCACCATGTTAAGAAGCTGGAAAAAGAGGGATTAATTCACAAGGAAGTAAATCAGCCTCGTGCAGTAACAACTAAAAGCCAAATTTCAAGTATTCAGATACCTATCTTGGGTAGTATCGCGGCCGGACAGCCTATTGAGGCCCTTGAAGTTCCAGCCGGGAGTATTACTGTCCCCAGAAGTGATATAGGACAAGGAAAACACTATGCGCTCCGAGTAGAAGGGAGCAGCATGATTGATGAGGGCATATTTGATGGAGACATGGTGGTCATCCGTGAACAAAAGGGGGCAGAGAACGGACAAACAGTAGTCGCCATCATAGACGACAATCAGGCTACTCTAAAAAAAATATACAGGGAAAAGAGAGGATTCCGGCTACAACCAGCAAATCCCAGTCTCTTTCCCATTTTTAGAGATGCAGTAGAGGTAAGAGGTGTGGTAGTAAAGATTGTCAGAAATCTTGCAACAGAGGTCGAGAAGGAATCGACGAAAGAGAAATATGTACGTCGGATTGACTACTCATGGGACTATCAAGGAGAAAAAACTAAATCATACACCCATGGTCTGCATCCCTACCCTGCGATGTTTATCCCACAAGTAGCTAGAAGACTGCTAGAAACTTATAGCAAACCGGGAGACACCATTTGTGACATTTTTTGTGGCTCTGGGACCGCATTAGTAGAAAGTAAAGTACTTGGTAGAAATGCTTATGGAATAGATTTAAACCCCTTAGCAATTTTCCTTGCTCAAACAAAAACGACTCCAATCAGCCCTAAAATATTGGAAAAGTCATACGCTGATTTAATCAAGCGTCTCTCAAATACGACAAAAAAGGAAGTTAAAAAACCTAGCTTTAAAAATCTAGAATTTTGGTTTAAAGACAAGAAAATTACTGAGTTGGCTCTACTCAAAAATACAATAAACCAAATTAGCGAGAAAAAAGTTCGTAATTTTTTTATGGTCGCCTTTAGTGAAACAGTACGGTATTCCTCAAATACAAAAACTGGAGAATTTAAGCTCGTCAGGATAAACAAAGAAAAATTAGAAAAACACGATCCAGATGTCCTAAATATTTTCCTTAAAAAGACGGTGGCAAACATATCGAAGATGAAAGAGTTTTATAAAGATGTGCAGAAAAAAGTTAAAACAACAATCATATATGGTGATTCCTCTAAGGATAACGACATAGGTACTGGCAGTATAGATTGCATTGTTACCTCCCCCCCATATGGAGATAGTGGAACGACTGTTGCTTATGGTCAGTTTTCAAGGCTCTCTGCACAATGGATTGATATTTTTGAAGAACCTAACGATGCTTCCAGTGTAGATGGCCAACTGCTGGGCGGTAAAGCTTCAAAAACCCTCAGTCATTCACTTGAATCAAAACATCTTAACGATTCTATAAAAAAAATTGCTCAAAGGGACCCAGTCCGAGCACGAGAAGTCTTGAGTTTTTATTTAGGACTTTCTGAGTGTTTAAAACAAGCTCATCGGATGCTTAGACACAAAAAATATTTTTGTCTCGTCATTGGTAATAGAATGGTTAAGCAAGTTAGAATTCCTACTGATTTTATTATTGCTGAATTGGGCGAAAAAATTGGATTCACCTGTGAAGATATTATTGTCCGCAATATTCCAGGCAAAAGAATGCCTAGTAAAAACTCCCCCACTAACATAGTAGGAGCGTTGGAAGAAACAATGAATCAGGAGAGTATAGTAATTTTGAGAAAAAACTAGAGGATTTTCTTATGGGTCTTAAACAGGAGCGGAAATGTTTTTTCTGTAAGTTTGGTCAGACGGAAAGCAGAACCGTGGTCGTGGGGTTTGCCTATTAGTTTTCCACTCCGATACACCCCAAGGCGTATATCATATTTAGATAATACAAGAAATTTAGTTGGGTCTATATCCTTGAGAATCCAAGCTTCTCTATAATGGAAATACTCATGCCCGCCCCGTCTCTTACAATCAGCAAACACCAGGATCAAACCGTTGCCGATTTTTTCTGCTGCCTTTTGTCGTAAAAAATCTAGACCATAATATCCTAGCACCTTATTATTTCTGAGGATAAAAAGTTTACCACGGCGGTTATCAATCCTACAATGAAAACCTTGGGCATTCTTCTTTCCATTACTAATAGTTTGGTGAAGAATTTTTAATTTAGGATACCCGGGGTCAGGGTACCCAAACCTGTTGAGGATCTCGGCATTTGTAATTCCCTCAGGTTTCTTTGTAAAAAGGGTCATCATAGATGGAGTCCCTGCCCTCTGCGACTTCAGTTCCATTATCCCAAAATCTGGTAGGGCAATATTATTTTCTTTAATTCCAAGATAATCCTCGAGAGTCTTTCCAATACCTGTATTGTGCCTGCGGCTTGATCTAACCCATCCCTTCGCAGAAATTTCTGCAAGATCTTTCTTAATTTTAGACAGGGTCCACTTGGGGATTTTTTTCATACGCTTTCAAGCCTATCAAATATGAAGAATTTAGCTACTTTTACGCACATCAATAAATTGTCCGGCTATGTTTTTTTGACATTTAAAATTTTAATTAGAAGGAACAGCTGGTATACCCAGCTCGTTTGCACCAATCTTTAGCAGCATAGGCTCCAAATGCGTCTCTAAGACACACTGTCGTTAGTTGACCTGCGGGACATATGGCCGCTTTACAAGTCGAACCAGTGCCACAACTATATTCAAGATCTAACGTGATTTGTGCGCCTCCATAAATGCCATATTCATTGAAGGGGGCTACCAAAAGGCTTATGTGAGTGGGTGGAAGGAGGTTGCTTTGCCAGGGGTTAATTAACTTCGACGTCTGCTGGTTCTTTTCATATTCCCCTCGAGTGGTAGAGAGTTGAATAGGATTAAATAGATCTAGCATTACGTCAATTGGGTTTGCGTCAGTAAACACCCCTCCACTTTGTTGGGTCAACGTCTTGTTGAGCTTTGTCTGGGACTCTCGATAGGCATTAATCGTTCCTCCGACATCGCCATATACCAGACTAAGAAAATGGTCTCCTTTCTCGGTGACTTCTCCCTTTATACGTAAGGAAGCTTTTTCAAAGTCGCCATTGAGAATCAGGCGGATGGACTGCGATTTGTATGCGTCAGGGTTACTCAAAACGTCCTTAGTGGGGGTGTAAGGCTTAGATACCAAATGGAGAACAGAAACATTTTCAATAGGAGTCGAGGTTGCATTTGTAGGGACCTCAACAGAAGGAGCCGTTGCGGTTTCTTCTTTTGGAGATATCCAAGACAGTACGTAGATTGTAGCCACACCAATAGCCACTATTACTAAGAAGCTTAGAACACTATTTATGTTTATATATTTATTCATACGCTAACGGGGGACTTGGTAGTAGAAGTTTTTCGGGTACCTCAATTTGAGGTGCCTCAACTGTGGGGACGGTTGTTGTGTTAAAGAATTTCAAACCAAACAAAGCGAGCACTGATGCACAAATCACTCCGATATGGGTCCGTATAGATAAGTCGAGCCAATCTAGCACCAGCGCATACTTTACCTCCACTTCTTTTGCTTGAGCGACCGCGCTCCAAACATAGTTAAGGAGAGCGAAGGGCAAGATGGTGTATACGCTGGCCATCAGTTCCGAAAGGTATATGTTAAAGAAAGAATATGCAGTATACAGTACAGCGAAAAGACTTACGAACCCCAAGACATGTTTTAAAGGTTGATCTTTAAACAGCTGCTGGCTCCTATGGAAGGACCTCTGGGAAGAGTCCTTTACTTCTGCCATGCCCAAAGAGGATTCTAGGCAATCTGAAGTCTTAAGGCAAGGAACGAAGCGGAGGCTCTTAACGACTTCATTATCAGTTTTTTATACATTTTACGGCCAAAATACAGAAGTATTACCTCCCCTTCCAATCCCGTATTACCAGTTTTTTGTTTTTTAGGTCGACGGTGACGGTTAGTTTTTAACGCTCTTTCCACTTAAATTTTCTTATTATTTCCACCGGGAGCGCGAGGCTGTAGGAGGCGCCGCCGCCCACCTTGGTGAGCTTGCGGATCTGCTTTTTGCCGGAAGTCGCTTTGGGTCTAGCCATCCTTAAATTGTACTCTAAAAATGAGGTGTCCTGCCTTGTCCCCAAGCTCATTGACTCTTCAGGACAAACTGGGTATATTGTATGAGTCTTTCGGTTCTAGCCATGAACTGAAAGGGTATTACATCCAAGGGCCACCCTCCGCGAGGAGGGTGGTTTTGTATATAAAACTCTACTTATCTGTCCGGTACTTTAGATCTTTACCCCAGATATCGGTTTCGATCGTCAGCACGTCGGTATAGCCGTCGGCACCGGTTCGTAATTCCTGGGAAATATTATTTTTTGAAGAAAAGATATACACTTTTTTGCCTCCATTACGCAGGTAGGTAATGAGAGCAAGAAAATCGGAGTCCCCCGTAAAAAACACGGAGGTGTCATATTTTTTCATATAGTGCATGGAGTCAATCGTCATCTCTACGTCCATGTTCCCCTTCTCCTGGATTGACTCGCCCTGCTCGCTCACAATTGATATCCGTTTTAACTCTTTTTTCCTCACTATAAAACCCAAACCTTTTTTCAAAAAAGTGAAAAACTTGTGTCTCCCGTCCAGACTGTAGCCCCGCGTCCCCTCTGCGGGGTAAGCGGTGTAATAAAACACCTGAATCTCGGTTGCCTCGTATTTTTCCTGAATATATCTTTTTAATTTTTCGTAATCAAAAGATTTACCCTTAGCTTTCTGCGCTGCCCACAGATTTGAGGCGTCAATAAATACGTATACAACCTTTTTCACCCCCTTATGATATCCTTAAAATATAAAGGCCCAAAATCAAATCCTTACCCTTATTCTTATCCCAATGTTTTGCAAAACACTGGGATGTATCTAACTCCGTAGTTAACTACTGAGTTATTGCAGCTCAAACCCTCAAATCCTTATTCCAGTCTTTTGCAAAACACTAGTATAGACTCGCCGCGCACCGTGAGCTTGTGCCGCACCGCACTCCCCTCGTTGCGCTTCATCACCAAACCGGCTATGGCAAGCTTGCGCACATGGTCGGAGGTATTGTTGTAACCGATCTTTAATTTCTCTGTTATCTCTTCGACCGAAAGCTCGGGCTCCCGCTTGAGCAGATCCAATATTTGCAAACGCCGGTGGCTCGCAAACCCCCTGACTATCCGCTCCAACTGCCTAAAATTTATGGAACTCATGATGTATATTCTACACCGCTTATCCCAGTGTTTTGCAAAACACTGGGATAGCTACAGCAACCCGCTACTGCAAAAGTTTTTTGAGGACCGGGGCTATGCGAGCGGCTATTAGCCGATAGCCCGCATCATTGGGATGAACTTGGTCGGACATGTACTGCTTGTCGCCCAAGAGGCCGTCCAGCACATCGGACACATAGGCGGTATGGTAGGTGTCGCGGAGATCCTCGAACCCGCTGCTAAAGTGATCGCCAAAGAGGCCGCCGCGGACGCCGAGCAAAAGCACTATTGCCCCGCGGCTTTGGATATCTTTTATAATCGCGGCGAGGTTGGCAAAGGTTTGCTCTTGCGGGATGCGTTTTAGGTAGTCGTTGCCGCCAAGGAGGAGCAGAACGACTTTAGGTTTGTAGGCATTAAGCTCGCTCATGCGCGCAAAGCCGTCTTGCGTGGTGTTGCCGGGCACGCCCAAGTTGATGACGGGTTGGCCTATTGCGCCCGAGAGTAGCGAAACGAAGTCGTGCTCATCGGTTGCGCCCGTGCCCGCCACGAGCGAGTCGCCGAAGGCGACGATATCGGTCCCTGCGGAGGGGTAGTTGGTAACAGGCGCTGTGTTGAAAAAGAACAAATATACGGCGACTGTGACGACGACCATCACGGCAACTGCCAACCAAAAGCGCAAGCTCATGGCTTTAGGCTAACAGATGTAGAGGATTTGGCTACTTAGTTTGCTCTATTTACAGACTATACGCCTATCTTCCATTCCCCTTTTTCGAGAAAAGCGGGGATGGTCTGACGGTGAGCTTTGTTGATAAGGTTGGAGGAAGAAAGTTTGTTTTGTTTGGCATACTCGTTAAGCGATATGACCGTCTTGCCCTCCAGATAGGCGAGGCGTTTGTGGTAGCTGTTGGTGAGCGCCCGGCCGATTATCTCTTCCATAATTTTGGTACTGCCTTTTTGCTCGTATTCCTTGAATGCGTCGTAGTAGCGGGCCCGGTTTGTAAAAGCGATATTGATAGGTACGTATCCCTCGCGTATGAGCTCGTAGTTGTTGAGTACGCGACCGATACGCCCGTTGCCGTCGTTGAACGGGTGGATGCCCTCGAATGTCAGGTGGAGCCGCGCAAGCCGCGATACAATATGCCCGTCTTTGCCGCCGTTATATGTCGCAAGCATACCGGTGAGCAGTCGCTCGATGTCTTTTGGATCGGCCCCTATGTGCGCCCCGACCCGGACCCACTCATCTTTTTTGCGGAAGCGGCCGGCTATCTCGTCGCGGATATTGGCAATGAGCATCTTGTGCAACAGGAGCATAAGCGGCAACGAGAGTTCGGACTCTTTTGCTTTTGACTCTATGTACCCGGCCACCCGCGCGAGGTTTTTTGCCTCAAAAAGTTCGCGCTGACTTACAAACCGGTCAAGGTCTATTTGGAGAAGAATTTTTTCGGTCTCTTCAAGTGTGAGGGTGCTGTTCTCTATTGCATTTGAGTTGTAGACATGTTCGGGGACCTCGGCCTCGCTTATAACCTTAATAAGCGCTTCTTTGCCGGGTAGCGCCTTATAGTATCGCTCACGGAGCGACGCTATTTGATTTAGGATGTGAGGTGTGCGGGCCATAGCTTTAGCTCTATTATAGGGTTTTTCACTATAATGTCAACTATAATCGTGAAAAGTCGTTAAAAAGGGTCGTTTTTCACGGTATACTCCTGGCAAATGCCTTTGGCGTGTGGCATAATCGCCGCAGATAGGAGCGCCAACATAGGGGGTTTGCAATGCATATCGGATTGGAGGAGCCGCCGAAATTCCGGGGCAAAATTTGCCACGGCGACCGACGGAACGGGTTCGGGTTTATCAGCTGTATGAGCATCCATCAGATAGGCGGACCGCCGCTGGTCTTGCCGCGGCAGGACCTGATGATACACGTCAGAGAGAACACCGCGCTTGGCGACCCGCTCCCCGTCGGGGGGTGGATCACCTTTTTTGTGCGGAACGACCTGCGGCGAAAAAGCGGTCTGTTGGTGTTTGACGCACAGCTCGAACAGTTAAAAACCCCGGCATAACGCCGGGGATTTTTTATTTTATAACTACCGGGATTTCGAGCGCGTCGTCGTACTCGGGCAGGCCGGAGGGGTTGTCCTTGCGCAGTATGAGCGCGCCGCGGTTGCTGTAGACGTTTGGATCGGCGGTAAACGTGAGTGTCGCCTCAAACGGCACAAACTCCTCGGTCATCCACTCGTCTTTGGCGGTGGCGATGCCCTGCGCGATGATCCTGCCGTCCCAGTCTACGAGCACCACCGGAAAGCTCGCCTCGAAATACCAGTACCCGCGCGCCTCGCCGGTGATGGTGAGGGGGCTGCTGACCGTTGCATTGGGTAGCGGCGAAGCAAGACGGATAAGGCCGGCCTTTTGCGCCGCGTTGCCGGTGTCCACTACCGCAGGCTGCAGCGGGCGGAACTGCCACCACGCGGCGGCGCCTGCGACGGCCAGCACGACAAGCAATATGGGGATGGTCTTGTTCATACCACTAGCCTACCACTCCCCCGTACTTTTGCACCTATAAGCGCGGTATACTGGAGGGACCGTTATTTATAATTATTTGCATCGTATGCAACCGGAAAATCATTGGGGCATGGCGGCAGGGGCACTGATAGCCGGGCTTATACTCGGGAGCGCGGGCGGATACTATTACGCGGCAACGTACGCGCAAAAGCCGGTGACGGAAAGCGCCGCGCAAACCACGGAGACCGCGGACACCGCCGGCGCGGACGTGCAGACCAACCCGTACGCCGACGTTAAAGTTAACCCTTTTGAGTAATATGCGCAGATATACCATAGCGCTGCTGACGGCGGCCGGGCTCCTTGCGGGGGCCGGCATTGCCCTTGCGCAGTCCGGCCAGCCGGAGATATCCTTCCCCATCGCGGAGCTCGGCGGATGCAACTCTAAAGCCGAGTGCAAAGCGTACTGCGACGACAGCACGCACGCGGAGGCGTGTCTTAGTTTTGCCGAGTCGCGCGGCATGATGAGCAAAGACGAGATAAAGACCGCACGCAAGTTTATCGGACAGACGGGCCCCGGCGGCTGCACGGGCAGCGCGTGCCGGCAGTACTGCAACAGCAAAGAGCACTTTGCCGAATGCCGCGCCTTTGCCGAGAAGAACGGCCTTATCCCGCCGCGCGGCGAGCGGCG
>Ga0209541_10012070_pt1 | contig 13406 bp, 10 predicted proteins | sample RifCSPlowO2_01_FD_184027 | JGI IMG/M metagenome (GOLD analysis project Ga0209541, IMG submission 184027) | Groundwater microbial communities from Rifle, Colorado - Rifle CSP2_plank lowO2_0.1 (SPAdes) (version 2) | ecosystem: Environmental > Aquatic > Deep subsurface > Groundwater | place...
ATAATGATAAAGTTAATTCTCCTAAGATAAAAAAGTGGTTGGGAAAAGTTGTCGGAGGAGAAGCACAGGATTTATGCCGACACGATAAATGGCTTTGTATGATGTATCCTAGATTAAAACTTCTTAGAGATTTATTAAGTGAAGATGGTGTTATTTTTGTTAGTATTGATGATAACGAGCAAGCACATTTGAAATTGTTGATGGATGAGGTTTTTGGAAGTGAAAACTTTGTCGTTGAAATAACAAGAGAAGCAATAAAGGGAGGCAGTCAATCAAAACTTATCCGAAAAACTCACGATTATGTTTCTGTCTACGCCAAAAATATTGATTTGATAAATTTTTCAGGTATTGAGCAAGAAGGAGTAAAATTAAATTTAGAAGATGAAAAAGGACCTTACGCAATCGGAAGAGAATTAAATAAATGGGGGGCAGGTTCTCGTAGGGAAGATGCCCCAGGAATGCATTTTCCAGTTCCCGGACCCAATGGGGAAGAGGTTTATCCAATACGAAATGATGGTAGTGAAGGCAGGTGGCGTCTTGGTAAAAAAAATATGTTAAAAAAAGTTAAGGATGGAGATGTAATTTTTAAAAAAAGAGAAAATGGCACATATATCGTTTATGAAAAATTAAGAGATAATTCTCCGAAGATAAAACAATTTATATCAATATTTAAGGATAATTACATAAATGCAAAAGGTTCAGAAGAATTAAAAAAATTGTTTGGAACACAGAGAGCGATTTTTGATTATTCAAAGCCTGTCGAATTAGTTTTAGATTTAATGAGAATGGCAGATTTAGATAAAGATAGTATAATTCTTGACTCATTCGCAGGTTCAGGAACAACAGGACACGCAGTTTTAGATATGAATAAAGAAGATGGCGGAAACAGAAAATTTATTTTAATTGAAATGGAAGATGATATTGCTAAAAAAATAACAGCTGAAAGAATTAAAAGAGCAATAGAAAAATATGATTACAAAGATGGTTTTGAATATTGCGAATTAGACAAGCCATTATTTGATGAAAATGGACAAATAGAGGAAACTTGCGACTTTAACCAATTTGCAACCTATATTTATTTTACTGAAACTCAAACAAATATAGACAAAAAACAAATTGATAAAAATTTTATTGGAGAAACTGGAGAAAATGAATACTACTTAATTTACAAAGAAAAATACAAAAATGTTTTGGATAAGAAGTTTTTATCAAAAATAAAAAAGACAAAATATAAGAAGATTATTTATGCTGATTTTTGTATGATTGATGAAGATACTTTGAAGTTACACAATATTCAATTTAAACAAATTCCCTATGAGGTTAAAGTGTATTAAAATGATAACTTTCATAAAAGAAAATCCTGCTTTGTCCACGGCAATTTATGGAGCCGTTGTATCCAGCGTTGCTTTAGGTTGGAATATATATAAATATCTTCAAGAAAAACCAAAAATAAAGGTAGATGTAAATTTTGGGGGTATCATAACAGAAAAGGTTAGTGATACTCTTTTGATTGTTTCAATAATAAATCGGGGTGGAAAATCTATTCATATATCATCTATGGGCTTAAGAAGTGGAAATGATGATTTATTTAATCTGCATACTGTTGGATTGCCTTGCGAGTTAAAAGGCGGATGTTCTCATAGTGAATGGTTTGAAGTAAAGAAATTAAAAAGAGATAGACAATATGATTTTGGATGGTATAAAGACGCGACAGGGAAAATGTATAAAAGCAAAAGTATTAAGAAAAAAATAAATAATTATTTTAAAAGTGAAAAGGGAGAGCAAATAAAGGAAAAATAAAATGGTAGAATTGAAAAAATATCAGCAAAAATCCGTAGATATATTGAAAGATTACCTGAAAGAGTTGGAAACTTCGGGAAGCAAAAGAGCTTTTATGTATGTTACAGAAAAACCCTATAAATCTGAATTTTTTAATGAAACTCCTTTTGTTTGTGTGAAAATACCCACAGGAGGAGGAAAAACTCTTGTTGGTTGTCATTCTGTTGTTGAAATTATGTCCTCTATTCTAAAGCATAAAATGGATAGAGGAATTGTTATGTGGTTTGTCCCATCAGAAACAATAAAATCACAAACACTTAAAAAATTCAAGGATAGAAATGATTGGCACAGAAAAGTTTTAGACGAAGCATTTGACAATAATATAAGAATTTTCTCAAACGAAGAAGCACTAAGAATAAGAAAAGAAGATGTTGATGATAATTTATGCATAATAATCTCAAGTTTAGAAGCATTTAGAAAAGAAAAAGCAATACAAAATAAATACAAGGTTTATCAGGAAAATGGAGCATTATTAAGCCATTTTGAGAATTTAGAAGAAAAAGACTTTTTAGAAAAAGACGAACACAACACAATAATAAATTCTCTTGCTAATGTTATCAAATTATCAAATCCTTTAATTGTAATAGATGAAGGGCATAAAACAAAAACAAAACTTTCTATTGAGTTTATGAAAGATTTAAACCCAAGTTTCATAATTGAATACACAGCAACACCAAGGCCAGAAAGCAATGTTTTGGTGGAGATTCATTCTTCTGAATTAAAAGAAGAACAAATGATAAAACTCCCTATTGTTCTTGAAAGTACAGCACAATGGCAAAATTCAATTTTAAGAGGAGTTTTACAAAGAGATGAATTGGAAAAGCAAACAAAGAAGAATAAATCAGAATATATTAGACCAATAGCACTTTTACAAGCAGAACAAGAAAAAGACTCGGATAAAAAAGTAACTGTCCAGAAAATTAAAGACTTTTTAATCAAAGAAAGAAAAATCTCTGAAGATGAAATCGCAATAAAAACTTCAAGCACTAATGAACTAGAAGGAGTTAATCTTTTTAGTCAAAAATGCAAAATAAGATATATAATAACTGTTAATGCTCTTGCAGAAGGTTGGGATTGTTCTTTTGCTTATGTTTTAATTTCTGTCGCAAACATCGGCTCAAAAATAGCAGTAGAACAAATTATTGGGAGAATTGTAAGAATGCCCAACGCTCAAAGAAAAGAAAATGAAGCATTAAATAGAAGCTATATTTTTGCATCAGCAAGAAATTTTCAAGAAGCAAGTGAGCAAATAATTTCAGGTTTAGAAAGTAATGGATTTAGTAAATTAGATTTGATAAACGCAACAAGCAAAGACCAAACCTATGAATTAGATGTTGAAAGGGCAGTAAAAGAAGATTTATTTGTTCCTCTTATGTCTTTTGAAAATGAAAAGCTATCTTTTGAGGATTTAATTGGGGAAGATTTTGAACTCTCAAAACAAAATGCAGAATTTGACTTTACTATTCATTACGATAATGACGGAAGAGCATTAATTGATATTCAAGACCAAGATAAATGGGTAAAAAGTGCCCAGCAAATCTTAAAGATAACTTACAAAGATAAAAATTTCTCAAAAGAAGAACTTATCCAATGGTTAGATAAAAAATTAAGATTTACTATGTTAGAAAAGCCAGACAAAATCAAATTTATACAAAAAGTTATAGAATACCAATTAAAGAAAAAATCTCTTTCTGAAATTTCAGTAAATAGATATATTTTAGTTACAAAATTAAGTGAAGTCATAAACCAAATTTTAGAAGATTATGCTAAAAAGAGATTTGATAAATTCTTAAAAGAAAAAAAGATAATTGTTAAAGGATTAGAAAAATTCTCTGAAAAAATTACACTTTCCCAAGAAATACCTCAAGAATTTAACAAAAACTATTATTCAAAAATAGACAAACTGAATAAAGAAGAATTAAGATTTGTTGAAAGATTGGATTTAGAAACTCTACCAAATATTAAATTTTGGGTAAGAAGCAGAGAGAAAAAAGACCCTTTCTTTATTCAAGGTTGGAAGAAGAACAAATTTTATCCTGACTTTATCGTCGTTACAAAAAAGAATAATATTGTTGCTTTAGAATGGAAAGGAGAAGATAGAATAAGCAACGAAGATACACAATATAAAGAAGAAATCGGAAAAATCTGGGAATCTCTGAATAAAAATTTACACTTTTTCTTAGTCCATAATGGAAATGTTGGAGAAGTTTTAACAAAATTGAAAGAACTTTAAAATACAAACTTTTATTTTATTTGATTAAGTGTAAAAACTATTAAATAGACAGATTAAGAATTCCCAAAAATATCACCTAAGCGCGGAGCGCACAAATCTCCATATCCTTAAAAACCTTTATATATCTGCTCTCACATTTATCTCTATGCTTGACATTAATCTTATAAGAGAGAAGCCTGAAGTTGTTAAAAAAAACCAGATAAAGGCAGGAAAAAGCCCAAAAGATGTTGATGAACTGCTTAAACTTGACAGAGAGTGGAGGAGCAAAAAAAAAGAAGTTGATGATTTAAGGGCAGAAAGAAACAATATTTCTAAAGAAATAAACAAACTGAAAAAGAAAAAAGAGGATAAAAAAGCAGAAGAATTAATACAAAAAGCAAAGCTGATTCCAGACAGAATAAAGGTTCTGGAAGAACAGGCAGATATTTTAAGAAAAAGAATTGATGAGATTATTTTTTCTCTTCCAAATATCATTTCTGAAAAAACTCCTGTTGGAAAAGATGCTTCTGAAAATATTGAGATAAAAAAATCTGGAAAGCCAAAAAAGTTTTCATTTCCTGTTAAAACCCATGTTGAGCTTGCAGAAGCACTGGGAATAGCTGACTTTGACGCTTCTGCAAAAGTTTCGGGCAACGGATTTTATTATCTGAAAAATGAACTTGCTATTCTTAATCAGGCATTGATAAGATTTTCAATAGATTTTATGAAAAGCAAAAAATATCAATACATAGAAACTCCTATTATGATAAAACAGGATATTTTCGCAGGCTCAGAAGGAATGCAGGCATTTGCAAATTCAATTTATAAAGTTGATGGCACTGATTTGGCGCTGATTGGAACAGCAGAGCACGCGCTTATGGCTATGCATAAAAATGATGCTTTTCAGGAAGCTGAATTGCCAAAAAAATATTTTTCTTATTCAATGTGCTTTAGAAAAGAAATTGGCAGCCACGGAATAAATGAAAAAGGGCTTTGGAGAACGCACCAGTTTAACAAGATAGAGCAGTTTATCTTCTGCCTTCCTGAAAATTCTGAAAAATATTATAATGAATTAATGAAAAATTCAGAGGAAATTCTTAAAAAACTTGGGCTTCCATATAGGATTATTGAAATATGCACAGGAGATTTGGCTTTATGGAAGCACAGAAGCGCTGATTTTGAAGTATGGCGCCCGACAACAAAGGAATATGGAGAAGTAATGTCTTTGTCAAATATAACAGATTATCAGGCACGGACGCATAATATAAAAGTTATCCGAAAATCAGGAGAAAGACAAGTAGTGCATACATTAAACAACACTGCATTGGCAACCTCGAGAATCTTAGTTGCAATTTTAGAAAATTTCCAGAATAAAGACGGCAGTATAAATATTCCAAAGGCGCTTTGGAAATATACTGGATTTAAAAAGATACCTGCTAAGAAATAATATTTATTTTCTAACATCCCCTTCCTTCCTATTATTTAACCTTCTTTAATTGGATTTTTGATTATTCAATATTTTGTTAAAAGCACATGAATTCAAGGAACCAATGTGCAAATGGTTAGTGGATTTGCAGAATAAAAAATTATTCCTCAACTTCCGGAATTACATCATCCTCTGCTAATCGCGCAACATCGCTTACTCTGTCTCCGTCTTTAAGATTAATTATTCTTACTCCCTGCGCAGCCCGCCCCATAACTCGTATGTTCTTTACGGGGGTTCTTATTGCAATTCCTTTTTTTGTTGTTACAATAATTGTGTCTTTGCTGTCAACCTCAATCGTTCTTATAACTTTCCCTGTTTTTTCAGTTACCTTTAAATTTATGACTCCTTTTCCTGCTCTTCCTGTAATTCTATAGTCATCTACTTCACTTCTCTTTCCATATCCTTTTTCAGAAATTGTAAGAATAGTGCTTTTTGTTTTTCCAATAGGCACAATTTCCATGCTTACAACATAGTCGCCTTTTTCAAGTTTTATTCCAGCAACTCCATAGCTCGCCCTGCCCATATTTCGAACTTCATCAGAATTAAACCTTATTGCCTGTCCATCTGCACTCATAAGCATTACCTGCTGTTTTTCAACTATTCTTTTAACATCAACTACGCTGTCACTATTATCGTTAGGCAGGTTTATTATTCTCACTCCAACATTCCTCGGCTTTGAAAACAAGTCAAGTTTTATTTTTTTAACCATGCCATTTTTAGTTACCATAAATAGATAGTCATTAAAATCCTTGACAGGCATAACACTCGATATTTCGTCATCTTTAATATTGAGAATATTTACAATTGCCTGCCCTTTTCCATATCTCTGTGTTTCAGGAACTTTATGCGCCTTAAGCCAAAATAATCTTCCTCTTCTTGTAAATAAAAGAAGATAATCATGTGTAGAGCATGTTAATATCTGTTTTACAAAGTCGTCAGTTGCCAAGTCAGTTCCTATGACTCCTTTTCCTCCGCGTCTCTGCTCATGATATGCCTTAAAAGGCATTCTTTTGATATACCCTTTTTCAGTTATTGTTATAACAACATCCTGCTTCAAAACCAAATCTTTTTCTTCAATCTCCCGGATACTTTTTATTATCCTTGTCCTTCTATCATCTCCATAATTTTTCTTTAGTTCATTAAGCTCTTTTTTTATTATCTTAAGAATTTCTTTTTCATCACCAAGAATAATTTTAAGCTCCTTGATTAATTCTTTAAGATCAATCTCTTCTTTTTCGAGCTTTTCTCTTTCTAAAGCTGTAAGTTGTTTTAATGTAATCTCAAGAATAGCATCTGCCTGTTTTTTTGTAAGTTCAAATTTCTTCTGCAGATTTTCAGATGCCTCTGCAGTTGTCTTGCTTTTTTTTATTGTCTCTATCACTTTATCAATGTGTTTTTGCGCAATTAGCAGTCCTTCAACAATATGCAGACGCGCCTCTGCTTTTTTTAAGTCAAATTCGCTTCTTTTTCTCACCATCTTTCTTCTATGCATAATATATGCTTCAATAATCTGTTTTAAGTTCATTGTTTTTGGTATTCCATTGTCAAGAGCAACAAAAACAGCATTGAAATTTATCTGAAGATTTGTAGATTTATACAAACGGTTAATTGTAAATTTAGGATCAATGCCTTTTCTTAATTCTATAACAATTCTCACTTTCTTTTTTGCAGATTCATCTCTTATATCCGAAACATCTGCAAGTTTTTTATCTCTTACTAATTCTGCAATTTGTTTTACAAGCTCTGATTTATTTACTTGATATGGAATTTCCTCAATAATAACCATTTCTTTGTTTTTTGTTGATTCTGTTTTAACACTTCCTCTCAATGTTACTGCGCCTCTTCCAGTAGAATACATATCCAGAACATTTTCATTTACCATTACGCCTCCTGTTGGAAAATCAGGGCCTTTAATTATTTCAACAAGCTCTTTTATTTCAATTGACGGCTCATCAATAACTGAAATAATCGCGTCGCAAACTTCTATAAGGTTGTGAGGAGGAATATTTGTAGCCATTCCAACAGCTATTCCTGATGAACCATTTATTAAGAGATTAGGAAGTTTTCCAGGAAGTACCAATGGTTCTTTTAAAGAATTGTCAAAATTCCCTGCAAATGGAACAGTTTCTTTGTCAAGATCCTGCAGTAATTCAAGCGAGATTTTTGCAAGTTTTGCTTCAGTGTAACGCATTGCTGCAGCTTCATCTGCATCCATGCTTCCAAAATTTCCCTGCCCATGGATAAGCGGATATCTTAAAGAAAAATCCTGTGCCATTCTCACTAAGGCATCATAAATCGAAGCGTCTCCGTGAGGATGGTATTTTCCCATACATTCCCCTACAATTCTCGCAGATTTCTTTGTAGGGCCTTTATCCAAACCCATTTGCTCCATTGCATAAAGAATTCTTCTGTGAACTGGCTTTAATCCATCTTCAACAGCAGGAAGCGCACGCGAAACTATAACAGACATTGCATAATCAATATAAGCCCTCTGCATTTCTCCAGATATTTCTGTCTTGACAGTTCTATCTTCTCCAACATCCTTGAAATTAATTTCCGATTTTGAAAGCGCTTCAACATCTTCGTTTTCAGCACTTTCTTTATTAGATTCTTCTTCAGATTCTATTTCTTCTTCATTTTCTTCATCTTCGCTGTTTTTTTCTTTCGTCATTTTAAATGTCCAGCTCCGCGATATTTGCATTTAATTCAATAAACTTTCTTCTTGGCCCGACTGCGTCTCCCATCAGCATAGTGAAAACTTCATCAGCTCTTATAGCATCTTCAATAGCTATTTTTTTAAATATTCTTTTTTTAGGATCCATTGTAGTATCCCAAAGCTGGGGAGGATTCATCTCTCCAAGTCCTTTAAATCTTTGCACATCTGGATTTCCTTCAATTTTTTTAATCTCTTTTTCAAGCTCTTCGTCACTATAAACATAGCTGTCTTTTCCCTTATGCCTTATTCTGTAAAGTGGGCTTATTGCAACAAAAATATTCCCATTTTCAATAAGTTCGGGCATATACCTGAAGAAAAAAGTCAGCAAAAGCGTTCGAATATGCTGTCCATCAACATCTGCATCAGTCATTATTATTATTTTATTATACCTTAATTTTTTAATGTCAAAATTTTCTTTTATTCCTGTTCCTATTGCTGTAATAAGATTTACAATTTCATCTGAAGAAAGTACTTTCACAGGATTTGCCTTTTCAACATTCAATGGCTTTCCCTTAAGAGGGAGAATTGCCTGAAACTCTTTGTCACGGGCCATTTTTGCGCTATTGTGCACAAAAACTCCGGAAGCCAAAGCAAAATTATGGGTATCAGGAACTTCAATATCATAAACATCGATTTTTTCTGTTAATTTTTCTATTTTTATTATTTTATGATTATTCCTGGGAATTATATTAATTTCTCTTTCATATAAAGGCATCAAAGAATCATCTTTCGTCAATTCGTCGGCTTCTTTATAACCCCCACCCCTTAACATAAATTTATGATCTAAAGTGCAAATTATTTCTTGATTGTTATCAAGGATTATTTTCATAACTTCTGCATTTCTTTTTGTAATTCTTGGGTTTTCTATTTTTTCTATTCCAATACTTCCATCGTTATTTATTGTATAACAAAAGTTTTTCTTCCCTTGCTTGTGCTCTTCTAATAATTGTTTAAATGAAATATTTCTTCCATCAGCAAGTGCAACTTTTGTATCCCCAGAAAAGCAGCCACCCGCGCTGTTTCCCTCGACAATATACATTTCTGTCTGCTCAAACTTTTTAGAAGAGCAGTCTGCTAATTTCCCAGGAAGCCCTGAAAATCCAACAATGCTTTTTCTTCTAACTAAATCGCGCGCTTTTTTAGCTGCTTCTCTTGCCTTTGCAGCAGAGATGCATTTGTTTGAAATTTTGCTTGCAATATCCGGGTGCTCTTCAAAATATTCACCAAGAGCTACGCTAACCATAGAATCAACAAGCCCTTTTATTTCAGAGTTTCCTAATTTTGTTTTTGTCTGCCCTTCAAACTGGGGCTGTTTCATTTTTATACTGATAACTGTTGTAAGCCCCTCTCTTGTATCATCACCTGATAATTTTTCATTTTTTAAAAGTCCTTTTTTTGTAGCATAATCATTTATTGCCCTTGTTAAAGCAGTTTTAAATCCAGACACATGAGTTCCGCCTTCAATTGTATTTATTGTATTGACAAAACTGAAAATATTTTCCTGATAGCCGTCAACATACTGCACTGCAACTTCTACAATTGTTGAATCTGATTTTTTGTTAAAATAAACCGGCTTATGCAATGAACTTTTGCTTCTGTTAATCCAGCTGACAAACTCAACAAGCCCGCCTTCATAATGAAACTCTTCTTTTTTTACACTTTCTTTTCTTTTATCTTCAAGTATTAATTTGACAGAGGGGTTTAGGAATGCAAGCTCCCTAATTCTTGTTGCAATAGTGCCGAAATCAAATTCTAAAGTTGAGAATATTTCAGAATCAGGCCAGAAAGTAATTGATGTCCCTGTTTCTCCTTCTTTTATTTTATCAACTACTTTTACATTTGCTTCAGGAACTCCTCTTTTGTAACTTTGTTCATAAACTTTGCCGTCTCTTTTAATCTGCGCAGTCAATTTTATTGAAAGCGCATTAACACAGCTTAATCCTACTCCATGCAAACCGCCGGATATTTCATAAACTTTGTTTTCAAACTTGCCCCCTGCATGAAGCTTTGTCAAAGCCACTTCTAAAGCAGATTTTCCGGATTCATGCTTGTCAACAGGAATTCCCCTGCCATTATCTATTATTGTTATCGAACCATCTTTATTTATTATAATCTCAATTAATGTAGCAAATCCTGCCTGAACTTCATCTATTGAATTATCAATAACTTCATAGACACAGTGATGCAAACCATCCTTGCTTGTGCTTCCTATATACATAGCCGGTCTCAGTCTCACTGCTTCTAATCCCTCTAAAACTTTTATTGACTTTGCATTATATTCTTCTGCCATTTTGAATAAACCTAAGAGAATTTTGATTTTTTATCTATTTCTCAGCTTAAAAACGCTTTCTTGCTTTAAAAAGCTTTCTGTCATAAAAACGCGTTTTATCGTCGATAAAATTAGATTTTTGGCGACGGAAGAATTTAAATTTTTGCAAATGAAATATAATAGACTTCTTTAAACACCCCATAACTTTGTCTTATTTAAGGCAAGTTAATTGGAATGTTATTCTTATCTTTGACATTAATTAAAGTGTATAAAAACCAATATATCAATTAATAAGTGGATTAAGAATTTGCATAATAAAACAGGCGCGAAGCGCACAATTTAATTTTTTATGCCTAATCTTCTTTTTCTTTAGCTTCTGCAGTTTGCGAAGTTTTAGAATTCTCAACCTTTCTTATCCAATTTACTTTTTCGCTTTTTCTTCTAAGATTGAAATTTTTCCTGCATTTGCTAGAGCAGAAATACATAATATCCCCGCTATGAAGCACAAATGTAAGCCCTCGCGGAATGCTGTAATCTTTTTTGCAAAATGAACACTCTGGCATTTTAATCCCTGCCTCCTTCTTTTGAATAAAGTTTTCTTGGAGCAAATACTATTGTATATCTCATATCATCTTCCGAATGCAGATGAACAGCCCTTGCATCATATCCTTTAGCATTAAAAGCGTCTACTAATTGTTCAATCCAATATCTCTTATCACGGCAATTTTCTTTTTTATTTAAATCCAAGAGGAGTATTCCCTCAACAAAAGTATCTTTTATTTGTTCTATTAAAGCACCTAAATCAAACCGCCTCTGTTGATTATCTCCTATTTCAGGTCCAGCACTGACTATTCGGGATTTTGCACTTTCAACATCAACATTTGCTTTTTTTGGGCTTGCCATTTTCATAACCTTTGCCATCTTAAGTATAAACTCCCTTTGTAACCTTGCTTCTTATTTTTCTTGCTTCAATTTCAGTTTCTCTCAACATCAAAACATCCTTGGGTTTTATAGGCCCTTTAACATTTCTCCTCATTGAACGCCCTTTATTCCTTCCTTCCATTATTTTTGCCTTTACCTGTGTTACTTCACCTCTGAATCCTGTTCGTCCTACAATTTCTTCAACAATCGCAGGAACAGCTTCACTATCTGTGATAGATATTCTTTTCTTTTTCTGCTGTTCGTTCTGACTTTTCTGTTCTGCCATTTTATTATTCAAAAAAATTAAAGTTATTTAAGCGCTTTGATATCATTCTCTGCATCTCCTGCCTCTATTATGACAACAGAACTTGCTGGAACAGGCAATCCTGCTGAAATTCCCAGCTTTTTTCTGCTGTCAACTTCGCCGTATTTTATGCCTTTTTCTTTGCAGAGCATAGATAAGTGTTTAACTATTTCTTTTGGCTCTACATCTGCTGCCACAACAACAAACTTTGCAGTTCCTCTCTCTACAGCTTTTGTAACTTCATTTGTTCCTTTTTCAATTTTTCCTGATTTTTTTGCTTTTTCAACAATTGTATAGAAATCCATAAGGACCTCCGTATATTTACTTCATTGGTTAATATCTTATCATAAAATGGGTTTATAAAGTTTCGCCTGGTGCTTCTGTTGCTTCTTCCAAATATTTCTTCTCGCCAACATGTCTTGCAACAGGATAGAATTGCTTTACCTTAAAATCAGCACTTAATCCCTCAATATCATCTAACCTTTCAGAAAAAACTCCTCTCCATCCATTAATCCCTGCGTTTAATAATTCTACTTGCACATATAAATCATCCATCATACCCCTCATATTTAATGGTCTACCTGAAACGAATCTCCTCTTGATTTCCTCAAACATCTTGATTTGTTCATCTACACATTTATATTGTTTTAATAAAGATTCTAATTTATCATGCTCCTGATATTCATCTCCATGGCACAAAATTCTTGGACCTGTCATCATTTGAGGTCCTCCCATAACTGCTCTATTTGTTTTTACATGGCAAATTTCACATTGATAAGCAACATCAACCCTCCAGCTATCTCCTCTCTTAAATCCCCCTTCTCTCCATTCACCATTATCCAAGTTGTATAGTTTCATTTTAATCGCCTTTCTTGAAAACAAGATTATTTATAAATATTAATGTGTTGCAGTATTATTTACTTTTTAAACACCCATAAATTTACCTTATTTTACATCTTTTTAATTCCATCTTTATTTTTAATACAGATTAAATAAAGAAAAAACAAATGTACCAACGGACAACAGATTTGCAAAAAAGAAAGTGGGCGCAATTGCGAGCAGAAACAAATCAATATTTCTTAATTTTTGTTAAGTCATTAATTCAATGCCTAAATGGGTGTGGCAATGTATATTCTCTGCCATATTTTTTTAAATCCCTCGAACTCGCGCGTGGATTTGATTCATCTTGAGGATATCTTGAATATTCATTTGTATTAACCTCGTGCCACTTTGGATTTTTATATCCGGCTCTTGCAATATCTAAAGTAGCTATATGGTAATGCCATCTTTGCCCATCATATATTCCTGTTTTAAAAAATTTTCTTGTCTCATTAATTGCCATTTCTAAATTTTGGTCTGAATCAAATTGAAATGTAATTGTTTTTAGTTCAAGCCTTCTTCCTTCTTTTATTTCTTCCCTCCCCTTTTTCCTTCTTTCGTTTGCTTTTCTTCTTCCTTCGTTTCCTACTACTTCTACCCTGACAATATATTTGGCGTTATTTCTCATAAATTTTATTCTTAAAGGAAGTTTATAAAGATAATTCTTCTTTATAGTATCTCCGATTAAATCAATAAATAAGACATCTCTTTCTAAATAAAACCCTTCAAATAAAGAGGCATGCATTTCCCTACAGAACGTTATCTCCATATGAAAACTCT
>Ga0209541_10012071_pt1 | contig 13406 bp, 18 predicted proteins | sample RifCSPlowO2_01_FD_184027 | JGI IMG/M metagenome (GOLD analysis project Ga0209541, IMG submission 184027) | Groundwater microbial communities from Rifle, Colorado - Rifle CSP2_plank lowO2_0.1 (SPAdes) (version 2) | ecosystem: Environmental > Aquatic > Deep subsurface > Groundwater | place...
CCTCAGCATAATCCGTTATTTTGAAAAACCACTGCTCGAGGAATGTTTCAGTCACATCGGTTGAGCAGCGCCAGCATTTTCCGTCAACAACCTGCTCGTTTGCAAGTACAGTATTGCATGAGGGGCACCAGTTGACAGCAGCCTTTTTCTTGTATGCAAGCCCTTTTTCGTAGAATTTCAAAAAAATCCACTGGTTCCATGTATAGTAATTTTGCCACAGGCTTGCAATCTCCCTGTCCCAATCATAAGAAAAGCCCATTTCTTTCTGCTGCTGCCTGATTGTATTCATGTTGGTTATGGTCCATTTTTCAGGGTCGATGCCGTGCTTTATTGCTGCATTTTCTGCAGGCAGCCCAAATGCATCATAGCCCATTGGATAAAGAACATTAAAGCCCTGCATTCGCTTGTACCTTGCCAATGCGTCTCCAATGGAGTAATTTCTCAAATGCCCCATGTGCAGACGCTCGGAAGGGTAAGGATACATTTCCAAACAATAGAACTTCTTCTTTTTAGGGTCTTCTTTTACCTTGAAAATCTGCTTTTCTTCCCACTTATTCTGCCATTTCCTGGCAATTTCCCTGAAATCTACCATAATGAGAAAGTTTTATATTGTGATTTTTAAAGATTGTGCATAATACAATTTATCTAATTACTTTATAATGTAATTGCACTAATCCATTTTCGAAAATTTTATGGTTTGTCAATTCCAATTTTGTCTCTTTTGTACCAACAAATAATGGGGTTCCCTCGCCAAGAACAATTGGGTGAACTGAAATTATTATTTCATCAAGCAAATAATTGTCAAGAAAGATTTTAACTATTTCTCCACCTCCCACAAGCCATATATTTTTTCCGCTTTGTTTTATAAGTTTTTTAGAAAAATTGGCAACATCATATACAAAATCAACATTTTCATCTTTTAAATTTTTGCTTCTTGTAAAGACAAAAACTTTCTTATCTTTGAAAGGATATTCTTCAAATTCCTTTGATTTTTGGTAAGTTTTGTTCCCGACTAAAACAGTATCTATAGATTTATAGAATTCTTTATAACCATAATCATTGTCCATGAACAACCAATCTATTGATTGATCTATTCTTGCGATGAATCCATCAAGACTCGATGCAATGAATAAAATTATTTTTCTCATTTTTAAAACTCTTTTCTCTTCCTCAAATACTCAACCAGCTTTTCATTAATTATCAACTTTTTTCCATCAACAACATACCTGAAAGGAAGAGTTACACTTTCGTTATCATTTACTTCAATCTTCAATTCATCAACAAACTTGAAATCACTTAATTTTTTTCCTCCTAAAATCCTTTTTGCAACATAAACAGCAGTGTCTGTCGGCATCTGCTTTCTGCCAAGGTTTCTCGATTCAAATTTTATTTTATGTTTTTTTAGATTCTTAATTAAGATATTTGTCCTATTTTTTGCAGGGCTGTCGCCAAGAATGCCTCCGAAAACAAAATACTTGAATTTGCTTTGGTCTTTTGCTGTTAATGCTTTTCCAGCATATTGCGATAAAATACAAATCCTCTCAAATCCAAGTTCAGAAATGCTTTTTTCATAAACAGTTCCGTATTTTTTTAATTTATTTGCATCTTTTTTGTTAATGCTTGTGAATATTGCACCGTCTTTGTCAACAATTTCAGAAATATGCCTGTACTCAATTAAACACCATTTATAAAGTTCAGGTTCAAGATGTTCTATAATAAACTTCATTTGATTGTTTAATAACTTTAAATTTAAAAAATCGTGCTTCCCAGTCACTGCATTCATGATGTGGGAACCCAGCAGTGCTGCAAACGCAGGTTTCCTTCATCGCGATTGCATCTAAAGGAAGCTCTTGGATTGTTTAAATTATTTATTTTTGAAATGGTTATTGAGTCTAATAAAAGAATTATAAAAAACAAATCAAAATTTCTTGAACTGCGCTGCAGTATCTATCAAGTCAACGTGCCCCAAAAACATTGCCCTGCAGCAGTATCTCTGCAATCCAATCTCGTCAAGTATTTTTTTCCTTTCTTCACCTTTGCCGGCTCTTTCCTGGAATTGCTCCCATAAATGCGCAATCGGCTTGCCGCAGCTCCAGCAACGAATTGGTATTATCATTTTGACCTCCTTAACGATAACTCTTTTGAACTTTTGCCCTTGCCTGCCCGTGCCTGTTTGGCTTTGCAGGCTCTTTCCTCCTTACATCAGCGACAAGAAGATTCCTGTCGTAATTCAAAAACACATCCTTCAATTTATCGCCTTTTGCAAAGTTCACCAATGCCTTTGCAATCGCCAGCCTTGAGGCTTCTGCCTGGCCTGTTATTCCGCCGCCTGAAACATTAACGTCAATATCAACCTTGCCAGCCACATCGCCAGCCAGTATCAATGGCTCGAGCAGTTTAAGCATGGATGTTTTCTGTCCTATCAAATTTACAGGTATCTTGTTGATTCTCACTATTCCGCTTCCCTGCTTTAAAGTTGCCCTTGCAATTGCAGTCTTCCTTTTTCCTGATGTGTGCAGATTTTTCATTTTAAGCCCGTTGCCTTGCATATATCCTTAACTTTTAAATAATCCGTTGAGTGCAGCTTTTCTGCTCCAGACCCGTCAATCCTAAATGCCTTCTCATTTTTCAGGCCTTCTGGCACCCCGATATGACACATTATGTTCCTGAAAGTGTCCCTTCCACGGGCTTTTTTAAAAGGAAGCATTCCCCTTATAGCCCTTCTGACAAACATGTCGGGCCTCCTATAAAAGAATGGGGCTTTTGTAGGCGCTTTCCTGTGAACCCTTGTTATATATTGACCTATTATTGCATGCCTTTTCCCGCTTACAACAGCATCTTCGCAGTTTATGATATCCACTTTGTTGCCCAGCAAAGCCTGCTTAGCTGCGTAACTGCCCAGTCTTCCTAAAATTGTATCTTTAGCGTCTATAATCATTTTAGCTCATCCAATAATTCTTATACCTTTTCCACTCGGGTTTTCCTTGCTTAATTCCAGCAATGGAATGATTTTAGCTCCAACTTTCTCTATCTTTTCCTTTGCACCATTTGAAAACTGGAATGCTGAAATTATGAGTTTATGCTCTAAATCGCCTGCTCCAAGGACTTTCCCCGGCACTACAATAACTTCATTTTCCTTTGTGTACCTGCTTATGCTTGACAAATTTACAACCCTTCTTTGCCTTGTGGGCTTCTCCAAGTCATTCGCAACCCTCTTCCACAAATTTATGGAGCGCTCACTGCTTCTTTTCCTGAGCTCCCTAATTACGCTCTGCAAAATCTGGTTTGATGGCCCTGTTCTTTTCATTTTATTTTTGATATTTTTTATTGGAATGATGCGGGGGACGTGATTTGAACACGCGCACCCACTAAGGGACTAGCCCCTCAAGCTAGCACGTTTGACCAAGCTCCGCCACCCCCGCGTTATAAGGGGGTTCATTTAGCCTTCTTCAATTCCTCTACAAGCTCGTCAAGCTGCTCGTCAAAAATGTCTATGGCATTGTTGATAATGTCCTTGCAGCTCAACTGGCCGAATGACTCTACGTAAAAAACAAAGTCTGTGCTGCTGGCAGTGACTTTCACGTTTTTGTCTATCTCTGAAAAATCCAGCGACAAGTCGCAGTCAAGCACCCTGTCCTTGTTTATCACCAGCTTCCTGTCTTTTATCTCGAAAATATTGTTGTGGTCCACTTCTATTATGGCTTCGGGATTTTTGACATCGCCTGTAATCTCTACAATGGGCCTGTATTTGTAGTAGACATGGCACGGGCTCCATTTTGTGTGCTGCCTGCCATTGCCAAGCACTGCTGTAGCTTCCAGCTCCAAAGACTGCCCTTTCAGCAGCTTGACAATCGGCGTGTCGCCGTAAACCGGCTTGACAGCAGGATCCTTGCTTTTTATCTCTGAGGCATAAACATTGCCTGTCTTTGAAGCCCGCAGCACCATCTTTAAGCTGCAGCGGTTGCAGCCTTTGCTTTCGCATTTGCACTTATCCGGCAGATTGTAGGATTTCAAGTCAGTCTTTAAAGGAAGCAAGCCGAGCCTGTGGGCAACGACCTCATCATAAAGTATTGAATTGTTCTTGCTGAATTCAACATCCTCAATGGCCATTGTAGGCACTTCATCTATCATAAGGCGCCTTAGTGTATTTGCATATACATGATCTGAGTCTTTCAAAATAAAAGAAAGCTTTCCCTGCTCCTTATTGTTTTCTAAAATCCTTATTTCCATAGCCTAAACCCTCCTTCCCCTTCTGCCGCCTTTTTTCCTGCACCCGTCATGCGGCAACGGAGTCACCTCTTCTATAATGCCTATCCTCAAGCCCATTCTTGACAATGCCCTTATTGCAGCCTGCGCTCCAGGCCCGGGGCTTGTAGGCCCGTTATGCCCTCCCGGAGCCTTTATCTTTACATGAATTCCTGTAATCCCTTTGTATATTGCTATTTCAGCAGCTTTTTTTGCGGCTATCATCGCAGCTGTTGGCGAGCCTTCCATCCTGTCGCTTTTAACAACCATGCCGCCTGAGCCTACTGCAAGCGTCTCTGTGCCGGTTATGTCTGTGATATGGATGATTGTATTGTTGTATGATGCGTATATGTGCGCTATTCCCCACCTTTGCTGCCTTTGCTCCATTTTTTACTTTGCCTCTGCTTTTTGCTCTTTAACCTCGTTTGCCAAGCTTATTGAATGCACCATTCTGATTTTTGGCTCTTCCTCAATCGAAACAAGATAAGAAGGGGTTGTTATCTTCCTGCTGCCAACCGCTACATGCTCGTGCGTGATAAACTGCCTTGCCTGCCGCATGGTCTTTGCCAGCTGCTTCTTGCACACCAGTGTCTGCAGTCTTCTTTCCAAAATATTTTTCAGCCTGAGGTTCAGCACATCCTCGACCTTTGAGTCTTTTTTCAGCAATCCAAGCATGTAAAGCCTTTGGAGCAGTTGCTTTTTTTCAATTTCTGATTGTGATGTTCTCTCCCCGATTATTGTCTTTGCCCTGTGAAGGAACTTCTTAAGCAGGGAGTCCATTTTCCAGACTTCATACTTTCTCCTCAGCCCATACTCTTTCAATATCTTCTTCTCTTCTTCTATCCTTTCTTTCTGCCACGGATGAGACGGCGTTGAGAATTTTTTCCTTTGCCTTTTTGGATCTCCCATTGTTAAACCCTTCCTGCCCTTGAGCCTTCTTTTCTTTTGACACCCATAACTTTGCCCTTGTTTCTCCTGAAGTTTGACCTTGTCCTTTGCCCACGGACAGGAAGCCCAAGTATATGCCTCACTCCCTTGTAGGATTTTATCTTTTTCATCATCTTGATGTCATTTTCCTGCGTAAAAGTCAAGTTTGTTCCGTTTAAGTGCTTGTTTGTTCCGTCTTCCGGATCCCTTTTCCTGTTGAACAGCCACTCAGGAATCCTGAATTTTGAAGGCTCTTTTATGATATCATCTATTTTTGCAGCCTCATCTTCTGTAAGATAGCCTGTCTTTTTTGTTTTTTCAATGCCTGCAACGCTGCAAATGGCATTCGAGAACATGAAATTGATGCCCTTGATTTTTGTAAGAGAATTGTGCACCAGCTTGTTTCCATCTAGATCGGTGTTTGCAATCCTTACGAAATACTTAAGTTCCTGCTTTTGCTCTTCTGGCATTTTAATTGGAGTTTTTAATGAATTTATTTATATTTTCAATCAGTCCCTTCGGGACATATTCTTGCGCTCGGCGTCGCTCTCTGCCATACGCTCCGCCTCGCCAATTTATTACATTAATGATAAATACCGCACCGAGAATTAAGCGTAATTAACGAATAAATTCGCTAACCCTAAAGCGCTCTGACGAACTCGGGCTATAGGGAAGGGGATAATATGGCTATTTAAAAAGCTTTTGGAATTTTTTAAATTCCAAACAGCCAGAAAATTCTCAAGAATTTTTTATGGTTGCTCTTTTTTTGCTTTTCGTCTAGGCTTGGGTTTTTTGGAATCTCAAGGATTCTTTGATGATAATGTGCGCCTAAGCGCCATTACCTCCCAAGTTGCCCCAAAAGCTATTCAATGAATTGTTTTATGCTTATAAATCTTATTGCGATTTTTTCCACAACATTTATAAGATATTTTGTAATCCAATTAGTTATGACTGCGGTAGTTTAATGGTAGAATAAGCGGCTGTGGAGTTGTCAAACAACGCATAACCCGCTTGGCGCGAGTTCGATTCTCGCCCGCGGTCCTTTATAAAATGTCCCAAATCCCAAAATCAGAGCAAGAGTGGAAGAAAAAACTAACGCCAGAGCAATACCATGTCCTGAGAGAGAAAGACACAGAGCCGGCTTTCACCGGCAAATATTACAAAAGCAAGGAAAAAGGAAATTATGTCTGCGCAGGGTGCGGAGCTGAATTGTTCTCCTCTGAAACAAAATTTGACTCCGGCACGGGATGGCCCAGCTTTGACAAGCCAATAAATACTGAAAATATAGAATTAAGGAAAGACTTTTCCCACGGCATGATGCGGACAGAAGTTGTGTGCAGGAAATGCCATGGGCATCTTGGGCATGTATTTGATGACGGCCCGACAGAAACCGGCAGGAGATTCTGCATCAACTCATGCGCATTGGGATTCAGGAAAAAATAGCTATCCTTTTGCATAATACCCAATCTTAAAAATATACCTATAGGCAATATACGGCAGGACAAAGGAGACGGCATATACTGTTGCAACAACTATTGCATTATGGATATTATCAAAACCCAGCATCAAAGCCAAGTTGTTTGAGATTTTTGATATTACAATGGCATTTGCCACTGCAGCTGCGGGAATGAAGATTGCCAGCAATTGATGGTGCTTTTTTTCAAGGTGCTCTATGCTTCTTATCACAAGCTCAAACAGCAGCCCAAAAACAGTTCCCAATATGATTATCACAAAATACAGGAACACTCCCTTCAAAGCCACCAATAAGGGAACCAATGCAACGGAAATTGCGAAGTTCGCAGCCATTATAATAATAAGCAAAATCCAGTAAATGCGCTTTTCAAGAAATAAATTTCCTGCTGTTTTGCTGTGTTTTGCCTTTTTTATGATATCTACCGCATTTATAATCTCTTTCTTACTCCATCCTTTTTTTTCAAGCCTATCTATCAAATTGCGCATTTTTAAAGCAAGTGAGCTTCGCTCACATATCATGCATCTTCCTTCTCTTCATTAATTATTTTTTTCACAAAAGAAATGAAATTTCTTGTATTTTCATAGTATTCTTTCAAGACATCTATGCTGACTTCAACAATCTCGCCTTTGTCAATTGTTGCAATCATGGTGACATGCCTCCTGAATTCCTCCCTTTTTTTGTACTCTGCCTTGTCCAGTTTCCTCAGCCTCAAATAGAAATTGATGTAATCAATCAATTCAGTGTTGTCCGGAAATGTTTTTTTAAGCAAGTCGCATCTCAACCCCTCATTTACAGGTATATTCGCCACCAGTTTTTTTTCTTTTGCGTACTTGAGCAGGGCTTCCAAGCCAAAGCCTATGCAGCTGATCAGCCTTTCAATGACATGCTTGATTACGTCAACCGTCCTTGTGTATTTCAAGCTCACCCAGAACAAATGGTCGACTCTCTTTAACTCCTGAACCGCATTATCAAACGACTCTTTCATAAAACCTTAATAAAGAATTATTTATTTTGTATTTTTAATATGGCTTCTGCCAGATTCCCATTGCTTGTCTGCAAAGCCTCCAAAGCCTCTTCTTTGCCGCAATTTGTTTGTTCCATCACCGTTGCTATGTCATCTTCATCTATCTCTAGGATTTCATCTTTATCAACTTCAGTGATATCACCTATAATCTGGATAGTTTCCTGCCCCATCATGTTAATCCTGCTTACATGCGGATTTTTGATTACCAAGTCCCTGCCTGGCGTCTTTATTACAACCTCTTTTGCATCAATCTCTTCCTGCTTAATGCCCAGCCTTTTCATTGCCTTCTGCATCTCCCTTGGGTTCATTCCAAGCATAAGCTCACCTTATCCCCAGCAGCCTGTTGCCATATGAGTAGAGAAACACCATAATTATGATGACAACAACGCAAAGCACGATTATGTGCCCGGGCTTGAACTTAATCTTGCTTTTGTACTCGTCAAAGTACCTTACCAAGCCTCCCATTCCGGAAGGCATAGAAATCCTGTCTTGTGCCATTTTGGTTTATTTTAACTTCATTAATCTAATAGGCAGGGCCAGAATAAGCCACCTTTTGTCAGGCCCTGAATGTGATTATTATCAATCACGATAGCCTGCCTTAGCATTAAACTAAGCGTCGTTAAAGACTTGCACCAGCCAGGGCTCACCGTTTCATCCATGCTGCAAAAACGTCGATTGGTTAGCTTGATTCCCTCGCAGGAATCTTCACAAATTTCATCCTTAATTACAGCGGTCTCGTTTCTGAGTGGTTGCCTTCCATTACTGGAACTCATTTTCATGAGTGGCTACAAGGGGGACTTTCGCGAAGCAGTGACTTGCGAGGCTCGCGAAGAGACTCGCTCGCCATGCCACTGTCGCCCAAAGCGTCAACCGTGTGACCTGTGAGCGAGTTCGCTTCATGAACGAAGCTCACTCGCATGCCTCTGCGGTTGGGTGGGTGGACTTTCCTCAATGAATAAACATCGAAGCTAAGTACTAACCCTGCCAGCAAATAGTATAGAAAGTATGTATATAAAATTATCTGTTTTTCCTCTTTAAAAAAGCCTCTTTAAGCTGCCTTATCTCATCAAGCTGCTCAAGCAAAATGCCCTCTTTTATATCCTCGCCTATAGCCAGCAATATTATAAATATAACCATCAGGAGCCATAAAAATACAGTCTGCAAAAAGCCCCATGTCACTTTGTACCCTTCAAGCACAAAAACCCTGTTGATGAAAAAGTACCCGATGATAAGAACCAGAAACCCAACCACCAGGAGCAGCTTCTCAAAGATGCTCGTACGCCTCTTTTTTTCCATAATAAACCAGTTTAATGAATTAAATCCTATGTTTATATATTTTTCTTTTTGAAAGTTAATATCCTCAGCGGCTGTTCGCCGCTCCAGACATCTTTTTCCCTTAAAACAGCAAAGTTATGCTTTTCCGCATGCATTCTCACAAAGTCAGGGATTCTGGAAATAACAGTGATAGCTCCATTTTTTTTTAATATGTATTCTGACTGGTAGAAAAACTCATTGTAAATCTTGTCCAAATTGGCGTTTTTTGATGCAGGCAGGCTTGTTACAATCCTGTCTACACTTTCTTTCTTGAACTTTATATCAAGCCACCCCAGCTCAACCCTGCTGAAATTTATCTGCTTATCAATGCCTGCAATCTTTGAATTCTTTCTCGAATAATCAACGTACTTGAATATGTGGTCATATGCATATATGTCTCCCTTTGGCTTCTTTATTTTTTTGTCAGCATCCCTGAATAGCTTCTCGAAATCAATCTCAAGCTTTAATTTCAAAAATGCAAATTTGTCCTTTTTATAATAATTGCAGGCAAATCCAGCAGCATAGAACGCAGCCTCTATTGCAATTACGCCATCCCTTGAAAATGGGTCGAGCATTACATCTTTTTTTTCAAATCCGCTTTCCCTTATCAAAGCGTAGGCAATCGTGCCCCTCAGCGAGCCCGGATGCAGAAAAATCTTGTAGCCCCTCTTATTGAGCTCGAACCCTGCGAAATCAACGCCGAAATAGCACTTACTGCCGAAAACATAAACAAAGAAAATTATTTCATGCTCTTTTATGCTTAATTTAATCCTGTTCTTTGATTTTTTTGATATAAGCTTTGCAGCTTTTGATTCTACATCAATGCTATTGAAGCCATGCGTGCCTTCACGTATGCACTCAACCCTGAATTTTTTATACCTGCAGGTCCACTCATCTAAGTCCAATTTTTCAATAAACTCTCCAAAGTCGTCAAAGAAATTTTTGAATTTAAGACTGCCAATCAGGCAGATAATCCTGTCAACTGACTGGCATTTGTAGCACAACAGGCACAAATCCTTAAAATTTTTGAAGTCAAAAACAACGCAGGATTCTTCAATTTTGCACTTGGCATTGATAATCTCCCTGACTTCAATGGAAGCTGTTTCCTCCAACCCCCTTGATGTTATTGCAAGCCCTTTCATAGCATAAAGCAATTCGGCTTGCTTAAAAAGGTTTTTGGAACCTGTAAGGCTATCTTACCCTCCTAAACGCCTCTTCAATTTCCTGATTTGTGTAGCCGTCCTTAAGCAAAGCATTCCTTATTTGCTGTTTTGGATAGCCCTTTCGCAAGTTGGCTGCAATGTAATTTCTTAAAGCAGCATCCTGCTTAATGCCTGCGCGAGCCCTTCTCTTTAAAATTATATACAGCAGGAATATCACTATGACTATTGCAGCCCCTGTTAAATACATCTTTGAAAGCCCTGCTTTTTCCGATGTTTCCTTGGCTTGGCTTCCTAGCCCGGCTCCAAGCTTCTCAAACTCATCGCCTTTCAAAGCAAAATTCTCCACTATTATCTTGTTGCCTTCTATCCTGCCCTTGACCTTGGCAGGCGTTCCGGATGTAACCAGCGGCAGCTGCTCATCGGATTGGAGCTCATACCTCTGCTGCCCAACCCTCAGGTAAAAAACATACCCTGAATTTGATGGGTTTTCAAAGTCGTCAGTGTGCAAAACTTCAAGCTGCCCTTCAATTTCAGCAGCCTGCGCATACACAGGAATTGCAAAAAGCAAAGCAGCTATTATTAAAGTGAATGCTTCCAAATTATAAAAATAAGATTTCACTATTCCACCTCTTTTTTGATTATTTATGATTTGTATTTTAAATAATTTTCTGAATTTTAATTATCGGATTTGCATTCACTGACACATTCGTACCCATCTTTTTTTTCTTCATCAAACCTGCAGTAAGAGTTGCATGAATCTTCATTGGAATTGCACCTGAGGCACCTGGTGTTGCCTCCATCAGCATCCTCACGGCAATTAGCGTTGCAGTATTGGTACACAGCTATATTAAACATCGCTGATTCTTTATCTATGGAGTTAAATGATATTTTAAGTTGTTGGGCATCTGCAGATGCACCCTGAATAACATCATATTCTCTGGAGAATTCTGAGTTTGAAACCGTCATCTTTGCAATTGCTGCCGGTGGCGGTGGCGGCGCTTTTCCTCCTCCTCCGTTTGCTGGAGGATTTTCTATTATATCATCAAGCCGTATTTTCGTATCCTTGTAATTTACTACTTTTGCAGACTGCCCTTTTGAAAGAGAGAATGAAGAAGGCTCTTTAACTTCTATTTCTTTTGGTATGCAATCCTGCGGGCAAGTTGTTTCTTCATCCTGTTCGCATACGTTGTTGCTGCAGAGCGGCACCGGCGAGCACGCTCCGTCTAAGCAGCCAATTGGGCAGTCGTAATATTCCCCAGAACTTTTTTTATCTGGACTTCTGTCCGTGCAATAATTCTCGTATAGTTTACAATCTGTACCGCTACAAGAAGAAATTGTTTCAACACTATTGCCATGGTCAATGCCGCAAGCATCACTAACGCAACTACCACCATAACAAACAGTACCCTGCATATAATAATCAACACCTCCATCCGAGTCCGTGCATCGCGCATGGCAATCTTTGGGACAAGATGCTGAGTCTTCCCCAAAGTCGCATACACCATCTCCGCATGCTTGTTGAGGCTTACATTGCTGCATCTTAGCCACAAGAGCTTCGTACTCGGCCCAAAATGGATACTCCTTGGGATCTTGCGAATCATAATTATCGCCAAATACATACTTCCGGATATAGAGCAGCCTTTCTTGTTCCCGGTTCGTTAAGCCAGAATTTGAAATATCACCAAGAGGCGGAAGATCATAAAATCGTTGCGATTCTGTTATAATAACCGGCGGCGGAGGCGGTGTGCACTGTCGCAAGCAAGCGCCTTCTTTGCAGCCATACAAGCATCCGTAATTGTTGAAAAAGTTAGTCCCATCTTCATTGCACAATGCCTCACTAACGCTGAATTCATCAAAGCAGTAGTCAGATATCGATGATATGAAGCCTGCCGGGCCTTCTGATACGGCAGTCCCTTTTACATGTATGTCCTTGCCATCGGAATCTGAGCATCTATATTCAATTTTCAGATTATATTCCTGTCCCATCAGGTTATAATCTTTGTAGTTGGCAAGCACTTTGGCAATTGCCCGTGTGTCCCTGTCATCGTTATAGCCCTTAACAGCAAGGTGATAATAATCATTGTTTGAATAAATATTTATCTTCCCTCTGCTGGGGTCAAGCCCCTGCCTGCAATCTGATGGATTTCCCTCAATCTCGCTGGTGACGGCATTCGAGCAGGCAGAGCCGACAGATATTATGTTTTGATTTAAGTTGCATCTGCCTTCAAAGCCGGGAATTTTATAACCTGCGCAAATTTCACTGGCTAACTTTGCTGGCGGCACAGATATGCGCTCATTTTGAAGGCTTACCATTATGTCGCTTACTGCTATAACTTCTCCTGCGCTGGCCAAGTCTCCCACAACAAAAAGACCATCAAATGTATTATTTTTAAAGAACATTTTAGGGTAACTTTCCAGCCCTGCAGGCATGCAAGCGCCGTCTCTGCAGCCGCTTGGGCATGATATATCTTTAACCATCCACCTATCTGTTCCTTTGCCGTCGAAATTGTAATCGCACCAGCCTTCAGATAGCCTATCAGCTTGGTTGCACCAGTCTGTAAAGACTAATTGCGAATTAAATGTAAGATCTCCTTTTGTATTATAATCCATGCCATTGTCAGAGTCCGTGCAGCCTTGCTGCTGGCAGTCCTGCGGGCAGGTTCCTTTTGTGCAAGGTGCTTTGCAAGGATACACTGGGTCATTAACACAAGACGGACAATCATCCTCTTCCCCTTTCTCACAAACATTATTGCCGCAAGAAGGCGTGGTTACAAAATATACAACCTCAATTATTGACTCAGGGTCCGTACTAGGATCCTTAAAAAGCATTTCAGGAACATCATCAGTAGGCTTTGTAGCACCCAAATAATAGAGAGTGCCATATCCATCCAGGTAAAATTTACCTTCTGGTTTTATATTGACATTTTCAGGGCCAGTATCACCAATAATCCCATTTCCATTGAGATCCACCATTATGGAAAAATTGCCAGAGCTGATGTCAGAGCTGCTATCAACCCTGTAATCAAAGCCTCCAAGGTGAATTGTAGCTTTAGCAATTTGAGTTGACTCTCCTGTTACAGCAAAAGTAACTACATTTGAGTCAAATTTTCCGACTTTTGCCGAAGCATCATAGCTGCCAGGCTGCCAGTTTAAGCTGCTTTCAATTGTCGAGAATTCGCCGTTCGAGTCTGTTGAACCTATCACTAAAGAAGGTATTGTCGCACCAAATGGCAGTATTTTGTTGGAAGGCTTTATGGAA
>Ga0209541_10012072_pt1 | contig 13405 bp, 14 predicted proteins | sample RifCSPlowO2_01_FD_184027 | JGI IMG/M metagenome (GOLD analysis project Ga0209541, IMG submission 184027) | Groundwater microbial communities from Rifle, Colorado - Rifle CSP2_plank lowO2_0.1 (SPAdes) (version 2) | ecosystem: Environmental > Aquatic > Deep subsurface > Groundwater | place...
CGAGCGGCCTTTTGGCTTAAGGAATATTTGGGGCGGCGGGTTGATGTTAGCCCTTGGATGTTTATGCGGATGGACAAAGCCGCCGGCGCGAGCGAAAAGCGCGACGAAGAACCGATGAGCTCGCGGAGCATTGAAAGAATGGTGCAAAAATATTCCATTTTGGCCGGCATCGCCAAGCAGATTACGCCGCATACGCTTCGCCATACTTTTGCCACGGATTTGCTGACTAATGACGCAGATATTCGCTCGGTGCAAACAATGCTCGGGCACGCGTCAATAACTACAACGCAGGTCTATACGCATATCTCTGACAAGCATTTGCGGGAGACATATAGGAAGTGCCACAATAAGAAAAAGTAAAAAGAAAAATCCGGACTAAGTCCGGGTTTTTCTTGGGGTGGCCAGAGGGAGTTGAACCCTCGACTTCGGGACCACAACCCGAGGTTTTACCGTTAAACTATGGCCACCATATAGCTGGGGAGGGGGTCGAACCCTCGACCTTGGGCTTATGAGTCCCACGCTCTAACCAACTGAGCTACCCAGCCATGATTAAATTTTCTGGTCTCCCCGGGGGGAATCGAACCCTCATCTAGAGATTAGAAGTCTCTCATTCTATCCATTGAACTACAGGGAGCAATTTTTTGTCATTTTTTCTATTGCGGCTATTTTCCATCCTTTTATTTTTCTGAAAAAATCTTTGCTTGATATGCTTACGGCGCAAGTTCCATTATAAAGCGGATTTCGTCGATATCGCAGAGTGGTCGGTTTAACTTGAGTTTTATAAAATTGCGATAGGGGGATGCCGGTGATATTTGACCAATAATTTTCTATCTTGGGCCTGCAATGCAGATTATGAATATGTAATGTAACTCTGAATTTTTTTTCCGGCACTTTGCATATTTCTCTAAACCATCGCATTATCAAATTTATCATATTCGGGTCAGAATTGGTAAATTTTACCTGTTCATGTAAATCAGATTTATCACCTTCCGCCCAGTATAGCATCAGGCCAGATAAAAATAGCGGATTGTTATTGGACTGTCTAAATTCTTTTTTTGCTTTTTCAATTATCTTAATTGTTTTTTCTATTCGTTGCCGTTGTTTTTTCTTGGCCGCTGCATATCTGGACATTTCTCTGCCTTTAAGTAAAATTGATTTTTGGGATTCAGTTAATTCAATGTCTCGCAACCATAAGCTAAGAGTAGATTTTGATACGGCAATATTTTTTAATATATACCCATAGCTTTTACCGCCTTTTCTTAATTTGATTGCTTCATTTTTTTCGGTTAATTTCATAAGCGAACAACGAATTATTACTATCAATATTATAGTATATAGTTCGCTTTTTTAAAATACATCGCGAAGATTAAGAGGGCGCGAGCATCGGTAATCGCTAAGAAACTGACTTTATTCTATCCTAATTTTGATAAAAAGTCAAGAGCCTCGACCAATTTAACAATTTCTGCTATCATAATGGGGTATGATCACTCTTCAAGTCAGAAAAGAACGGGTCGGGCCGGTCTTGGGCCGGCATCCGTGGGTTTTTTCCGGCGCGCTCCAAAGTTTGCCGGACGAAATTCCGGCCGGCACCCCGGTGAAATTAACCGATCCAAGCGGCAAGTTTTTAGCGCAAGGATATTTTAATTCTTATTCGCAAATCGCGGTCCGCGTTTGGAGTTATGACGAAAATGAAAAAATAGACGAAAAATTTTTTATCAAAAGAATAGAACGCGCAGAGTCAATCAGAAAAAAATACGTTGCCAACACAAAAACCGATTCTTACCGCCTCATTAACGCGGAAAATGATTTTTTGCCCGGGCTAATCGTTGATAAGTACGCGGACTATCTGGTGATCCAATGCCACACTAGCGGAATTGAAGCCTGGAAAAAAGAAATTATCAGCGCGTTAGCAAAAACTTTGAAACCAAAAGGAATTTATGAAAAATCCGATTCATCTTCCAGAAAAGTGGAAAAGTTAGACGAGCAAACGGGATTGCTTTTTGGAAAGATGCCGGAGCTGATAACAATAAAAGAAAACGGATTTAAATTTTTGGTTGATATTGTGAACGGACAGAAAACAGGATTTTTTCTTGACCAGCGCGACAAGCGCCAGGCGCTGGTAAAATACGCAAAAGGAAAGACAGTGTTAAATGGTTTTTCTTATACCGGCGGGTTTTCCGTCTACGCCTTATCGGGCGGCGCGAAAAAAGTTGTAAGCGTTGATTCCTCGGCCGATGCGCTAGAGTTGGCCAAAGAAAATATTAAACTGAATAAACTGGCGGGAGAAAATTGTGAATTTGTTTGCCAAGACGCCAAGCAGTATTTGCGGAGCGCCCCGGCAAATAAATTTGATTTGATTGTTTTGGATCCGCCGGCCTTTATCAAAGACAGGAAGAAAAAAGAAGAGGGAATTATCGGCTACAAAAATATCAACGAGGCGGCTTTTAAAATTTTGCCAGAAAGCGGAATACTCGCCACTTGTTCTTGCTCCGCGCATTTGTCTTTGCAGGAATTCCGCTACTTGCTTTCATCCTCTGCCGGCCGGGCAAAAAAATCAGCGCAAATTTTAGAAAGTTACACTCACGGCATAGACCACTTGGGCATTCTGCCTTTTACAGAAGGCGAATATTTAAAGTGCCTGTTTATTGGCATATAAAAGTTCCCCGATAATTCGGGGGATTTTTTAAATTTAATAAATAATAGTAAGAAAATGTCCGTTCTTCCGTTATATTATAAATATGCCGCTTTTGGCGGCGCGTAATTTTAATTACTTTAAAAATGAATTATGAAATTACAAGGCTTGATAAAAACAATATCTAAAAATAAGCTCCTTTTAGCTGGTATCATCACATTGGCGGCAATCGGCGGTTTCTTTGGATATAAAGCCGTTTTTGCCGCTAAAAGCGCGACATCTTATGTAACTGGCATGGCAGAAAGAGGAACTATCACCAGTTATGTTTCCAGCTCCGGCCAGATTGAAGCAGTAGAACAACTTGATATAAGATCAAAAGTTTCCGGGGATGTAACTGCGATTTATGTTTCTAAAGGGCAAGAAGTGAAGAAAGGAAAACTTTTATTAGTTATAGATCCAACCGATGCATTAAAAACGGCGCGAGACATGGAAACAAGTTTGGATATTGCTAAATTAGATTTGAAAAAGGTTATGGACCCAACTGACGCCTTGACGCTTTTGCAATCAGAAAATTCTTTGGCATCGGCAAAAAATTCAGAACAAGACACAAAAGATGTCTTGGAAAAATCATACGAAGACGGACTCTCTGCGTTAGATGACATTTTTTTGAAATTACCAACTTTAATATCCGACTTGGACGACATTCTTTTTGATAATGATTTCAAAACCAGCCAATGGAACATAGATTGGTATGCTGATTCGGTCAAAAATTATGACAATAGTGTCTGGCAGTACAGAAATCTCGCGTATAACAGTTATCAAACAGCCCGTAAAAAATATGATGCCAATTTTATTGCCTACAAAGCCTTAAATAATTATTCTGATTCTGCTGTTATAGAAGATGCCATTCTTGATTCGTATAATACGATTAAAAGTATAACGCAGGCATTGCGTGATATGAAGAATTTGGCTGATTTTGTTGACGATATGATTAGTAAATATAATTTATCAAAGCCATCGGTTATTTCCGTTCATCAGACAAATCTGAATGCTTATCTGACAAGCGCAAATAAATATCTGTCTTCTGTTTGGTCCGCGTCATCTGCCATAAAAAATAAGAAAGATTCGGTTGACCAATATGCTAAAACTATTGCTGAAAAAGAATTATCATTGCAAAAATTGAAAAATGGCGCAGACGAATCAACTATCAAATCAAAACAATTGTCAGTGGAACAAAAAGAAAATAATCTTCTTGCCGCCAAACAAAGTTTGGCTGATCATTATATTTATGCCGGATTTGACGGAATCGTTGCCAGTTTGAGCGTCAAAAAAGGAGACACCTTATCTTCCGGATCCGCCATCGCTTCCCTTATAACAAAACAAAAAATGGCCAAAATCAGCTTGACGGAAGCAGATATCGCCAAAGTTAAAGAAAACCAGCCGGCGACCTTAACTTTTGATGCCATAGAAGATATGACTCTTACTGGAAAGATTTACGAGGTTGATTCTATAGGAACCACAACACAGGGAATAGTTACTTATGGGATAAAGATTGTTTTAGATTCTGACGACAGCCGGCTGAAATCAGGTATGACGGTTAACGCGAATATTATAACTGACAAAAAAGATGATGTAATATACGTGCCAAATTCAGCTGTTTCAACAAAGAATGGCGCGAACACCGCGCAGATTATGCAAAACGGTTCTGTGAAAACGGTTTCAGTGGAAACTGGGATTTTTAATGATGAATACACGGAAATTACGAGCGGCATAAATGAAGGTGATGAGGTGGTGACCAGCAAAGCGACCAGCGGAAGTTCAGCCGCAAAAACCGGCCAATCAACGACAAGAACCGGGTCAAGAAGCGGGATGGGCGGTTTTGGCGGAGGATTTATTGCGCGTTAGGAAATTAGTATATGATAGAAGTAAAAAATCTTTTTAAAAAATATGGCGATGGAAGCGCGGAGGCCGCGGTATTAAAAAATATTTCGTTTAAAATAAACAAAGGCGAATTTGTTTCCGTTGTGGGACCGTCCGGTTCCGGAAAATCAACTCTGATGAATATTTTGGGAGCGCTTGATGCGCCGAGCGGCGGCCAATATTTTTTAGACAATCAAGATATCTCACAATTGCCGGAAGAAGATTTGGCGGAAATCCGCAAGCATAAAATCGGTTTTGTTTTTCAGTCCTTCAATCTTTTGCCGCGGACAACGGTTTTTAGGAATGTTATGCTGCCGCTGATTTACAGCGACGCGAGAGTTGAAGAAAGGGATGAAAAAACCAAACAAGCCCTTGCCGCGGTCGGTTTGGAAGAAGACCGGTGGTTTCATTTATCCAATGAATTATCAGGCGGCCAGATGCAAAGGGTGGCTATTGCCAGAGCGCTGGTTAATAACCCGGCGATTATTTTGGCAGACGAGCCGACTGGCAACCTTGATACCAAAACCGGCGAGCTGGCCATCGGAACCTTGCAAAAACTGCATAAGCAGGGACATACCATTGTTTTAATCACGCACGATTTGGGCATCGCCAGCCGCGCGGAAAGAATTATCAGCATTAAAGACGGCGAGATAGAAAGCGACAGGAAAAAAAGCGTATAAATTTTATGAAATTCAGAGATTTGTATCAAGAAGCAATTATTGGCCTTACGGCAAATAAAATGAGAAGTATCCTTACAATGCTCGGTATTATAATTGGAATCGGTTCGGTGATTACTATGATTTCTGTTGGTAATGGCGCCAAAGACCAGATTACGAGTAGCATTGAAAGCATTGGTTCTAATTTAATTGCGGTTTCTCCGGGATTTCAGCGCAATACTTCACCGGTAAGTTCCGGCCGGGGAGGGGCGCAAACACTAACAACAAAAGACGCTGAAGCCATTGCGGCCGAAGTCTCTCATATTGACGCGGTCGCCCCCACTGTTTCCAAACGTTATCAAGTAATTTATAAATCGCAAAATACCAATACCCAAGTCATCGGGACGACCGATGCCTATGCTATGGTCAGAAATATGGAAATGGAATCCGGATCATTTATTACGAATCAAACGGTCGGGTCTTCTGCCCGGGTTGCGGTTATCGGACCGACCACGCGGGATGATCTTTTTGGCGAAGGCGGCAGCGCCATCGGCCAGACAATAAAAATAAATAAAATAGGTTTTAAAGTTATCGGCGTTACGGCTTCAAAGGGAGGATCGGGTTTTATGAATCAAGACGATATGATTTATATTCCTTTGAGTACTATGCAGCAAGTTTTGTCCGGCGATTCTTATGTTTCCAACATCAGTGTTAAGGCGGATGAAGAAAAAAATATGGCCCAAGCGCAATCAGAAATTACCGCCCTGTTGCTTAGCCGTCACAATATATCCGATGTTGCTTCAGCAGATTTTTCCGTGGCCAATCAATCGGATATAGTTGCGGCCGCTTCCGCGGTGACAAACACATTTACTATGCTTTTAGCCTCCATTGCCAGCATATCGCTGCTCGTCGGCGGCATCGGCATTATGAATATGATGCTTACAACCGTTAGCGAAAGGACGCGCGAAATCGGTTTGCGCAAATCAGTGGGAGCCAAACCGCGCGACATTTCTTTGCAATTTTTATCCGAGTCGATTATTCTGACTTTTTTGGGCGGGATTTTGGGCGTTATTTTCGGCATTATTTTGGCGTTTATTATTTCCAATTTCGCGGGCATAGCGACAAAAATAACGCTTTCATCTATATTATTAGCCTTTAGCGTGTCGGCTTTAATCGGGACTATCTTCGGCTACTATCCATCAAAGAGAGCGGCCAAGCTAAATCCCATTGAAGCGTTGCGCTATCAATAAAACGTATGCCCCGTTAGAAGTTTGTCGTGAACTCATGGAGCAAATAATAAATCAAAATTAAAATAGAGGTTAATAGTGAAAATAATTTTTAGAAAATTATTTTTCCTAAAAACTTCTAACGGGGTATGAAAAAATTTATGATATTTTTGGCCGTTTTACTGATCGCGTCAGGAGCGGCATTTTACGGAGGCGCGGTTTACGCTAAAAATAAACGCGGCTCTTTTACCGGAGCAAATTTCCGCGGAGCCAATGCGGCTGGCGCCGGCAATATGGCCGGATTTTCTCGCGGCAACGCGTTGGTCGGAGATATAATTTCTTTAGACAGCGACAAAATGACGATTAAGACGAAAGACGGCTCAACAAAAATAGTTTTTTTTACCAGAGACATGAAAATAACCAAATCAACGGATGGCGCGGTAAGCGATTTATTGGTTAATATCGGCATTGTGGCCAGCGGCGCGGCAAATTCTGACGGCAGTTTTAACGCGAAGACCATTAACATTTCGCCGGCTTTGTTCAAATAATAATTCCGCAATAATTCCGCAATATTGACGAGAACTTTTTTCCTTGCTAACATAAACCGATGACAAATTAACTTTTATTTCGTTAATTATGAACGGCAAAGAAAAAGAAACGGAGTTTATAAAAATTTACAACGAAGCGGCAGATGATATTTTCCGCCATCTTTATTTTAGGGTTTATGATTATGAGCGCGCCAAAGAATTGACGCAGGAATCATTCATTCGCGCCTGGAAATACGTCGCGCAAGGCAGGGAAATTGATAATATGAAGGCTTTGGTATATAAAATCGCCACCAATATGGCGATTGATGAATCTCGGAAAAAGAAAGCGGTTTCGTTAGACGCGATAATGGAAGCGGGCGCGGAAATAAATATTGTTGCCGATAATAATATGGTAATTAAGTCAGAAGCGGCAATCGTGCTTCAAAAAATGCAGAAATTAAATGAATATGAAAGAAATCTGGTGCTGATGCGTTATATACAGCAGATGGGCATAAGAGAAATTGCGGAAATCATGGGGAAAAAGGAAAACGCCATCTCGGTTGGTCTAAATCGCGCGATTAAAAAATTAAAAAAGTATGTTTAAAAAAATAAATCTGAAAAATGAAGACAAATACGATATTCGCCGTAATCTGCTTTCTTTTATGGAAGAAAATCCTGTAAGAGAAAACAGGCTGGCGCGTTATTTAAATTGGAAGTCGATGCTTCCCGGCTTAAAATTAAATCTACAATTTATGCCTATAAAAATTATAACCGCAGTTTTAGCCGTTGCAGTAATATTGGGCGGAAGCGCGACTGCTTTTGCGGCAGAGGGTTCTTTACCGGGAGACGCATTATATTCGGTGCAATCGGCCACTGAACAAGTCCGCGGCTGGATGAAATTTAGTTCCGCATCAAAAGCTGAATGGCATGCAAAAATGACGGAGAAACGTTTGGGCGAGCTGGATAATCTTTTATCAGAAGGAAAAATTACGGAAGAACAAAAAACAAAATTGGAAGAAAAAATTCAAAATCGCGTAGAAATGGCAAGCCAACAATTTGAGAAAATGAAAGAGCGCGGAGAGGCGGGAAGGGTTTTGGGCATTGCGGCAAAATTGGAAAATTCATTAAAAACACGCGAGCACATTTTTAAAAATGCGGGAAAGATGTTTGAAAAATTGGCGGAGAAAGACGCCAAGTTTGCGGAGAAATTAAAAGACAAAGCCAGTTTTATCGCTCTAAAAAGAGAGGATATTGAAGAGAAAATAAAAAATGACAACAGTGAAAAAATGAAATCAGCGGCCAAAGGCAAAATGACGGCCGCGGAAAATAAAATTGAAGAAGTAAAAAAATTTATTGAAAAAAATAAAGAAAAATTTGGAGAAGAGGCCGCTCTAAAAGCAAGAGAAAAATTAGTATACGCAAAAGCTGTTGTTGCTGATGGGAAAAATAAAATGGATGAGAAAAAATATGGCGAAGCATTTGTTCTTTTCCAAAAAGCGCATTGGCTGGCACAGGAAGCAAAGATGCTGGCAATGGGGAAAAATAACCCAGGAATCTTAATGAATGCCGGTGCAAGCGCTTCAAGCACGGCTACTTCAACCATTAATTTCGGTCCATTGCGCGGAAAAGGAATAGGGCTCAAAGCATTCAAGAAATGATTTTAAATAGTTGCGTCAAAATCCCCCTTAAATTTCGGGGGATTTTGATTTTATCCAAAAATTTGATACGATGGAAATATTGATATTATAATTATTGCAATAACCATGACAACATTTTTTTGGATTTTAGGAGCGACCTTTATTGTGAGCTTGGTGTCTGTCGCGGGCGTCCTGACTCTTTTTTTAAAAGAAAAAATTTTGAATAAGATTCTTTTGGGGCTGGTCGGATTGTCAGCCGGCGCAATGATGGGCGGCGCTTTTTTGCATCTTTTGCCCGAAGGCGTAGAGCGTTTCGGCAACAGCGCCGCCAACACTCCCTATCTCTTAACTCTGCTCGGTTTTATTATTTATTTTCTGATAGAAAAATTTTTGCATTGGCGGCATTGCCATAAAGAACATTGCGAAACTCATACTTTTGGCTATATGAATCTCATTGGCGATGGCGTGCATAATTTTATTGACGGGCTTATCATAGCCGCCACATTATTGGCGGACGGCAGTTTGGGCATTATCGCCATTCTGGCGATTATTTTGCATGAGGCGCCGCAAGAAATGAGCGATTTTGGCGTGCTTTTATACGCGGGCTTTAAAAAAACAAGAGCCTTGCTATTAAATTATTTGTCCGCGACAACAGTTATTATCGGCGGCCTGGCGGGTTATGCGCTTGGCGCAACGGATAATTTTGTTAAATATTTATTGCCGTTTGCCGCCGGCGGTTTTATTTATATTGCCGCCGCCGATCTTTTGCCTGAAATAAAAAAAGAAAAAAAGGCAAGAAAATTTTTACCCTCGCTTTTAATGTTTTTGGCCGGATTGGCAATGATGTTTTTAATAAAAGAATAGCGTGTTATAAATAAAAAACACCGTCCCTTTTTGGGGCGGTTTTTGTTTTTAACTATATTGTTCTTTGGATTTTGACAAGATATTTTCCGCGACTTTGAAAAGATAAGCAAAAATCGCCGCGCGCATCCAGACGCCATTGCACATCTGGTAAGTTTTATAAACAAACTGATTAAACGGATCGTCGGCGCAATCATATTCCGGGTCAATTTCATCGCGCTTGGGCAGGGCGTGCAAAACTCTCGCGTGTTTCGGCATGCGATCGCGGTATTCCCATTTTAATTTATAATTGTCGGCCAAGGGCTGTTTTTTCGGAGAACCGTCCGTATCATATTCATCTTGAATCCTGACCATATAGACGACTTCCGCCTGGTCAATGATATCGCCCAAACTATCGCGATATTCATAAAGAAATTTTCTTCTGTCCAGAAAATCAGTCATATCCGGCTTCAGCTTCCGTCCCGGCGGACAGACAAGATAAATTTTCTTTGGCGGAAAATGGCGCGAAGCATAGATGAGCGATCGGACAACGCGGGCGTTCATATCGCCGCAATAAGCGAATATCCGGTTTTCTATTCCGCCGTGTTCTTCAAAGGACCGCCACAATGTATAGACATCCAAAAGCATCTGCGTCGGGTGCTGGTACATATCCGGCTTATCAGTCGGGCCAGAGCCGGCATTGATAATCGGGATGCGGTCTTCACTTTGGTTGGAAACCCAAGCGGCTTCTTCAAGCCGAAGCGGTTCGGAATGCCGGATAAATAGCGCGTCCGCGTAGCTTGAGAAGGTGGCGATGGTATCAGCCCAGCTCTCGCCTTTTTTTTGCGATGAAGTGGACAGATTTTTCACCAAGACATCCATTCCCAAGGTTTGGGCCGCCGCCTGGAAAGAAGTTTCCGTCCGGCTGCTTTCTTGGCTGAAAAGGCCGACCGTTCTTTTGTGCGGCAAAAGAGTTTTTAGCCAAATGGCGCCGTCTTTCCCTTTTCTGTGATGGAATTTTCTGATAGCTTCCGCTAGAGAGCAGAGATAATAAATCATTTCTCTGCTGAATGATTGCGAGTAGATAAAATGGAAAGGTTCTTTGTTTCCGGAAAAACTTCCGTCGGGATTCAAGACAATCCCGCGGTCCAAAAACTTCAGCCGTTCTTTAACCGGTATGTTAAGAAACTCCGCTTTGCCGGTTTGCTGCAACCTATATCTTAATTGTTTGCTTTCACTGCTCACTTGTTCCTCCTTCAGGCAAGGTGCTGATAAGATGCTAATCTTTTTTTATCTTTTTGTCAACCCCGTTAGAAGCAGATTTGGCTAAAATAAGCACTTTTATATAAAAATACGCTTTATTTGATATGATTTGTTTAGCTAAAAAAGAAAAATTTTAATAAATTTTTCTTCGCGCGCTTCTAACGGGGTCAAGCACTTGACATCTTTTTTTAAATTATATAAAGTTTTTCACGGAAAGGAGGCGGGAGTGGCTCAGGCGCTTAAGGTGGTTTTGTGGACGCCATTCAATTTGCAGGCCGTCAGTCGTAAAGGCAGTTTTGTCATTATTCTGCCGCAAGTTCAGGAAATGATTGCCGGCGCTGCCAGCGTTTGCTTGGCGCACAAAGGGATTTTTAAAGAAATCGCAAAAGCAAAAGTTCTTTCTTTCAGAACTATGCCTTTAGGCAGAGTAGCGGATATGGACTGGGCAATGCATATTGGTCCGCGGGAAAAAGAAACCTACATTGAGCTGGTTAGGGAAAAACACGGAAGGGAAATGACTGATTATAATTTTGTCAGTGTGCTTACGCTCCGCCCTGAACGGATCTATGATGAAATCCTAGCGCCTTTAAAACAAGGCCGCTAAAAGGAGGCAAAAATGAGACAGACCGATCTGCCGGTTCAAAAGCTGATTGAGATTTGCGAAGCGCAAATTCAGGGCAAAGGCGAATGCCATTCATGCCATGGTCCGGTGCCGGTTTGCTTTTTCATCAATGAAATCGGCAGTGCCGCGTTAGAAGAAAATGACCGGACGGCGCAAAAATATCTTCTCGGTCTTTTGAATCATAATAATGAGGAATGGCGTTTAATTTCCTTTTGTTATCTTTTGCAGATTCCCGAAGGCGTATTGGAGGCGGGCGATGCTGCTGTCTTAGCAGAGCATAAGAAAAAGCCGGAAAATGCCCCGATAATCAGAGATGCCCTAAATCAGTTTTATAATTTAGACAACTAGTTTTTACAAAACCGCTTTCAAGCGGTTTTTATTTATGGGGTTGACTTTTAGCGGTTATTTGATAGATTATTAACAAAAAGGAGGCGCTCTTTGATAGAGAAAAAAGCCTGGCGGTTGTTATTGACCGCGATTATCGTTTCTGTTTCCGCCGGATTATATCTTCTGGCAAATCATTTTGGAAAAATCTTTGGCGCGTGGAATATTGAACTGCCGTTAGATGGCCGGATACCATTCGTCCCTAAGGCGATTTTTATTTATCTTTTGATTTTTCCATTTTTGGCCGCGCCGATTTTTCTGGTTAAGAAGCATAGAGATTTTTTTCATGTTATCGCGGTTTATTTTCTTTTGGTATTATCTTCCGTATCCGCTTTTATGCTTCTTCCGACAACAATGGCCAGGCCAATGGCTCCGGAGTTCGGGGTTACCGGGTTCTTATTTTGGCTGATGAGACAAGTTGACGGACCGCATAATCTTTTCCCGTCATTGCATGTGAGTTCGGTTTTTTATATCGCGCTTGTTATCGGCCGATTTTGCCGGGCCGCGATTATGTCGTCAATTTTTTGCGCGGTTTTGATTTCGCTTTCAACCCTGCTTGTTAAACAGCATTTGATTTTAGATGTGGCGGGAGGCTTGGTTTTTGGCATTGGAGCATATATAGCATTTTGGGTTATAAATGCGCGAAGAGCATCATAAGATGCTCTTTTTATATAATATGGCAAAGGGAGGCTTTGATAAAAGGTTTGTATTGTCAAAGCCTCCCTTTGCCATAAAGGCCGCCTTTTGTAAATGTGTAAATTTAGCTAAATCTGTGTTTTTAACACAGGGTTGACAAGATTTTTAAAATATGTTAAATTAAGACCAAGTTTTAGTTCTATTAACAACGCCGCTTTAAGGGTGGCAAAACCAAGGAAAAGGAGAGGCAGATGAAGAAGGTAGTGAAAGAAGTGGTTCGGTTTCTGTTCTGGGCGCTCATCGGATTCGTAGTTGGATACGTTCTCATCTACGCTCTTTGCGGCTGTGTAGCGAACATCCCTCCGCCCGCCTCGCGGCCCAAGCTCGCGGTAAAACTCGCGGCAAAACCTGCGCCGGCGCCAAAAAAGCCGCTGGCAGTGGAAACTGATGTTTTTCTTAGGGCGACCGTTGAGTTCGGCCAGGAACCGAATGATTGCCCCAGGCTCGGAGAGAGTTATCTTGAGGGGCTGGACAGGGCGGCGGCCGGGCTTGAGGCGATGCTTCTCCGCAATATTTCTCGAATGGGTGTCACGCCTGCGCCGGAGTTTGGCGCCAAAATCATCTACATCTCCTCGTTTTGCGAGGAGCCGTGGGCAAACGGAGTGCCTATGAGACTTGGAAAGGCGGACGTCGCGCTCTACTGGAAAAGGCTTCCTTCAGAACATTCGGCAATGGTCAGCGGCCTGCTTTGGACAATGAGGCCCGGAGCAGACAAGTAAAATTCCCCGTTCTTTTTCACCCAATGCCCGTCATTCGCTATCTTGCGGATGGCGGGCTTTTTATATGATATAATAATAATGTATGCCCGCCTAAATTTTTGCACCAGAACGGGCATCATAGAAATTATTTAAAAGATAAAATGAAAAAGCACTATTTTTACAGTGCAAAAACTTAGGCGGGTATGGAGGGCATCCAAAAAGTTTTTGAATATCTAAAAAAAGGCGGCTATAAAATTTTTGGCCCCAAAGAGCAGGATGGCGAACTGCATATTTTAGAATTGGA
>Ga0209541_10012073_pt1 | contig 13405 bp, 11 predicted proteins | sample RifCSPlowO2_01_FD_184027 | JGI IMG/M metagenome (GOLD analysis project Ga0209541, IMG submission 184027) | Groundwater microbial communities from Rifle, Colorado - Rifle CSP2_plank lowO2_0.1 (SPAdes) (version 2) | ecosystem: Environmental > Aquatic > Deep subsurface > Groundwater | place...
TTGAAATATATGCACCAGAACTTTGGGCAGAAATCAACTGCACGCTTCCATCTGCACTGCTTTGTGTTGTTGTGTAACTGCCCTCGTCAAATTCCTGCTGCGTGGTTGTAATCCAGTAAAATGATCCAGTTGGAACAACACTGCCTGCTTCCACTTTGTCAACTAAACTTCCTATGTTTTTGTGATGTGCGGTTCCCTCCAGTGAACGCGACGAGCGACTGCGAGTCGCTCGCAATTCACGGAACGTCCCCTTCCGCATGGCGCTGGAAAATGCGATAAAACGCTCACATGCTCGAACAGAGTTCGGCATCCACTTCGTGGACATTGATGGCAACCTTCATTTTTTGGATGAAGCTTATCTTTGCCACATCATATCGCTGGTGGTCCCCCTTCAATCCATTTTCCACCTTTCCATTTCCCATGACAATCTGCGCCTGGAGGGGGTTCTGCATCGCCATTCCCTGCCCAGATTATTACTGAGCCATCAGGGCTTTTATATGTGCAAGACTTGATTGTTCTTCTTTTATCGTCCCATTCCTCTATTATACTCTTGATGTTTTTAACATGCTCCTGTGCTTTTGCTAAATGCCCCTCAAGATTTTTTATAATTTGATCAATATCACTTTTTAATCTATCTACAGTTTCCTTTGCCTGGGATGCCAACTCATTTGCCTTCTTACAATTTGGATCTTCGCTATCCCCCATTTGTGACGCTTTTAATGCATCTTCTACTAACTTAAGTATATCATCTGTTATCTTAATAAAACGGTCCCTAATAATTTTAGCGTCATCAAGCTTTTTACTTATTCCTTCCGTTATCTTTTCCGCAGCCTTGAGCTGCTCCTCTAGTTTCTCGGTCTTGTGATATCTTTCTTCTTTCCTTATTCTTACAGTCTCCTCTTCGATTTTGGATAGCTCGTCTAATTCAGAAAGGGCAGATTTCTCTAATTGTGATATGCTGTCTACCATTTTGGCAGATTCCATTGCAGCATCCAAAGCAGCTTGGGCAAGAGCTAAAGCTTTCTCGCAACTGCTTTTCTTCATCGCATTCTCTATTGAAATAGCATTTCTTGCTATAAGGCCTGCATAACCTGCAGCTTCTGAAGATTCCCTGTAAGAATTCTCAAAAAGTGGAATAGACCACAGAATGGAAGAAACCTCATTTATCAAGCTGAACACTTCTCCGCTGTTATCCCTTTTAGGGCACTTTCCCTGACAAAGTTTTTTTGCCTGGTCTAATAAACCCCTAGCCTCATTTATCTTATTTCGAGTATCTTCTTCTTTTTCTTTCGCACTATTCGCTGCTCTCTCAGCATCCATTGCTGCTTCCTTAGCCTCAATTGCAGCTTCTCTTGCACCCTCAATGTCTCCACGACCATGAGCTTCAAATGACCGTTTTAATGCTTCCTCGGCCCTTTGTCTGGCGCTCTGTGCCAGCGTAGCATGCTTTATTGCCTCATCTGCTGACTCTTTGGCTTCAATAGCCTTTTTCTTCGCCTCTTCTACTAACTTCTTAGCATCCTCGCAATCTTTTATAGTTTTTTTACATTCATTTTCCTTTCTTTCAATATAGCCTGGGTTTTTGCATTCGTTAATAGTATTTTCCAGATATTCAATCCATGAGTCTCGAGTAGCTGACGGCATATTCTGGGGGTTTGGCACATCTCCCATTTTCCACTTACATACAAAATCCCCTATGAATGAAACAGCAGAGTCACCAGCATACCCATAAATACACATGCAGAAGTTATAGAAATTTAATGTGGCATCTGCATCATTTATTGATCTAAAATATTCAAGAAGTGCCTCAAGGCATTTGCATCTTTCGTCTGATATTCCTTTCGCAGTAGTTCCGCCTTCATATATTTTTCTTATTATCTCATACGCATTATCCCATCCTTTAAGTTTAAGCAAATGGCCCAAAATATCTTTAAGCCTATCAATTTCAAATTCACTCAATTCCTCCTCTATATCAGGGCGTGAAAGATATTCATTTGCTTCAATGAAGGTGTTATTAAGCTCCGATTCTGTTGTTATGAAAGAAACGCTTTTGGCATCTGTTTCCATCACAAGATGGACACTGCCTCTTGGTATTTCCTTTTTACTGAACTGCAAGTAGGTTATATCTTGATTGCCTGATTGGCCTTTTCTTATGATTCCAACTATATCTCCGTCTTTCATACGCTCAGAGAAAGTGACAACCCCCGTTGGATCAACAGTTGCAATGCTTGGGTCGGTTGATGCCCATATATAGCCGTTGCCGGAGGTAATCTTGATCTTATCCTTTGTGTTAGCCTTATAAAAAGAGCCAGTATACTCTCCAGTCTCGACTATCCCCTCTTTTCCATTAATTCTTATCATAATATATCCAAAAAGATCGATAAGAGGCTGCACTGCACCATAACTCTTTTTGATTACCGCCCTTGCGGATTGTTTTGCTGTCCTGCCTTCAGAATCTGTAGCCATTACTGAAACTAAGTACTCTCCAGGTTCCTTGTAAATATGCTCAGGCTCTGCATCTGATGATTTTTTCCCATCGCCAAAATCCCACTGGTAGCTTATGCCTTTTTCAGCAGTTGCAAGATTAGAAAATCTGGTTTTCATGCCTGACTCACCCACACCTATAATAATCTCATCTAGTTCGTCCCTATAAAATTCAATGCCTTCTTTCTCTAATTGCTCATAGTTAATATTCCGTACAATAGAGTATCCTACTTTGAGCATAGGCTGCCTTTCAATTGGCTCAATTGAAAGGAAATCCAAATATTTAAATTTGGGAATGTAATCTGAAACTGCTTGATCTGATACTGATGCCAAGTTTGATGGGCACTCTTCTTCTGTTTTGATTTCCTCCCCAATAAGTACAAAAGGAGGGACATCTCCCATATTTATTGGGCACTGTGCAGAATTAGGTGACTGTAAAAAATTTACCATCTTGGTTTTATCATACTGTGCTGATAAAAAATTGCCGCAAGCTTCCTTCAACGATGGAGCTATCTTATCATCAACCAAAACCAAATTCTGCCCGGATTTGGCAGCGGATATTAATTGGTCATTTGTTTCCAGAATTGGATTTGTATTTGGGATGGATATAGGGCTTACGAACTTTAATGATGCCTCAATTTTTGCCACTTGGCTAGAGGATTCGACAGGGTTTCCTATTTTTATTGGCAAGGAGTTGCTTATTTTTTCGTTTTTGTCTATTACAACAACAAAATAATAGCCATCATCTAAAAGATTTGTGTCCAGAGTTGCTGAACACCTTACCTCTTTCTCAGAACAAAATTCCTCTACATTAAATAGCTCATTTGCCACTTCCTCAGCTTTATTTTGGTCGTATGCTGCAAACTTTATTGGGAATGGCAAAGCCCCTTTGGCAATAAAGTGTGCTCTTTCACTTTTAGGTATGAAATAAAAGTTACTGGCAGAATCTTTGGTATATGCTGTCCATACACCATCTTTTAAAGGAGCTTCCCAAGTAACTTTATTAGAATAGGAAGTAAATGGGTCTGGTGGAATAGGTGCCGAGCTTGAACTAAAGATATCCCTTACATAACCGATTATGGAAGCTTTTCCAAGGGGAGTTGTTATCTCTTCAAGAGATTCGGTTTTACCCTTTTGTATTGATATAATTTTACCTTGTTCCGTTTTATTGCCCGAAATTTTGTTTGCTTTTAGTCTTACCCTATTGCGCACTGCGTCTACCCTCTCTACTATAATATCTATTTTTTCAAGTTGATTTTCTGTAACTCGGTCCAAACCTAAAATAGAACCCCCTAAGATGTGGGTGGTAGAATCAGAAGTCGGTACTTCAACTGCAATTTTAGCTGATTCAATTTCACTGACTATCTTTCTTCCATTTTTTCTGCTTTCTGTTATAAGGTTTAAAAGGCTTGTAGTGTCTATAGCCAAAACCTGTGGCCCTAACAAAATTACCGTGTTTGCAGCATCTTTCATGGGCATATTCTTAATGCTGCTAATTATACTTTGTATCCTTATGCCCTTTGTCGTATTGCATTTCGTTGATGAGCTTTCTATTAATTTAGATGTTGTATTTTCAATCAACCGGTCAATGAGACGAGGTTCATTTGTTTCATTTGCAAAAAGTTTTCTGCCAACATACTCCTCTTCAGTTTCTTTGCAAGAGCAACAGCATGACTTCATTTTATAATCTTTGTCGTAAGGTCCAGGAAGAGTTGCATAATCGCAGTCATATAGATAACAATCGGATTTTTGAGTCTCGATATTCCAGTTCCTGTATTTACACTGCTCTTCAAGCATTTCTTGGGCTCTTTCTTCTCCAATACTGTTAGGAGGATCAACTGGGTAATAAATAGCGTTTTCACATTTCTTTCTAGCCGCTTCTCCAACATCATGCCTGGGGCAATTATTTGAGCCACATGAAATAATACAGGCTATTTCAATAATTTTCACAGTTTTAGGACTGCCATTACCTTCACTTGTACTTTGTACATATGTCCATATCTCATTATTACCATGCCACCCCTCCCATTTAGCGGTCTCTGCATAGGCGCATGGACCGCCACTTTCAAAATATGAATCCGAATATAGCTTATTTTGAACAAAATCATGGATACTGCAATCAATTGTAAAAATCCATGAATTATACCCTTCTGCAGGACAATTTTTCTTTATGTCTTGAACAACATCCCTAAGCTTATTCCTGAAATTTTCTTCTCCAACAGGAAGAGCCTCTTCGATAGGAAGTGGTTCCGAAGGCAATGAAGAGACAAGCAAATTGCCAGCTATACGTTTTGTATTATCATCTACTTTTTCTGAGTCTAATTCTCTGAAGACAGAAAACAATTTGTCAACTTTTTCCTCATCATCTGCATTTATATTGTTGTAGTTAGCATCACATATTTCTACAATACCTTCTTGTAGCTTATCTTTAGCAGCTCTTGACTTTAGAGTATTACATGCATTTTGCCTTGATTCTTCTTTAGAAGCAAATGGGATTATTTCGTTAGGCGATGATATTGCAGGTAGCGCCTCATTAGCTGATTCACAACCACCTAAAATCAGCAGTATAGCTATACAAATTATGAGAATGATAGCATTTTTCATCAGAATACCTCTTGCATAATTGAAGTATATAACTTACCAGTCTTAATGACATTCCATAAACTATCTTGAGTTTGGCATTTTGTTAGAATTAAATGGGATATTACCCCTAGTATTAATATTGGGTTTTTAATTTATGACACCTCTTTTGAGTATTTCTTTTGAGTTAAAATATTTAAATTTTTCTAAACGAAGATAAGCTAATCCTATGCCAGTTTTTTCATCATTTCGAACTCTTCAGGCGGGACATAGCCAATGCCTGAGTGTAATTGCTTCTTGTTGTACACCCCCTCTATAAATCTTTTTATATTTGCCAGTATCTCCGAATCTCGACACAAATAATAATTCCTAATCAATTCTAGGCGTCGCCAATATGCGACGCAATATTGGGTATTCACATCCTGTAGAACCGCGCATACAATACGGGCGTGTACTATCTGTCTTTGCCTGCACAACCAAGTAGATGGCATATAGCTACCGCTATCGCAAATGCTTACGTATGGCTGATTTCCAAATAATCAAACAAAAGCTTATGCTCTATTATGTCCGAGTATTTCTTATAAGGAACATAATATTTCAGATTCTTATGACCTATCCATAGCAAATGCAATAACAAGCTAAAAAGAAAGATATTGAAAAAACAGAGAAAGAAGTAAAAATGTTTAAAAAGATAAGATACAGAGATATATCAGACAAGGAACTCGCAAAATGGATAAAGAACGAGAAAAAGAAAAAATAAATGAAGAATTGGACAGGGCTTTATCAAATCCAAAAGTCAAGGATTTTGTTATTGCTTTAGGAAATCTTTAAGTTGTTAGTTTAAACTATATTCTATCAAACCTCATAACCTATAAGTCTATCTTCTATATCAAAAGAATCATAATTAACATGGTAGGACAAAACGGCATTTAACTAAGATTGTTAGTGTGGGCTTTTCCAGCAATCTAAACACCAAAATTCCCCAAACTTTTATATAATGCCTTGACGTGATTCTGGATATGGCAGATAAAATCATTCTTACCAACAGCAGAAAAGCATTCTTTTTGGAATATGTTATGGCAATCATAGCCATAGCAATTCTTTTAGCAATAGCTGCCAAAGGCTTGGAAGTAAATGGGATTTTAATTATCCTTGTTGGCATAGCAGCTATAGCTGGCTTAATCATGCCAGAGTTAAAAAGAATCAAGGAAAAATGCATAATTACCAATGAATCAGTTACAGTTAAAATGGGCATATTAAACAAGCGGGAGCACCAGTTCCAGCTTTCAACAATAACTGATGTTAACTACCGCCAGAATCTGTGGCAGAGGCTCTTGAGATATGGAACCTTGGTGATAAGGTCATTCTCCCATGCAGGAAGGGAAATTTATGTTGGAAACATTGATAACCCTAAAAGGACAATGGATGCAATAAGCAAACTGGTAGGCCGAAAGTTAGAGAAGCTGGAATCGAAGCCAACCACAATCAAAGAAGAATAATAGAATTTCTATTATAACCCACTGGACATTCGCCCATAAACTATTTAAATAAAAAATGCGTAGCATTTTTTAAAATGAAAATCTCTGTTTCAATGCTTAGCACCTATTTATACTGCCCAAGGATGCTGTTTCTCCAGAAAGTACTTGCTGTGGAAGAGCCGCCAAAGGAAAGCATTGTTCTTGGCTCATTAAGGCACGAGATTTATGATTTCATAAACAAGAGCGAGCAAAAGATTGTAACATCAATAAGGGAAAAAATACAATACATCCAATTATTGAGCGCATATAAATCCTGCTACTCCAAAATACTAAAGGAAAAAATAATACAAAATAAGGCAAAAATAAGGGATGTAAATCTCGGCATTGTTGACGTCTTCAAAAAAACATGGCCTTCAATCCTGAATGAAGCTGAATTAAGGGCAAAGAACATCTTTGATTTTGTACTTGAATACAATGTCTATGGCAGCGAATTATGGGAAAAATTGACTCCAAAGATAATCTCAGAGAAAAGCATAGAATCTGAAAAACTGCAGCTAAAGGGCATAATTGATAGAATAGAAGTATATGGGGGTAGCAGTTACATTCCGATTGAATTAAAGACCGGAAAGATGCCCAAAAAAGGGGTTTGGCCCGGCCATAGGATTCAAATAGCCGCCTACGCAATGCTTATAGAGGAAAATTTCAACACTAATGTCAAAGAAGGATTCATACGCTACCTTGACACAAATGAAACCAGGCAAATATCAATAAATCCCTTCATGAAAGAGGAAATAATCGAGTTAACAAGAGAAATACAAGACCTGCTAAAAAATCAGGAGATGCCAAATTACTGCGAAAACAAGAACAAATGCGTTAAGTGTGGTTTAAGAAGCACGTGCCACAAAAACTAAATCTTTTTATATGCAGGACATTCTCAAAAATGTATGAAATTACTTTCAGAAGCACTAAATGATATAAAGCCGAACAGGGAATATGAAGAAGAGATACTTAAAAAAGCGGACAACATAATTGATAGAATAAATAAGAATGTAAAAAATGCAAAAGCCGTTCTTGGAGGCTCTGGCGCAAAAGGGACATGGCTCAAAACTTTTGATGCTGACATTTTTGTCATGTTTAATTATGGCAAATACAAGGATAAAAGCGACAAACTTTCTGACATTTTAGGTAAACCTTTGAAAAGATATTTTAAAATAACAAGATTGCATGGCTCTCGCGATTATTTCCAGATAAAGCAGGGAAAATTCACGTTTGAGATTATCCCAATACTGGAAATCAAAAAGGCAGAGCAAGCAAAAAACATAACTGATGTTTCTCCTTTGCATTCAAATTTTGTCCTAAAGCACAAAAAGATTATTGACGAGATGAGATTGACAAAACAGTTTTTTAAAGCTGCAGGAGTTTATGGGGCAGAGAGCTACATACGGGGCTTTTCCGGCTATGTATGCGAAATCCTTACAGCCTATTACGGCTCATTTGTCAAACTGATAAGGGCTATAACAAGATGGAAGGAAAAAACAGTCATAGATGCAAAAGGCTACTATAAAGGAAAAAATGTGTTCATGGAGCTTAACAAGTCAAAGCTTACAAGCCCGTTAATAGTCATTGATCCTGTGCAGAAAGACAGGAATGCTGCTGCTGCTTTAGATCATGAAAAGTTTGAAATAATTATAAATAGGGCAAAAGAATTCCTTAAAAAGCCATCGAAAGAATTTTTTGAAATAAAAACATTGACGGAACAGGAATTAAGGAAAAAATTTCCCAAAAACTTTTTAATGCTAAAGGCAGAGCCTTTGAACAAAAAAGAGGATGTTGCTGGAGCCAAGATGCTAAAGGCATTCCATTTTATAGAGCAAAACCTCATTTTTCATGGATTTAAGGTTATTGAAAGTGATATGTTGTGGCATTCTAAAGGCACATCATTGTTTTACTACGCATTGGAGTCTGACAATCTTCCAAAAACAAAGGAGGTTGCAGGTCCGCCTGTAAAAATAAGGTTCCATGCGGAGCTATTCAAGAAAAAGTATAAAAGTGTATTTGTAAAAAATAATAGGCTATATACCGAGGAAAAAAGGAGGTATATTAATGCAGAAGCTCTAATCAAAGTGGTGCTCAAGACTTCTAATGTAAAAAATAACCTAGAAAAAATATGGATGGTTTAATATGCAGGCAGTCATTTTAGCAGCAGGAAAATCCACAAGGACTTATCCGCTTACATTGACAAGGCCAAAGCCTTTGCTTAAAGTGGCCAATAAAACTATTCTTGAATATAATTTGGATGTATTGAAAGATATTGCTGATGAAATAATAGTAGTTGTCGGATACAAAAAAAATATGATTGAGGAATTTATAAAAAGAACGTATAATGAATTAAATATAAAATTTGTTGAGCAGAAAGAGCAGCTTGGTACAGGGCATGCGGTCTCCATTCTTAAAGACAAAATAAAAGGAAGATTTATAGTTTTGATGGGGGATAATATCTATTCTGAAAAAGACACTAAGAGCATTGCTAAGCATGAATATTCCATATTGGTGAATAAAGTCGAAAATCCCGAGTTTTTTGGGGTTGTAAAAGAAAAAAAGGGCATACTTATTGATATTATTGAGAAGCCGAAAGAATTTATTTCGGATTTGGCAAGCTGCGCATTATATTCATTTGATAGGGGAATTTTCAATTCGCTTGAAAAGATAAAAAAATCCGAAAGAGGGGAATACGAGATTACGGATGCAATAAGAGGCATTTCGTTGAAGGAAAAAGTATATTGCATAAAAAGCAAATCCTGTTTTCAGATAAGCTTTCCTTGGGATTTGCTAAAAGCAGACAGCTTAATAAGAAAGGGAAAAAATATAATCGGGCATGACTCAAAAATAAGCGGAGAAATAGAAAATTCTTCGATTGGGAATAAATGTGTAATAAATGGGAACTTAAAAAACTCAATTATAATGGACAATACTATTATTGGAAAAAATTCTGTTGTTGATGACTCAATAATCGGAGAAAACGTAAGATTCAGCGGGAAAATAATATCCATAGGTAAAGCTGGCGCAATAATTGGAGATAATGTGAATGCGGATAGTGTAGTTATCTATCCTGGGTGCAAAATATGGCCGAATAAAAGGATAAGCGGAGAAATAAAAGATGACATTCAATGAAAAATTAGGGGCATTGCACATTTATACTTTTGGTTTTCTTAGGAAGCTTTACGACTGGGTGCTTTCATGGGCACATAAAAAATACTCCTCTTTTGCGCTGTTTGTCCTCGCATTCACAGAATCATCTTTTTTTCCGATTCCGCCGGATGTTCTGCAGATAGCTTTATCAGTCTCAAAACCAAAAAAATCTTTCTTTTTTGCTTTAATATCATCAATAGGCTCCGTCCTTGGCGGTATTTTTGGATATTTTATAGGCTTTTTTTTATTTGATTCTGTCGGAAAATTAATTATCGATACATTGGGCTACCAGTCACAATTTGATGCGGTAGGAAACTTATACAAGTCTTACGCATTTCTTGTAATTTTAACAGCAGCATTTACACCTATACCCTATAAAGTATTCACAATAGCAGCCGGATTCTGGCAAGTAGGATTGTTTCCGCTAATAGCAGCTTCTATAATAGGAAGAAGCGCAAGGTTTTTTTTAGTGGCAGCTTTATTTTATTTTTTCGGCCCTAAAATAAAAGAATTGATAGACAAATATTTTAACTGGCTTACAATAATATTTATAGTGTTGCTTATTGGAGGCTTTATAGCTATAAAATATCTCATGTAAAATGGCAAGCAAGATAAGTGTTGAAGTCAATAGGAAGCTTTTGCATATGTTTCTTGGGGTAGTTCTTGTAGCATTGCTTATGTTTGGCATTGTTGGAAAGGAGCATTTGTTCGGCTTGCTGGTAGTAATGCTAGTGTTATCCATGCTTAGCAAAAAATATAATATTCCTATAATAAGCTGGCTTTTGCGGAATTTTGAAAGAGAGGATTATGTAAAAAAATTTCCCGGAAGAGGGTTTATTTTTTATATTATAGGGTCATTGCTGGTACTGGCGTTTTTTCCGATGGATATTGCAATGCCTGCCATTCTTATTCTGGCATTTGCAGACTCAATAGGGCATTTATTCGGGATAAGGTACGGAAAAAGAAAACACCCTTATGTAAAAACGAAATTCGTTGAGGGGTGGATTGCTGGATTGATAGCTGGGTTTATAGCTGCTTTTGTATTTGTCCCGTGGCACGAGGCCCTGGCTGCTTCATTCTTTGCGATGCTTGTAGAAGGAATAGAAGTAAAGATAGGGGCAGAAGAGGTTGACGACAACCTTATTATTCCATTAGTGGCTGCTATTGCCATATGGTCTGTAAGGTACTTTTTCTAAAATTATTCTTTCTTTTCTTCTTCAGAATAGGACGGAACTGCAGCGCGGCTTATGATTAATATATCTCCTACTGACTTAACAAGCTGGTGCGGCACGATAACGCCTTTTGCAGATCCAAGGACTTTGTTCAGGAAAGAGTTTTTAGTGGCCCTTACACGCCATCCAAAAACCTTGTTCTGGGTTATTATTGACTCCTCAACGTCCCCAAAATATTCACCACTATCTGTAAAAACACGCATATCATAAGTTTCAGATATTTTTTTCATCTTTAACATTAAACATCACCTTCATTATTTCTGGGCTGAATAAAAGAGGAACAAGTATTTAAAATTATCGAAAATCAGAGATTTTGCGTAATTTAAAAAAATATATAAATAACAGTTATTTTGAATGAGGTATGGTTTTAGAGTCCTTATTGAACCCTATAAATGCCGAGGGAAAGCCCTGGGAAATGTTTTTTATAGGCTTCCTTTATTCTTCCGTCGCTATACTTTTATCTATGTGGATATTTAGAGATCAAACAAGTCTGGTAATGGTATTTCTTACAGTCATGGCATGTATCCCAATAGTATACAACACAATGAAACTAGAAGAAAGCAAAGATATATCTATACTTGAGGAAAGAATGCTTATCAAAGAGCACAATAGGGCAATAGCGTTTTTTATGTTCCTTTTTTTTGGCATTACCCTTTCTTTTGTTGTGTGGTATGTCTTTCTGCCATCAAACGTCATAGACTACGCTTTTGACAAGCAGATCGCTACAATACAGGCAATAAACAACCAGGTTGCTGGCAACGCCTATCAGCAATTTTCCACATTTTCAAAAATTCTTTTCAATAACCTAAAGGTCCTGTCTTTTGCCATATTGTTTGCATTTATTTATGGAGCCGGGGCTATTTTTATTTTAACTTGGAACGCTAGCGTCATAGGGGCTGCAATTGGAAACTTTATCAGAAGCAATTTAAGTAATTATGCTGGTCTTCTGGGATTTGAAAAATTCGCTAGTTACTCTAATGTTATTTCTATTGGGCTATTAAGGTATATCCTTCATGGAATACCTGAGATACTGGCTTATTTTTATGGAGGTTTGGCTGGAGGAATAATCTCGGTAGCAGTAATAAAAAAACATTACAAAGATGAAAAATTCTCACATATATTGTTTGATGTGTCTGAGCTGCTTATCATATCATTAGCATTTCTTCTTGTTGCGGCCTTTATAGAAGTTTATGTAACTCCTTTACTATTCTAACTACCGTTCTAGCTACTCCAAGACTTTAAGTTTCCCTGGTTTTACCTCAAATATATCTCCTTTTTTCAGCAAAGCGTCAATTATTTTCTCAGCCCCGTCAACATTTTTTGACAGGATAGTTTCAATTAATACACCATCCCCATTGTCAAGATCCTTTATCATCAAGATAATTTCGTTTTTTGGGTTTAAAACCACATCCTCTTCCTTATCCCGAATAGTTTTGTTGTTACCTTTATCCTTGCCATTTTTCTGTAGTTCAAGTTTCCTTACCATGGCCCATGCATGATCAGTTTTTTTTATAGCTTCGATTATTACATATTTTTCAGAGGAAAACTCCCTTGGTCTTCCTATTAAATTTATAACATCTCCAATTTCTACATTGCTTAAAAGAATCTTGTCATCAAAAACCCTTGCAGAAATCCTGCCGCTGCCATCGTCTATGGACAAAGCTTTGTAATTATTTACCTCAGATTTTTCTACAACAACTCCTAAGATATTTACCCTTGATATTTGTTTTGAACCGATTTTGAGATAATTAGGCTCCATACCGGAAGTCTTTACGTACTTGGAATCCGAGATATCTTTTACCCTTATCTTATATGCAGTCTGCCGTTTTTGAAATGTATCAGCCAAGAAACCTACACCCCCAACTAAACCCATTGATAATATTTTATTCATAAAAATAATAAAATTACTTCAAATCCTACTTAAAAATCCTCTTCGCGGTTCGAAAACCTCCCCTACTCTTTTTAACTTTTCTAAGACCTCCTCAATCTTTTCTTCAGTAATCCCGCGATTCTTTGCTTCCTCAATCACATCATCCATTGGTATTGTTTTCCCTACTTTGTTTTCCAAGTCAGCAATAATTTCCTTTATGACAATGATGTTGCTTCTTTGAGACGCTGAAATGCCTGTGGCAATCCTATCAATATCTATTTTTCCCGTTTCCTTGTCAAAACCAACCTGAATCAAGCAGTATTCCACAAGCTCTATAGATCTTCTTGCATCTTCTCTTGTAGCTTCATTGCTCAGCCTTAATTTTGCAGAAGCTTCTGCCAGCCTTACAAGGGCCTCAAGCTGCCTTGCAGATATAGGTATTGCTTTTATTCCTTCCTCAGTTCCTCCGCTTGACCTCATCCTAAGATAAAACTCCTTTATTTCGCGCAGCGCGTCATTATTAATTACCGGGGTAATTTTCTGCTTTGCATAAGCTATGTATTTTCTTAAAA
>Ga0209541_10012074_pt1 | contig 13404 bp, 12 predicted proteins | sample RifCSPlowO2_01_FD_184027 | JGI IMG/M metagenome (GOLD analysis project Ga0209541, IMG submission 184027) | Groundwater microbial communities from Rifle, Colorado - Rifle CSP2_plank lowO2_0.1 (SPAdes) (version 2) | ecosystem: Environmental > Aquatic > Deep subsurface > Groundwater | place...
GGAGGGTGTTGCCCCTTACAGGGAAGCGCCGCAGATCATTCTAAGCAGTGCTGAGCGAGTTGGCGTGGCCGCAGATAGTAAGGCAACTAAATACGTACTACTAATGCATAGTTTTAACCTTAAATTTTTTATAACCCAGCCAATTACTTAGAAAAATGTATCTTTTAAAACAGCTTGCGGAAGATTTTGCAGTTAGGGAATTGCCTAATTTGAAGCTGAAAGAGCATGGCCCCTACCTCTATTTTCAGCTAGTAAAACGTAATTATAACACTATTGACGCTGTAAAAAAGATCGCTAAATTGCTGCGTCTTCAGGAAAAGCAAATCGGCTTTTCTGGAAATAAGGATAAGCGAGCCGTAACTGAGCAAATAATTTCAGTCATTGGAAAAAATCAGCTGGACATAGAATCATTAAAAATCACAGATCTGGCATTAAAGTTTCTTGGGCGAGGCGAAGAGCCCATCACTTTGGGCAGCCATCAGGGCAATTGGTTTGAGATTGTGATCAGAAATCTGGAACAGGAAAGTATTGAAAGGACCGATTTCCTGGAGAATTATTTTGCTGAACAAAGATTCTCCCAAAACAACGTGGAAATCGGCAGAAATTTAGTTAAGAAAAAATTTTTGGAGGCTGCAAAATTAATCGATAATAGTCTGGTTAAAGAGCATCTGCAGCATAAGCCAGGAGATGCAGTTGGAGCTTTGCGAAAAATCTCTCCAAGATTGTTGCGGCTGTATGTTAACGCCTACCAAAGCTATCTGTGGAATGAAACGGTAAGAATCTATCTGCAAGGACAAGGTGCTGTAATTAGGACGCTTAAATATTCCTGGGGAGAGCTAACCTTAGTCGGTAAGCCTAATTTCAAATTAAAAATCCCTTTGCTAGGCTTTGATAGTGGTGAAATCGAGAACCAAAAATTGGACTTAATTATTGACAAAATGATGGAAGCAGAGAAGCTTTCCAACCAGGATTTCATTATAAAACAAATTCCAGAACTGTCGGTGGAAGGGGAGTTAAGGAACGTATTTGTGAAAGTAAAGGGATTGTCAATTGGCCCATTTAAGCCAGATGAATTAAATCCTGGAAGAAAGAAAGTTAAAGTCAGATTTAGCCTGCCAAAAGGAAGCTATGCTACCATGCTAATAAGAAAAATGATCAGAGAGAAAAGGTCTAAAAAAAGAAATTTCCCTCCATTAAAATTAGTTTCCTAAATATCCCGGATCAACCTGTTCTTCTGAAACCTGATACAATATTCCGGCTCCATCGCGCTGGTAAGTTCTCAGCAAGCCGATTATTCCTTGTTCCTGGTCAATAAACGGCCCCGGAGAACTTTGGTCATCTGGAGAAATGGGGTTATAAGCAAACAAAAATTCCCTCGCCAGCCCCTGATTGGTAAAATGAGTGACTTTTCCCATTCCCAGCGAACCATATCTGCTCCTCTTAATCTGAAACGCTTCCGTGTCTTGATAAGCGTAAGGCATTTTAATTGCCAGCCTGGTTTTAGTTCCAATTGCGCTTAAGGGCAAGTTGCCATTCTCAGAAGTAAAATCCCCCGGAATCTGTTCATAAACCGGGAAATCTCTAGGAAGCGGAAGTCCATTATTTATCTCCGCCACCCTGGTAATCCGCTCATTAACGCTGTCGTAGATATAAGCGCCATCATCAGTAGCCTGCCGATTAAGGTAATCAAAAAATTTGCCGGAATTTGATATTTGGTAAAACGGATCGGGCTGATCGTGAATGACCTTGTCTTCCTCTAATCGATCTGCCAGCGTTGAGCCGTTAGCTATAATTAGCACCCCCTGATAAGGGCAGCCATTATCTGTGCCTTCTTCGTACTTTCCTTTTTTGTTGTAAACAACCCCATACTCAATCAAAGGCAGCGCTTCAGGCAAATTAACCTGGCAATGATATTGGACCAGCCACTTAAACAAATCCCCTTTTTTCATTTTTAAACAAACCCTCTTTCCTATCTTTATATCTTAAAGGCTGTTCTCCTATATATATTTCCCGCAGCTATTTTTTTATTTTTATCCCAAACCACCGCAAGGTTTATTAAAATATAAAAAAAAGATAAGATAAAAGATGATAAAGGTGTGATAAAATAGGCCAAAGGCACAAGATTCTGTTTGGAATTTTGAGTTGGTATAAGATGCAGAGGTGATAGAATAAGATGCCCAAGATAGACCACAGTTTTATGTATTGCCGCACGGAAAATGCCCGGATGCCTCTTAAGGAAATCGCCAACTATCTTAAAAAAAGCTCCCAGCGCCTTAAATATAATGTCTCAGTCCTAGAAAAAGAAAATATCATCCATGCCCCTTACTGCGTGTTCGATTATTCCTATTTCGGCTTGATTCTGTTTCATGTTTATTTCAAAGGTGGATATGTGGGTGAGAAAGATAAAACCAAAATTATTGACGAACTGTTAAGCAATTCATTTATCGCCACTATTTACGAGCTGACCGGCGAATTTGATTTAGCCGTGGATTTTCTGGCTCCCAATCCTTCTAAGTTTAACAAAGAGCTCAAGAAAATTATTGGGCTGCTGCCTACGCTAAACGACTACAAGATTGCGCTCAACGTCGTTTCTTACGTCTATCCCAGGCATTATCTTACCAAAAACCAATACCTGCAGGCCCTGCATGTAGAACGGATTGTCGGTGGAGACAAGGAGCGGGGCCAGTTTACCGACAGCGAATTATCTGTGATTAAAAACCTGCTGCAGAATCCAATAATCAGGTACACCCATCTGGCGCAGAAGAGCGATCTTAATGTCAAGACGGTAAAATCCATTATTAAGAACCTTACCAAGCGCAACATCATCAAGGGATTTAAATATAACATCAACAAGGATAAACTGGGCATCACCGCAGCGCGGCTATTCTTAAAACTGCATAATGCCAGCACAGAACGAGAGTTGCTGCTGATGGAATTCATGTCCAACACCCAGGAAATAGTTCAACTAAATAAGACCGTAGGCGACTGGGACATTGAGCTGGACCTAGAGGCTGCAGATAAGAATGGCATCCGCTTCATACTGATCAAGCTAAGGGAAGAGTTTAAGGACTTAATTGAACGGTTTAATCTCATCGAGCTGAACCAGTGCCATAAAAAATCTTATTTGCCTAAATATATCTTTCCTGAAGAGAAGGTTTAATGCACAGGCTTCAATAACACCAGATATTTTTCTACTGTGACAATAGCAAAGATCAAGATTTTCCCTGTCAGTTAATTTTATAAACAATTCTGCCTTACTTAAAAACAATGTATGTAACCTTATGGATACTTGGGAGCGTCCTAGTTGTTTCCCTGCTGTCATTGATTGGAATTATTACTTTATCCTTGCGGGAAAAATATTTAAGCCGGATTCTGCTGGTCTTGGTAAGCTTATCGGCCGGAACGCTGTTCGGTGATGCTCTGTTGCATTTGCTTCCTGAAGCTGCGGAACAAAATGGCTTTACTCTGACCATCTCCTTAGCGGTGCTGGCAGGAATAGTGGCTTTTTTTGCCGTGGAAAAATTGATCCACATGCATACCACCTGCCTGTCCAAAGAAAGGCATCATCCCCCTAAGTATCTTTTAATCCACGAGCCGCATAAGCATCATCTGGGAGTCATGAACGTCTTAGGCGATGCCCTGCATAACTTTATCGACGGATTGATTATTGCCGCCAGTTTCTTAGTAAGCGTTCCGGTGGGAATTGCCACCACTATTGCCGTATTTCTGCATGAAATCCCCCAGGAGTTGGCCGATTTTGGCGTTTTGATTTACTCTGGATTCAGCAGAAACAAAGCCCTGCTGGTTAACTTTGCCACGGCTACCACTGCAGTATTAGGAGCTGTCCTGGGAATAGCCTTGGGAAATGCTTCAGAGATGTTTTTAATCGTAAGCATTCCTTTTGCCGCTGGCGGCTTCATCTACATTGCCGGCGCCAATTTGATCCCTGAACTGCACAAAGAATGCAGTTGGAAAAGCTCACTGCTGCATTTTTTTTCCTTGCTGTTGGGCATGGGGTTAATGGTAATTATGTTGTTTATAGAATAAAGCTTAAGCAGAAGAGATGAATTAATTCAGTCTATTTGTGCCAAGTAACATTTATATATCTTAATGCCTTGAATTTATCCCATGAAAGAAGATATGCCGCAGCTAACTATAAGGTACAGCGGCTTGTTTGATTTTGAGGCCTTGTATGCCGCAGTCATCGACTGGGCCAAAAACGAAGGGTATATGTGGCATGAGAAAACCTTCAAGCACAAAGTACCAAAACCATCTGGAGCAGAACAGGAATTGGAATGGGAACTAACCAAAAAAGTTACAGATTACTTAGAATTCAAGGTTTCTTTCAGAGTCCACATCTGGGATCTGAAGGAAATAGAAGTACAGACTGAAAGAGGAAAAAATAAGCTGTCGCAGGCGCGCATACTGATAGTGATGAATGGATACCTGAACACTGATTGGAAGAAAAAGTTTTCCAAGAACCCATTCAATAAAGTTCTAGGCAAATGGTATGATAAAATGTATTACCACCAAATTGGGAATTATGCCGATAGCTTGGCTTACCGGATGTTAAGCCTGCAGGCCATTATAAAAAAGTATTTCAATCTGCAGACCAAGAAAAATGTATATTGAGAAGCAATAACTTTCGTGGGTCTAAACTATTCCATCTTAATAACTCTTCCCAAAATAAAACCTGGATTTAGCTTTACTGCTGCAGTTGAAACACTGGCCGGAAACCTTGGGCTGCTTAAGAGGCGAATTCAATGATTTAGCACCAGTTTTTTCCTTGAACTGCTCTTCACAGCCAGCAGCGCCACACCATTGGGCATAGACCAGATTCCCATCCTTAATTTGAACTTCAGCTTCTTTGATGTTTTTAACCTTCACTAATTTTTTTTCCAGTAATTTTTCAGCTTTTTTATATAAAAAAGATTGGATCTCTTTCAGCAGCCATGGCACTGCCGACTTGATTTCAGAAAATGTGTACTCTTTCTTATCTCCGGTATCTCGACGAGCGATCATGACTGACTTTTTAGCCAAGTCCCGGGGACCGATTTCAATTCTGAGAGGAATGCCCTTAACTTCCCATTCATTAAATTTCCAGCCGGGGGAATAGCCTTCACGATCATCAAAATGTACGGTAATCCCTTCCTGCCGGCAGCCAGCACCTTTTTCTTAGAGTCGTCAAACAAAATAGGCACCACCACTGCTTGAACTGAAGCAAGGCTCGGTGGAAGAACTAAGCCCTTATCATCAGAATGCATCAGAATCATGACTCCGATGGAGCGGGTGGAAAGGCCCCAAGAGTTTTGCCAGGCATACTGTTTTTTATTTAGAGCATCGATAAAAGAGATTTCGAAAGCCTTGGCAAAATTTTGGCCCAAGTGATGTGAAGTGGCGCCTTGAATGGCTTTGCCGTTAGGCAGAACCGCTTCTACCGAAAGAGTAAAATCAGCTCCAGCAAATTTCTCCCCCTCAGATTTTCTCCCCTTGAGAACTGGCAAGGCGTATAGGTCCTTAAAAACTTGTTCATAAAAATCCAACATTTTTTCAGTTTCCTGTACTGCTTCTTCCCGGGATGCAAAAGCAGTATGCCCTTCCTGCCATAAGAATTCCCGGCTTCTTAAAAACGGCGTGCAGTGCTTAAATTCCCAACGCACGACATTGCACCACTGGTTAAGTCGCAGCGGCAGATCCTTATAAGAGCGAATCCACTTGGCATAAGCATCATAAATAATCGTCTCAGAAGTTGGGCGCACGGCCAATCTTTCCCCTAACTGGCTATGTCCGCCGCTTTCTACCCAGGCTACTTCCGGAGCAAACCCGGCAACATGATTTTTCTCTTTAATCAGCAGGCTTTCCGGGATGAACAGGGGGAAATAGCTATTCTGCACCCCGTCTTTCTTAATCAGGGCATCAAAATAATGCTGCACTTTTTCCCAGATAGAATAGGCATTGGGCCTTAAGATGTAGCAGCCGGAAACAGGGCTGTACTCAATTAATTCAGCTTTCTGGATGAGTTGCGTATACCATTCACTGAAATCCTGGCCTCGGCTGACAGTGAGGCCTTGAGTGTTCTTTTTGGGCATGATGATTGGAAGTGTGTTTCATTTTATAAAAGTTTAGCTAGTCCATGGACATGACCAAGCCTGGTTAAAAGCTGCTTAAGAAAATTTAGCCCCATTTTTTTTAACATATCTTGCACTGAGCAAAGTAAATAGAATCGGCGAAATGATCGTTGTAAGCATAGACATCATCACTAAAGCAGCAAAAATTGACTGCGTAATCAAAGCTGATTCCAAGGCCAAGGCGGCTATTACTAGTTCGATATCTCCCTTTGGGCTTAAGCCTATGCCCAGCAGCAATCCTTCTTTAGCCGTTCCTTTGGTCAATAACATGGCCAAGATCGTGCCACCGACTGTTCCGACGATAGCTAAAACAAACAGCAGAAATATCAGCCAGAAGTTCTCTACAACCAAAGATAAATTGACCGAAAGGCCAATCCATACAAAAAATAACGGGATTAAAAATCCAAAGGCCACAATATGGACTGAATTGGCAATATCATGCTCCTGCCAGCTGGAAAGCACTTTATCCTTAAAGATCGTTTGGCGAACAATCATCCCGGCTACCAAGGCGCCAATAATCAGGCCTAAGCCCAGCACTTCAGAAAGCGAGGCCACTAATAATACAATGATCATAGAAGCGGTAAATCTGGCCGTGCTGGAATGCTCCTTGCCAAAAAAGGACAAGATAAACGGGATAAACCATAGACGAGCGGCTACGATAATTAACACAAAAATCAAAGTATCAAAGAACAAAGTGAGCAAAGCCAATTTATTTTTTCCTAACTGGATAGCCGACAATATTCCAGTGATGACAAACAGCTCTATGATATCATCAAACATCCCTGCGCTGATGATCAACATTCCGATCCTAGTTTTAATTAGCCTTAATTCTTCCAGCAATTCAATGCTAATTGATTGGGCGCTTACTGACAAACATAAGCCAACGATTAATCCGGCAATAACGCCCAGATCAAACAAGAAATACGAGACCAGGAACCCTAAAAGCAGCGGCAAGGAAGTATTAAAGGCCGATATTAATATCGATCGGTTAGCAGTCCTGAACATAGTTTTAAAATCAACCTCTAAGCCAACATAATAAAATAACAGAATTATTCCCAAATGCGCCAGGAAGGACAGCGTTTCCAAGCCTTCGGTGGTAAACAATATTTTCTTGATAATTTCGATTCCTAGAAACAAACCAGCCCCAACTTGTCCGACTATCCGGGGGATTTTAAATTTATGCAGCAATTCCCCAAAAAAGTAAGCCACCACCAAGCACACTAAAATAGTTAATAAGGTCTGCACCATCTGTTTTAATAAGAAGAAAGGAAATAAGTTATTTAAAGGTTGTTATGGCCCTTCTTGAAATAGTTTGATAAGCTGCTTGTCCAATTTGATAAGCTGCTAACAAAAGACAATAAAATTAACTTAAAACCACCCTCACAATTAATAAACTTCATCGAGCTAGTTACTAATAGAACATGAACCTTAATCTAGGCTTTCTGGCCTCCCATGACGGCAGCAATGTTAAAGCTATCATGGAAAGTATTGAGCAAGGCCGGCTGCGGGCCAGCCCGAAAGTAATCATCAGCAATAATCCCAACTCGGGAGTGCTGGAACTGGCCAAAAATAAAAATATTCCCCATTACTGCCTCAATGAAAAAAACTTCCCGCAGAAATATAAATCATTAGACCTGGCCATAATTAAAACCTTGCAGGAACATCAAGTTAATTTAGTCGTACTGGCCGGATACATGAAAAAAGTTGGAAGCCAACTGTTAGAAGCTTACCATAACCGAATACTTAACATCCACCCTTCTTTGCTTCCCAAACATGGCGGAAAAGGGCTGTATGGACTGAAGGTTCACCAAGCAGTTCTAGATTATGGAGATACTGAAGCTGGAGTTACTATCCATCTGGCTAATCAAGAATATGATCAAGGACGAATTTTGGCGCAAGCTAAGATTAAAGTATTGCCCAATGATACTGCTGACAGTTTGGCCTCCAGAGTATTGAAGCTGGAACACGCCCTTTACAGCCAGACGTTAATTGAAATACAAACTAACCGATTAGATTTGGATAATTATGTAAATATTATGTAAATATTAAGTCTGTGACTTTTGCGCCAACTTGTGAAGCTGGGTGAGGCGTGTATCTGGTGATTTTTCTGGGTTCAAGAGATAAAAATCCCATAATTATGCATTATTAACAGCTGAAACGGCGCAAAAGTCGAAAGAAGACCTAATACGCACCCAAGCACCAAACTTTTATAAAACACTCATCATTACCAGCAGTTAAATGCCAAAAAAACAATCAGTGCAGCCAGAATTAAACATTGCCCTAGTTGGCCATGTTGACCATGGAAAAACTACTTTAACCGAAAGGCTCAGCACTAAATGGACCGACACCCATTCGGAAGAGCTCAAGAAAGGAATCACCATCCGGCTGGGTTATGCTGACTTCTCTATTTATTATTGCGGCCATTGCCAGCTGCATACTTCCAAGGATAAATGCTCTCAATGCAGCAAAGAAACTAAATTCATCAGAAAAATATCGCTGGTGGATGCGCCAGGACATGAGTCATTAATGGCCACGATGCTTTCAGGAGCAGCTATCGTTGACGGAGCCCTGCTGCTGGTAGCCGCCAACGAGAAATGCCCCCAGCCGCAGACCAAAGAACACTTAACTGCCCTGCAGATTTCCGGTATCAGGAATATAGTGGTAGTGCAGAATAAGATTGACCTGGTTTCTTCAGATGAAGCCTTAAAAAATTGCCAGCAGATTAAAGAATTTCTTGAAAAAAGCAATTATCATCATGCTCCCATTGTCCCTATTTCAGCTCGGGCTAACATTAATATTGATGTTCTCCTGCAGGCCATCCAGGAATTTATCCCTACCCCTTATCGGGATGTTAAAGCGGATCAGATCATGCTGGTAGCCAGATCTTTTGACGTCAACAAACCTGGAACGGCGCCAGAACAGCTGGTGGGCGGAGTTTTAGGCGGAACGGTGAAGCAGGGAAGTTTCACTGTCGGGGATACCATTGAAATAGCTCCAGGCTATATGGTGGAAGAAAAAAATAAGAAGATTTGGCGGATCATTACCACTGAAATCAAGCACATCTTTTCAGGAGGAGTTGCTGTTGAAACCATCCTGCCTGGCGGAAGCATGGCTCTCGGCACGATGCTTGACCCGACCATTGTAAAATCTGATTCGCTGGTTGGATCAGTTGTAGGAATTCCCGGCAAGCTGCCGCCAGTTCACTACCAAATCGTTTTAGAAACACAGTTGTTAGACCGTGTTGTTGGCAGCAAAGATGAAACTGAAGTGAAGCCGCTGGCTAAAAATGAAATCCTCATGCTGAATGTCAATTCCGCGGCTACTGTCGGCGTAGTGGTAGACCCTTCCAAAAAGTGCACCACTTGCATTTTAAAGAAGCCCATCTGCGCCAATATCGGCGATAGAATAACTATCTCCAGGAAAGTTGGCGACAGGTTCAGGCTGATTGGCTATGGGATACTTAAGAAATAATCTCCTTTTCACTTTCTTTTTACTTTTTAGCATGCATCAAGTTTTCTTCTACACTTTGATCTGCTCTTTTAGCGATAGAATGGTTGGAAAAATTTTTATCGCCGGTCACTTCACGGACAATCTGTATTCCGGGAGGCAGTGTTACCTGGTCATTTTCTTCAGTTAATTCGATTTCTAACAGCGCTAATCCAGCCCAATTTTGCGGCTCAATAAAGGTATCCAATTCAAAGTACTGGGCATTATAGATAAAACAATGCCTGTGCTTCTTAATTATGCCAGTACTTTGATCACGCTGCTGGCTGAGCCTAAGATAATCTAGTGAACTTATTTTTTTCTCAGTCTCCACGCGAACGCCAGCCCTTAGTGTTTTTTTATTGGTTAAATAATAAAGGGCAGAGCCATTCTGGCTTCTCTTACGAATACGCATCTCCTGGCCTTCGGGAGTAAGGATGTACATCTGTTCTATATCTACCGTCTGGACTGGCCGTAAATTAGTTAATGGCGGAGTGGCCGCTAGCAAATACTTCTTCTCGATCTCTAAAGGGACAGGAATGCCGATAATTCGATATACCGCCTGTTCTAATCGCTTGATTTTATTTTCAAAGCCAGCAGAATTGTCAATGATTCTTAAATGAGGCGTGCCAACCCAGGCCTGCTGTGTTTCCTGGCATAAAATTCTAGCTTGTTCAGCTGTCTCTTTACGGGCAGCATTGTTTTCCAAAGTATAAAATTCTTCAGCACCTTCCGCAGCTGTAACCAGATGAAAGATACCGTCATAGCTATCGCGAGCTTGAGGTAAACTGATATTTTCTTCTTCAAGCAGCGAAGCAAACAACGAGTGGTTAAGATAAGCCTGGCCGTCCATGATTCCCCGGTCATAGATAATTACCGCCTTGTTTCCCTGATCAACAAACAATTGGGCTAATTTCTGATAATGCCGCCTTTCTTCTAAGCTTTTTAGCAGAATACAGCGCTGAATTTTTACATATAACTCCTGATTATTCCTAGCTATTTCACCAAGATCAGGAATTCCTGGATGAATCAGCCTAGTGGCCGCTTCCGGAACGCTAAAAACACGATAGCCGTTGTTCTGTAATTTCTCCTCCAGATGGCAAAGGCTGGTCGTCTTTCCGGCGCAAGGGCCGCCAGTTAGAACAATTTCCTGCAATGAGCCGGGCATGCTGTAAAAGATTGTTTATATCAATAATAATTTTTCTTTACTGTAATGATTGCTTTCCTGCAGCGATTACTTAATTGCATAACTTTAATCTGCGCTAGAATAAAAGCCTAACTCTTCGTCTTTCTCGTTCACAAACCCAGGATTCTCTTGCAGGAATTTTTCTCTCACCTGCTCCGGCATGCCGTCCAAAGTTCCTTTCCCCGACAATCCCGCCTGCGGAGTCCTAATGCTATAATCCATCGCGCTAAACTCCTGTCCGGAATTTACCAGCTCATGATATTTTGGGAAATCTATCCAAGTGCGCCATTCACCATTGATAAAATACTTTTTCTGGGCAAACATCACCACCCTGGAAGGAATATGTTCCGAAACAATACTGTAATGATCTAGATGCTTGGACAGAGCTTTAGAGAAAGAGACAATCTCCTCATGAAGAGGCATGTTATTCTTATTTAGCCGCTGTTGGGACGGCCCGACATGCATGTAAGCTTTCACTTCAATAAAATCAGGATTGCCTTTATTGATCATCTCGGCATACTTGTCAAGCATTTTGTCATTAATTCCTTTAATTACTGTCAGCCTGATGCAGGTTCTTCCTTTTTTTTGTGCTAAATATTCCAAACTTTGATTTAATCGTTCCCAGAAATCAGCAAATAACGGTTTATCTACTTCTTTGAGTAATTTAATTTCCGGTGCATCTAATGAACAATATAACTGTGTAACCGGCTGAAGATCCCTGATTTGTTCTGGATATTGGGCATTGGTAACCAAAAAAGTAGAAACGCCTTCCTTATTGAATCGTTTCAACAGTTCATTAATTCGGGGATAAATAATTGGTTCACCAGTCAAGGATAAAGCTACATGTTTAACTATTTTGGATTTTTCATAAGCCGTCTTGTTAGCTCCTTCACTGCCGCCAAATCCAACCAGCAATTTATGGTGAGCCCGGATACTTTCTTCATAAATCTGTTGCGGATCGTCAATCTCCCATTTCCATTCCTTGCTTACCGGAGCCTTATATCCCCGCCAGCAGAAGGTGCAGCGGTTGGCACAGCTGATGGAAGTAGTCATCTGCATGCATTGGTTGCTCATAATGCCATAAAACTTTAATTTATAGCATCCGCCTTGGCCGCGAATCATTGTTTTGGTCCAGCCGCAGGTTTTTACAGCAGAATGCGTCCCAATGATGCGGTATTGCTGTTTCTCTAATTCGGCCTTGGCTGCTGCAGTTAACATAAGTCAGCTGATTTAAACCTGTATTTATATATTTTAGCCAGAAAAAAATTCAGTTATCAACAACAGTTTTCTTAATCGCAGCTGGACGGAACTTGATTATTTTTTAACGCATCAATGCCAGCAAAAACGTCCCTAACATCCACTAAGCCATTACAATCAACATCCGATTGCGAGCAGCCAGGAACAGTTAAGTCCGTGCAAGTATTGCCAATAATCTGGTTAATTATCTCCCTTATCAGCCCCATACGGCTAACTATCGATAAGCCACTGGGAGGCCGGGTACTGGGATCTATTCTAATTGTACTTGTGGGTGCAGCTATTGGACCATCCGATGTAGGAGGACTATTTGATATGATACGAGCAGGAGGACCATCTGATGTGATACCAGCAGGAGGACCATCCGATGTGATACCAGCAGGAGGACCATCCGATGTGATACCAGCAGGAGGACCATCTGATCTGGTAACTTCACAAACGTTCCCGATCCGATCAGAATCACTATCTGCCTGATCAGAGTTAGCATTATCTGGGCAGTTGTCATCCACATCAAAGACCATATCGTTATCTCTGTCCTTGCCTCGAGCCAATTCACGATAGATCAGGGAAACATCGTTTATTTTTATTCCATAACTAAAAAACTTGAATTCATCTAACAAACCATTAAAGTAAACTACTGGCTGAGGTCCGAACCTAGAAGGATTGTTCAATCCATTTGCGCCATTAGACTCAGCTGCACCAATGTGAAGCGTCCTTGCGCCTCTTTGCCGGTCAGTAAAGCTGTTATCCTGGTCAACATAACTATCTTGTAAATTTCCATTCAAAAAAAGATAGTACTGGTTTCCTTCATTAGTTATCACAATATTATTCCAGCTGTTGACCATTCTTTGATTGTTAGTTATCCCTCTAACTTCGCCATCCAGATACCATCTCAACCTTCCATTTTCGCTGTCAAGATTAAGATAAGAAACATAAGAACTGTCAGCTTGTGAACTGTAAGTTTGCGGGGTGCTGCCTCTGGCAATTAAATTTTCACGCCAGCTTAACAGCCCCCGGTCACCATTCAAGCTTCTTAAGTTATTGGGCTTAACCCAAAACGAAATGGTCCAGCCATTGGGAAAATAGTAGCCAACTAAATTATTAAGTGAATCAAAATTGACTAGATGCTCTCCCCTGATGTCTCTTCTAATGTGATCGTCAACCCCATCCAAGACATAAGCATTTCCATTTAAAGGATTCTGGCTCGATAGCCTAAATTCCCCGTTGGCAACCCCGCCCATTTCACCAGGCTGGCCGTAAATCGAGCTGTCTGGCTGTAAATTGCGCGGCGGTTCCTGCTCAAAATTATAGTAAACAAAGGGGTTCGGAATTCTTGGCGCAGTGACCGGATCA
>Ga0209541_10012078_pt1 | contig 13402 bp, 8 predicted proteins | sample RifCSPlowO2_01_FD_184027 | JGI IMG/M metagenome (GOLD analysis project Ga0209541, IMG submission 184027) | Groundwater microbial communities from Rifle, Colorado - Rifle CSP2_plank lowO2_0.1 (SPAdes) (version 2) | ecosystem: Environmental > Aquatic > Deep subsurface > Groundwater | place: Rifle...
CGGAAACAATCTTGAGTATAATGCTATGATTTTACCGCAGAGGGAGCTGCCTGGAGATGAGGTTTTGGCTAAGGCCGCCTCTATTTTAGAAACTGATTTTAGCGGCCTGAAAAATAAACTTAAGGATTATTTTTTTGCATCTTCCCTGCCTATCACCTTAGCAAAAAATGTAGATATAAAAAAAGCCATGGCCCTGGAAGAATTAAAGCCCAACTTAAACAGCATAATTATTCAACCTCAGCCGGTGAGGGCGTATCCTTACGCAGGACTGGCCTGTCATTTGCTGGGTTATCTCAATGAGATTGACCGCTGGCGGCTGACAAAATTAACCGATTATGGATATAAGACAAGAGATATCGTAGGCTTTGGCGGCGTTGAAGAGGTATACGATTATTATTTACATCAGGAAGAAGGAGGCCAGTCTATTGAAGTAGACAACCGCGGCAGGTCAGTGCGCGTATTAGGTTTTAGGCCAGCGCGAGATGGAAAGGATATACAGCTGACGATAGATTTAAAAATACAAAAAATAGTGGAAGAAAAACTTTCCGGCAAAATCGGCAGCGTGATCATTATGGACCCTATAAGCGGAGAGATTATTGCCCTGGCGAGTGGGCCAGGTTTTAATCCATCAGTATTTGTCAGGAAATCCAGCGCTTCTATACGCAATTTGCTGAGTAACCCTGCCGCGCCTTTAATAAATCGCGCCATAAGCGGCCTCTATCCTGCGGGTTCGGTCTTTAAACTTATAGTGGCAGTAGCTGGTTTAGAAACCGGTAAAATTAATTTATCTAAAGAATTTACCTGCCTGGGCAGTATAAATATAGGAAGGCAGGAATTTTCCTGTTGGAATACGCATGGCCAGCAAAATCTGTATCAGGCCATTACTCATTCCTGCAATGTCTTTTTTTATCGCACCGGGTTACTTGTCGGCGCGCAGACTATCCATGATTACGCAGTTAAATTTGGTTTAGGCAAGACCACATCCATTGATTTGCCTTACGAAGAAGACGGTTTCCTGCCCGATCCCTTATGGAGAAAATTGTATAGATTCAAAAGTTGGTTTGATGGCGATACGGCAAATCTGGCCATTGGCCAGGGAGAACTTTTAGTTACCCCTCTACAAATAGCCAGGATGATGGCAGTATTCGCTAATAGAGGGTACTTAGTCACCCCTTATATCGTGAAGTCAGTAGATAATCAGGATATTTCTCTTTATAGAAAGAAAATTTCCCGGATGCCTATAAAAGAATCTACTATCAATTATATCAGGCAGGCCTTGAGGGATGTAGAGCCCAGCGGCACCGGCCATGTTTTATCCATACCGGATATAGCAATAGCAGGCAAGACCGGCACAGCACAGGTATCTAGAGGTCAGGCCCACGCCTGGTTTGTCGGTTTTTTTCCTTTTAAAAACCCTAAATATGTTATCTGCGTATTTTTAGAACATGGAGGCCCGGGTTATTATTCCTGTTTATTGGCCAGAGAAATAATTGAAGAGATGCTTAAGGAGAACCTGATATAAATGTTTTCTGCTAAAAAAATATTATTCATTGCGCTGTTCATTGCCGGTATCGGAATTTTATCCATTTATAGCAGCACTTATCAAAGGGAAGGCGCGCTTGGGCTCGTCACTTATAAGCGCCAGATAGTCTGGACCCTGTTAGGCGCGATTTTTTTCATCATTATGTCTAACGTAAATTATCGTCGTTTTTGGGACTGGACTTATTTTTTATATGTGCTTGCATTATTATTGTTGTCACTGGTATTTATTTTAGGGATTGTGCGTTTAGGCGCTCAACGCTGGCTGAAATTTTACGGGTTTAATTTTCAACCGTCAGAATTGGTAAAATTAATCGTCTTGATATTTTTGGCGAGATATTTTAGTGTAAAGTCAGTAGACGATGTCTCTATGGCTGTAAGTTCATTTGGAATATCGCGGGCGGTAATTCTGCCCTTTATATTTGTAGCCATACCTATGGGTTTAGTATTCCTGCAGCCGGATTTGGGTACCGCAACCACGATATTCTTTATATTCTTATCCCTGCTTTATCTTAGCCAGGCAAGATTAAGATATATAGTTATATTATTATCCATTATTATTTTATCTTTGCCGATATTCTGGCATTTTTTAAGGGATTACCAGAAGGACAGGCTACAGGTATTTTTAAATCCTAATATCGACCCTTTGGGCGCAGGTTATACCGTCATCCAGTCTAAGATTGCCATTGGCTCCAGCGGTTTTTTTGGTAAAGGCTGGCTGGGAGGCACACAAAGCCAGCTGCATTTTCTGCCTGAATCACATATGGATTTTATATTTGCCACCTTTGTAGAAGAATGGGGCTTTTTAGGAAGCACGGTATTATTGTGCCTGTATTATCTTTTAATCAGGCTCGGGCTTTTGATTGCCCAGAGGACAACCGACCATTTCGGCAGATTATTGGCGTATGGAATATCTTTGATGTTAGGCGTTCAGGCTTGCATAAATATAGCCATGAATTTAGGCATAGCCCCGGTGGTAGGACTACCTTTGCCCCTGATGAGTTACGGCGGTTCGTCTATGCTGATCACTTTTATGGCATTAGGAATATTGGCGAATATAGATAAAAGGAGAGCAGTATTTTAATGAGCGCATAACTTACGAACACGATAGTGTGAGTAAGTTATTGTGCGAATTAATCCCCCACCACTTTCAATATAACATCGGCTAATAAGAAAGTGGCGGGGGATAAGTTCAGCCGTCAAACTTATGTTCGCTATCGCTCCATAAATTTGGGCTTCACTTATGTTAGAAGACATTCTATTACAAGTCAATAAGCCCGCTCGCTATATTGGCGGCGAGTGGAATTTACCTAAGAAAGATTTTACCCAAGCCGAAATAAAATTTGCCTTATGTTTTCCTGACCTTTACGAGATAGGCATGAGTAATTTGGGGATGAGGATTATTTATGGCATCTTGAATAATATCCCTGACGTGTCTTGCGAAAGATTTTTCTCTCCGGATTGTGATTTAGAAAAAATTTTACGCAGCAACAATATCCAAATTTTATCTTTAGAATCTAAGAGCAGATTAAAAGATTTTGATATTATCGGTTTTTCTTTAGGCTATGAATTAAATTATACCAATGTTCTAAATATTTTAGATTTAGGGGGGATCCCCCTAAAATCAACTTTGCGCAATGAAACCTTTCCTTTGATTATAGGCGGCGGGCCTTGCGCGTTTAATCCTGAACCCATGCATGAGTTCTTTGATTTATTTATCGTGGGAGAGGCAGAAGAGACGATCTTGAAAATAATAGATACTTATAGAATACTTAAGGGAAAATTTAAAGCCTCGGCTATGAATAAACAGGAATTACTGGTTATGTTTTCTGCAATTGAAGGCGTATACGCGCCGTCTCTGTACGATGCAATATACGATAACGAAGGCGGTTTAAGAGAATTTAAACCGAAATTTTCAGGCACTGCGGTTAAGATTAAGAAAAGTTTCGTGCAAGATTTAAATAGCGCTTATTTTCCTCGCGACTGGATAATACCGTATATTTCTATCGTTCATGACCGCATTACCTTGGAGATTATGCGCGGATGCCCAAACCGCTGCCGTTTCTGTCAGGCGCGCAGCCAATATTTTCCTTTTAGAACCAGGGAGTTGAATAATATATTGGATATTGCTGCTGACACATATGCGGCCACTGGTTACGAAGAGATATCTCTTTCGGGTTTATCGGTGAGTGATTATTCCAACATAGAAAAGCTTTTAGAATCCCTGGTGGGTTTATTTAAGGAAAAGGCAGTGAGCCTGTCTTTACCTTCCATAAAACCCAAGACGATGATAGGGAAGATATCCACGTTAATCTCTACCATTAAGAAGACCGGCCTGACCTTTGCCCCAGAGTCGGCTACGGAAAGGCTGCGCCAGGTTTTAGGCAAAGATTTTAACCTGCAAGATTTTTTTAAAGGAATAGAACAGGCATACGCCTCAGGTTATCAACATGTAAAGCTCTATTTTATGATTGGTCTGCCTCAGGAAAGAGAAGAAGATTTAGATGCAATTATTGAATTCTCAAATAATGTTTCGCAATTGAGAAGAAAGGTAAATAGAGCGCCGGCGCAGGTGAACATCAGTGTTAATACCTTAATTCCCAAGCCGCATACACCGTTTCAATGGCTGAATATGGAGGGTCTGGATACTATAAAATCTAAACAGGATTATCTAAAGGAAAAAATTAACCAGAACAAAAGATTAAAATTAAGCCTGCATAATCGCTACATGAGCGTCCTAGAAGGGATTTTTTCTCGGGGAGATAGAAGATTAAGTCAGGTAGTATATTCTGCTTTTAAACGCGGCGCGAGGTTTGATGCCTGGAATGATTATTTTAACTGGAATATCTGGCAGGATGCCTTTAGTGAATGCAATATTAATCCAGAATTTTATTTACGGCAAAGAAAAAAATCAGAACTACTGCCTTGGGATTTTATAGATGTAGGGTTAAGTAAAGAAGCGCTGGAAAAAGAGGCCGAGAAAATAAACTATTGAAATATAACAAGATAAAAGGTATAATTTTATTAATTCGCACAATAACTTACTCTCCGCCTACGGCGGATCGTAAGTTATGCGCTCATTAAAAATGGAGGTTGGTATGACAAAGAAAACAGATCTTTCCTTAGCCTCAAAGGGCCTGAAGTATAAATTAAAGATCTCATTTTATCTGATGTCTATTTTGCCTTTGTTAGTCTGTATTTATCTGGTCTCTCATTACATTTTACCGCGTATAGGTTTTAAGGCCGATATTACCATGGCTATCCTGGTCAGTATATTTATTGCCGTGGCCGGTTTTTTTATGGTCAAAGAGATATTTGACCGCATTGTGTCGGTGAGCAGCGAAGCTAAACGTATCGCTGCAGGGGATTTCACTCGTACATTAGAAGTAGCTAAAGAAGATGAGGTGGGTGATCTGGGCGATGCCCTTAATCAACTTACTCAAAGAATCCGCAACAATATGGATGAATTGAAGGGTTATAGCGAAAAGACCACCGAGATAAACCTGGAGATACAGAAACGGGTCCTGGTGCTTTCCAGCCTGTTACAGATAAGTTCATTAATTTCTCAAGGAGCGCGCCTAGAGGACATCTTAAAGATTACCATTGAAAAATCACGGCTTCTGGCTAATTCCGATTTAGCCTATTTACTTTTTAGGGAAGAAGGTAAAGAGACTTTCTGTATGAAGATAGTTGATGGCGTAAACTCAAGCCTGCTTTTAAACATTACCCTAGAGCCGCATGAAATCCTACCAAGTAAAATTATTAAAACCAACAAACCATTCATGCTGGATACAAAAAATGTATTGCCCAAAGAAGCAAATGAAGCCTTTTTTGAAAAATTTAAGTTAAAGAATACCCTGGCCTTACCTATATATCTCAAAGGCAGGGTCACCGGGATATTAGGGATTGGAAATACCTGGGATGATTTTCTGTATAAGACTGATGATACAGAATTATTGGATATCTTTGCCAAGCAGATATCTATTGCTGTGGAAAACGATATATTGATCCACCGGGTAGAAAAATTAGAAATAAAGGATGCCTTGACCGGTTTATACAATGAGGTATTTATTCACAGCCGGCTGCAGGAAGAGATAAAGAGGGCAATCCTTTATCGCCGGCCTTGCGCATTTGTGCTGTTTAACGTTGACAATTTTAAAGAATTTCATAAGACCTTTGGCTCTTTGCAGGCCGAGTCAACATTAAAAAGGATATCTTCTTTAATCAGGGATTCAGTCACTGAAATTGACCGCGTAGGCAGAAGCGGAGATAATGAATTTGCGGTTGTCCTGCCGGAAAGAAATAAACGTCAGGCGCAGGAGATGGCTGAGGTAATCCGCAAGAAAATAGAATTTTCTTTTAGCGAGGAATCAGACCCTAAGAAGAGGCTTACTCTGAGCGGCGGTGTCAGCGAGAATCCCCTGGATGGTATTGAGGCGGATGAACTGGTTAATAAGGCAAAAGAGCAGCTAAAATTAGCTAAAACCGAAGGTAAAAATCGCATTGTTGGCGCAAGAGAGAAGACTGCATGCCAATAAGAAGGATTATCAACAAACAATTAGGAGAGTTACTTATTGAGCGCGGCGTGCTTAATCAGCGCCAATTAGACAAGGCACTGACAGTACAAAAAGAAAAAGGCGGGTTGATTGGCGAAATACTGGTGGAATTGGGGTTTGCTAACGAAGAAGATATAGCCCAGGCCTTAACCGCTCAATACGGTTTTCCCTATCTACCCCTGGGTAATTATGAAATTAATCCCGAAATTGCTAATATTGTTCCTATCCGCGTTGCCCGGCAGTACCTGCTTATCCCTATAGATAAGATAGGCAATAATCTGACGCTGGCCATGTCCAACCCCTTAAATGCTCAAGCTATTGAAGATATAGAATTGCTATCAGGATGCAGCGTGCAGACATTTGTCTCTACCGCCTCAGATATTAAAAGGGCAATTGAGAAGTATTATAAAGAAAAAGCATAGATGGCTTCTTTAAAAGAGCGCCTTACAGAGATATTAATCAATAATAAACTAATTACTCAGGATCAGTTGAGCAAGGCACTGGAGGCGCAGAAGAAAAAGGGCGGAAGGCTTAGCGATATCATCGTAGAATTAAAATTTATTAAAGAGAGTGATCTGATCTTAACTCTCAGCGAAGGTTTAGGTTTTCCCTTAATTGATTTAAAAAGGTTTAAGATAGACTTTGAGATAGCCAAGGTTATCCCCGTTGATATTGCCCGCCACTATCAGATTATACCTATCTCTAAGATGGGCGATAATATTACCCTGGCCATGGCTGACCCCTTAAATATATTTGCCATTGACCATGTGGAAGCGCTCACCGGCTATAAGATAAATCCCATTATTTCCACTAGCCTAGACATCTTACAGACCATAAATATGACTTATCCTGACACCTCCACCGGAGTAATTGATGATTTAGTCAAAGAGATGTCCGTTTCTTCTGTAGAACTGATAAAGGAGGAGAGCCAGGTATTTCCCAGCGACCAAGAATTAAATCTCATCAGCCGCCAGGCACCGGTAATTAAAATTACCAACATGATACTGGAAGAGGCAGTGAAGAAAAAATCATCGGATATCCTGATTGAGCCGCAGGAAAAAAAATTGCGTCTGCGTTATCGTATTGATGGGATTTTGCAGGAAGGACAGGCTCCTCCTAAAAGTATGCACCCTTCAATTGTCTCCCGGATTAAGGTAATATCGGATTTAAATATCGCTGAGCATAGGCTTCCTCAGGACGGCCGTTTTAAAACCAAGATGTCCGATAAAGAAATAGATTTTCGCGTTTCTGTGCTTCCTTCTGGTTTTGGCGAAAAGGTGGCTATCCGTATATTGGATAAATCCCAAGCGACACTGGACATAGAAAAACTAGGCTTTAGTGAAGAAGGAGTTTCCAGGTTAAAAAAAGTTGCGCAGCTGCCGCATGGTATGATGTTGGTCTGCGGGCCAACAGGTAGCGGAAAAACCACCACTTTGTATTCAATCTTAAAATTCGTGGATAGTCCGGAAAAGAATATTGTCACCGTAGAAGACCCGGTAGAATATCAATTGGAAGGCATAAATCAAGTTACTGCCCGGCCAGAGATAGGACTCACCTTTGCCAGCAGCCTGCGTTCAATATTAAGGCAGGACCCCAATATAATTATGATCGGTGAAATCCGTGATTTTGAAACCGTGGATATAGCCATCAAGAGCGCATTAACCGGCCATCTGGTCCTTTCCACGCTTCATACTACTACCTCCAGCGGCGCAATTGTACGCTTGATTAATATGGGTGTTGAGCCGTATTTGATTAATGCTGCCTTAGTTTGCGTAGTTGCCCAGCGATTGGTGCGTAAGATTTGCCCGTTTTGTAAAGAAGAGATAAGTATTAAGAAAGAAATTTTGGAAAGCCTGAATTTAAACTTGGGGGATGTGAAAAAGCCGGTATTTTTTCATGGCAAGGGCTGCCAGAGTTGTTTTAATCTGGGTTACAGCGGAAGGATAGGCATTGCGGAAGCTCTTTTATTAAGTTCAACCGTGCGTGAACTAATTTTAAACCGCGCGCAAGAACACGTAATCAAAGAGCAGGCGCGTAAAGAGGGTATGCGGACATTAAGAGAAGAAGGAATGCAGGAAGTATACAAAGGCATAACTACCTTAGAAGAAGTTTTGCGCGTTACCGCACCAGATGAATGAGTGAGCCATGCAGACCCTAAGAGAGAATATCATTGAAATATTGCTTAAATCTAAACATATGCAATTACCGCAGCTGGAAAAGGCATTAGCGATACAGAAAGAAAAACAAATACCCTTAAGAAGGGTTTTGGTGAGTGAGGGGATTATTTCAGAGGTAGAGTTATTGTCTCTTTTGTCCGAACAACTTTTTATTCCCAGTCTACACCTGGCAAAATATAAATTAGACCTGGAAATCATCAAACTCGTTCCAGAGCATATGGCCAGGCAGTACAATATCATTCCTTTATCCCGCATCGGAAGTACGCTTACCGTGGCTATGTCTGACCCCTTAAATATCTTTGCCTTAGATGACCTTAAGGTTTTTACCGGATGCAATATAGACACTGTTTTAAGTTCCGAAGAAGAAATAACCCAGGCTATTGATACGCACTATCGTTTAGGGACTAAAGATATGCAGCAGATTTTAGAAGAAAGTTCTTTTACGCAAGCAGGCATAGAAAAAAAAGATGTAGAATTGCTGAAACAAGAAGAGATCGACCTTACTGATGTCATCAAGGAAAGCGAGAAGCCGCCGATTGTGAAATTAGTGGACCTGATGTTATCGCAGGCCTTAAACAAGAGGGCCTCAGATATACATATTGAGCCGGAAAAAGATTGCCTGCGTATCCGCTACCGCGTTGACGGTTCATTACACGATATATTCAGTATTCCCAAAACGAATCAAAATGCTATTTTAGCCAGGATTAAGATAATTTCTAACCTAGACATCACGGAAAGCAGGATTCCGCAGGACGGAAGGTTTAAGGTCAGGTTTGAGAAAAGAGAAGTAGATTTTCGCGTTTCTAGTTTACCGACAACATTCGGCCAGAAATTTGTCTTGCGCGCCCTGGATAAATCTAACCTCTCCATTGGCCTGGATAAACTAGGTTTTTCCGAGGTGCCTCTGGTTACCTTCAAGGCAGCCATCACTAAACCCTTTGGCATGATTTTAGTTACCGGGCCAACGGGTTCAGGTAAATCCACAACTTTATATTCAGTTTTAAGCCAGTTGAATACTAACGAGAGAAACATTATTACTATTGAAGACCCGGTAGAATATCAGATTGAAGGGATTACCCAGATTCAAGTCAAACCTGAGATTGGCCTGGATTTTGCCTCAGGGTTACGTTCCCTTTTAAGGCAAAGCCCGGATGTGATCATGATCGGCGAGATCCGGGATTCAGAAACCGCTGACATCGCCATAAAGGCAGCGCTGACCGGGCAAGTCGTGCTTTCTACTTTACATACCAACGATGCTATTTCCAGCATTACCCGCCTCATCGATATGGGGGTGGAGCCGTTTTTAGTGGCCTCCAGCCTGATTATGCTTTGCGCCCAGAGGCTGTGCCGTAAGATCTGTATTAAATGCAGAAAGCCCATCGACGTGCCTAAAGATTTCTTGGAAAAGATCGGCTTTAAAGAAAAAGCAATCTTTTACAGTGCGCAGGGTTGTAACTATTGCAATAATACCGGTTTTTTTGGTAGAATAGCAATACTGGAAGCGGTAATGATTGATGATAATATCCGCGAGATGATTATTGAAAAGAAGTCAAACGATGCAATCAAGCAATATGCCGTAGAGCACGGCATGAAGACCCTGCGCGACGACTCTTTCATAAAAGTAAAAGAAGGAATAACTTCTTTGGATGAAGCCTTAAGGATTACCACTGAAGAATAATTATGCTTGAAGAAAAAAGGATTTTATTAATCTGTGACGATGAATTGGTAACCAGGCACTTAAGAGAAAAATTAATTATTGATGGAGGCTATTTTGTTGCTGCTGAACCTAGCAGTCAAAAAGGCCTAGCGGCCCTAAAGAATAATAGTTTTGATATGGTCATCGCCAAGTTTGGCCTATCGGATGCAGAACCACAGGTATTCTTTGCGGAAATCAAAAGAATAAATCCAGAATGTATTATCATCGCTTTTATTGAAACCCCTGATTCCGATGTGTTAAGGCAGATCGCTCGCTTAGGGATTTACGATTTTATCGCTAAACCGATTAATTTAGAAAAATTATTTTTTCTCATAAAGAAGGGCATAGAACTGAAGGTAGCGACAGGGGCAAACCATAAATTAATCCAGGGCCTGCAGGAGCAGAACAGCGCTTTACAAAAACAAAATACCCTTTTGGCTAAAAGAATAGAACAGTCCACCCAGAACTTAACCCGTCTTTACGAAGACCTGCGTTCCACTTATATGCGCACGATTAAGGTTCTGGCCCAGGCCATAGATGCCCGCGACCATTATACGCACAGCCATTCGGAAAATGTAGCCAAGATTGCGGTGGCTATTGCCGCGCAAATGAATCTTGTCGCCAAGGATATTGAGATGGTTAGAGAGGCCTGCGAACTGCATGATTTAGGTAAAATCGGAGTCGAGGACAGTATCTTAAGTAAGCCCTCAGAGCTTACAGAACAGGAGTGGGAGCAAATCAAACGCCATCCTGTAACCGGGGCCCAGATCCTAGAGCCTTTGACCTTTTTAAACGGCGTAATAGATATTGTCAGGCAACACCATGAGCACTATGACGGCACAGGTTATCCGGAAGGAAGAAAAGGCGAAGATATTCTTCTGGGCGCGCGGATAATCCATCTGGCAGATGCCTATGAATCGATGACCTCTACGCGTTCTTATCGCAAAATTCCTTTTTCTAAACAGGAGGCTGTCTTAGAGATAAAGAGAAACAACGGAACACAGTTTGACCCGAAAGTGACAGAGGCGTTTTTGAAGATTGTAGATAAATTATAAAAAAATGGGCACATATAAATATATCGCCAAAGATAAGAACGCTACTACAGTTACAGGCTCAATAGATGCTGTTTCAGAATCAGAGGCAGCGGAGATTTTACATAAGAAAGAATTAGTAATTGTTTCTATCGAGCAGGTAACGAAAAAGGTTGCTGGCGTAAAGAGAGATATAGGGATAAAAGCAGATGACTTAGTAATTTTTTCGCGTCAATTAGCCACGATGATCGATGCGGGTATTCCTTTGGTGCAATCATTAAGTATCTTGGCCGAACAGATAGAAAATAAAAGTTTAAAGAATGTGGTAAATCTTGTCTGCCAGGATATTCAGGCAGGGATGAGTTTCTGCGATTCCCTCTCAAAACACCCCAGGGTTTTCTCGGAACTTTTTATCAATATGACTCGCGCAGGAGAGGCCACAGGTATGCTGGATGAAGTTTTGGATAGATTAGCCACATACCTGGAAAAAACAGCAGCACTTACCCGCAAGGTACGTTCCAGTTTAGTTTATCCGGCGGTAGTAGTGAGCATGGCCATTTTAATTACTACAGTGTTATTACTTAAGGTGGTACCTACATTTAAATCAATGTTTGATAGTTTAGGGGGAAAATTACCTTTGCCCACGCTTGTTCTTATCGGCGTCAGCGATTTATTAAGAAGGGGTTTTGTATTTTGCGTGGGTTTATTAATAGCTTTGGGTTTTGTTTTTAAAAGATACATCGGCACAGAAAAAGGCCGTTATAATTTTGACCAGCAGAAACTTAAAGTACCGGTATTGGGGCCGCTCTTTCGTAAAATATCCTTAGCCAAATTTTCCCGGACATTTTCTACATTGGTGAAAAGCGGAGTTTCTATCCTGAATGCCTTGGACATTGTGGCTAAGACGTCCGGAAATAAAGTGGTGGAAGAGACAGTGCTGAACTGCAGAAAGGCAGTGCGGGACGGCGAATTAATTTCCCAGCCTTTATCCAAAAGCGGAGTTTTCCCACCGATGGTCTGCCGGATGATCGGCGTAGGGGAACAGACCGGCCAGTTAGAAAAGATGCTTTCTAAGATTGCGGATTTCTATGATGAACAGGTAGACGCGGCAGTAGCAGCTTTAACCAGTATGATTGAGCCAATAGTGATTGCCTTTTTAGGTGTGGTTATCGGAGGGATTGTCATTTCCCTGTTCCTGCCCATATTTAAGATCACCGAATTAATCAGCAAATAGCTAATTGTTTTAAATATATAGGGTTTCGCTCTTACCTAAAAAAACACTTGACAAGAATAGAGTTTCTTGGTATACATTAATGCTGCCTTGAAAAAGGCAAATTATGTCAAGCCTATTAATGTTCAAGAGGACAGACAGCAGTATTGACAATTTTGGATAGTTTTATTTTGCCCGAATAAGAGGCGCAAGAATTTTTGGCGTCCCGATATCCATCGGGACGCTTTCTTTTTTCAGGCTATTAGATACTTGAAAAAAGATACCGACGAACGAAGTGAGTCGGTACATCCGTTCTTTGATAATTAAATAGCCAAGCGAGGTCCCGCAGCGAAAATCTGAAGAGATTTTTGCGGGATCAATTTTTTGAGGTATGAAAAAGAATCATCAGAGCCATTATAAGAACTTTTCCATAGATTTTTGGAGAGTTTGATCCTGGCTCAGAGTGAACGCTGGCGGCGTGGATTAGGCATGCAAGTCGAGCGATCCCCACACCAATTGTTGAGTAGACGCAAGTTTATTTGGCAATTGGTGTGGGGATAGCGGCAGACTGGTGAGCAACACGTGAGTAATTTACCTTTAAGTTAGGAATAGCCTTGCGAAAGCGAGGGTAATACCTGATGTGTCCCTTGGCACAAAAGTGTCAATGGGTAAAGATGCTTTGACGAAAGTTGAGGCATTGCTTAGAGATGAGCTCGCGTCCTATCAGCTAGTTGGTAGGGTAATGGCCTACCAAGGCTTTTGACGGGTAGCTGGCCTGAGAGGGTGGTCAGCCACACGGGGACTGAGACACTGCCCCGACTCCTACGGGAGGCTGCAGTCGAGGATCTTTAGCAATGGGCGAAAGCCTGACTATGCGACGCCGCGTGAGGGATGAAGGTTTTCGGATCGTAAACCTCTTTCGATGGGGAAGAATACCTCAGCAATAACATTGTTGAGGTTTGACGGTACCCAGAGAAGAAGCCACGGCCAACTCCGTGCCAGCAGCCGCGGTAATACGGGGGTGGCGAGCGTTACTCGGATTTATTGGGTGTAAAGGGCAGGTAGGTGTCCCTACAAGTTAGAAGTGAAATCCTAAGGCTTAACCTTAGAACTGCTTTTAATACTGCAGGGATTGAGGCCGGCAGAGGAGAGTGGAATTCCCGGTGTAAGGGTGAAATCTGTAGATATCGGGA
>Ga0209541_10012079_pt1 | contig 13402 bp, 14 predicted proteins | sample RifCSPlowO2_01_FD_184027 | JGI IMG/M metagenome (GOLD analysis project Ga0209541, IMG submission 184027) | Groundwater microbial communities from Rifle, Colorado - Rifle CSP2_plank lowO2_0.1 (SPAdes) (version 2) | ecosystem: Environmental > Aquatic > Deep subsurface > Groundwater | place...
CCGCATACAGCGCCCCCGACGCCGGCGCCGCCACGGCCGCGATAGAAAGGATATACACAATCGACCGGCGCAGGGCGAGCTTGATGTCCATTAAACGATGTGCCACAATGGCGTAAAAAACCGAAATGACATATAGCGAAACTAAAATGTTGCCAACCAGTAAAACCGGGGTATCATACCAAAGCGGAAAATTTGTAGCACCACCCAAAAATCCTATTCCCGTTCCTATCAATACTAACTTTATTTGCTCCCTGCTTGAGCCGACCGCTGTTTTAAAAAATTTATTGTACAGTATCAAAGAATAAGCGGCGAAACCGAAAAACATCAAAAGAAAAAACCAGTATAAATTGCCGGCATTTGGCCAAAATTTAAAAACTAGTTTTTCCGAAACACCATTAACCAATAAAGAAGTTGGACTAATAACTAAAAATAAAGCGGCTAAAAAATAACCAATATATAATAATACATTATTAAATTTCTTTTTCTCCTCACCTAAAAAGAATAACGTAAATCTCAAATAAAATAATGGAATAAAAATTGAACCAACGGTCAAAATCTTGGACCAAATAATCGCCGCTGTCTCAACACGAGCTATTTGCCAAAAAAAATAAGCATAGCTCCAAAAAGCCACGCTTAACGCAAACAACGAAAAACTGACATTAATATTTGACTTCTTTTTAGCAAAAACAAAAAGCCCTAGAATTGTGCTGGTTATGGCATTGATCAAACCCGATAACGCGAAGAAAGACATACAAATTATTTTACTAAATTATTGAGGATACATTATACTATTACTAAAACCTGGCATCGAAACGATAACCGACAAAGCATCAACTAATAGAAAAGATTGCAAAGTTATCCCTATGTTAAGATTGTAGCAAAGATTGGGGATTTTGTTAACAAAAAAGCCGCAAAATAACTTGCGGCCTTATATCCATTCTCTAATCAGTTGAATTATCTTTTGCACATTTTTTTCGGTGTCGCCATTTTCGTTAGCCAAAAAAATTAAAGGCTTATTCAATGTCACGGATTGAGAAATCGCAATTTCGCGTTCTTTTTCAATTTCTTTTTTAATAAAACCTATGCCGAGTTTCCTGTCTAATCTTCTATCCGCCGTTCTTCTTAATAAAACTGTCTTTGGTCTGGCCGTCAAGACGATAATACCTATCATCAATTCTTTGTCCCATGATTGAATCGGCCTCATTCCAAATTTTTCGCCGTTCCAATCAAAATAACAAAAATGTCCGTCAAAAATCCACAGTATATGAGATTTTTGTTTTAATGTGTCGTAGATGATGTCGTACATCTTTGGTCTTAATTTTTCTCGTTCTTCTTCGGGTAATCGCCGTAATTCATCAATAGTCCTTAATCCAGTTATCTTACATAAAATAGGCGCGCCGACCATTTTTTTGATTTCAATTTTTTCTTGAATGGCTTTTGTTTCAATATTATTGATAACAGTTGTTTTTCCCACGCCAGGAACGCCGCCAATGTAAAGGAACATATTTTTACCTCCTTTTCTTATCTTCAATCAAGCCAAGATAAGCTTTCGCTATTCTTTTCTCATTCTCAAGACCTAAAAGTTTTAGAGTTTTTTCAATTTCTTTTTCTGTAGCTTCTATTTCAAGAAAATATCCAAGACCCGCTACATGATCCAGAGCTAATTCAACCCTTTTTTTCCAAGAAAAGATGATTCTTGTTTTAGAGAAATAATGACAATCAGTATATCCTAAAATTTTTAAAATAGAAACAGCATTTTTAAAATTATCAATTCCAATTGTATATTCATCTCTCCGGAAATAATCATTTTTTTGACTTTTTTTAACCTTGATTGTTAGCGTGGTAACGCCATTATCAATTCGTATTCTTGGGAAAATCCCGTTTTTTATAGAGAGGCCATCCGGAGTAAAAAATCCATAGGTTTTTTGGCTAATAGTAGGTAATTGTTTTGCCTTTAGGTTACGGACTAAATTTTTTATAAGATTTGATTTTTTATTTTTTGGTATTTCAATTTTTATTTCAATTTCTTTTTTCATTTTTGTTCAATTTTTAATAATAAGCGCCAGGTTTTTCGGGGTATGGAGCCGAATACTCCGTTTTATCTTCAATTCCCGCTTCTAAAAAACTTCTTCTTCTGTCCCAACAACAAGGACAAGTTCCACATTGTGTTTTTGTATTTTTAACGCATGTCCGCGTTTGCGTTAAATCAAAATTATTTTCTTGGCAATATTTAATAAAGATATCTTTGTCAAAATAATTACCGAACGCGGTCTCTATGGGTAAAGAAATAAATTGAAAACTCCAATCATGCAATATATGGCACATCTCTAGATTCATTATTCTTTGCCATGTTTGGGAGCAGTGGAACGAGGAGTCGCTTGCCAAATGAGATGAAAACAAGGTGTTAGCAATCGCTCCATTTTTTCTTAAAGAATAGGCGTATTCCATTCCGGTCAAAAATATAATCGAATTCCTGGCTGGATAAGAAATATGATTCGAGAATTCTTTATCCGCCATGACTTTTTTAACTTCTCTCAGATCGTCTTTGTACTCTTTTGCAGGAGTATCAACCTTTATCTTAAGCGTTCGGTGATATCGCCATGGAAAACGCGCAGAAAAAATATCATCGTAATGCTCAACGGCGTTTTTTTCCCACCCATATGCTGACTGGCCACGGTTAATAAAAAATGGATAGACATTATACTTGAATTCGTTCAAGAGGATAAAAATATTTGCCACTGAATCTCCGCCTCCCGACATGCAGCACACAACGGAAGATCCAGCGGGCGGTAATTTCACAACATATCCTCTTTTTTCAATAAAAATATCGTCCAGTATTTTCAGTAATTTAACGTCCTCGTTTTCTTTATTTTCAATTCTGTATTTATTGTGCTTTACGCCAATAAGCTCTACCATATTATTGAATTCGCTTTTTTATATAATTTTTTAGCAGCCTTAATATTTTCGCCATAAATATGAGCATCCGTAATAAAACCGTCCATACTGTTCATTATAATTTTTTTCTTTAGTTTTTTATGCAAGGAATTCATTATTTTATGGCTTAACATCGAAATTGCAATTAAATTTCCATGAAATTTTTGAAAAGAATCAATTGATCTGCAAAAAAAGACTGTGTTCATTTTCCAACATCCTTTTGCCTCAATCAGTCTAAATTGAAGAGCAACCACGCAAGGAAAATAATCATCCCACGGATTTTTTAAAATGGCCTTATAGTCTTGCCATATGGGAAAAACCATTACGGCCTTTTTGCTTTCCGGGATAAGACACAATCTTTTTATGACGAAATCATCCATCTGTCCCTCTTTTATTCTTTGATGATAACTTTTAGCGCCGATTTTAAAAGAAGGAACTACATCGCAATCTCGCATTTTTTTATCTTTAAACGTCAGGTCAACTATTTCTCTTAAATTTTCTTTATCACCCAATTTTTCAATTAATTTGTCTAACACCGAATGCTTGTTTATCTGTACCCTTACATTTTGAAGAGCGATTCTTTTTCTCTTTTCATCATAACAAATATTGCCGTGCTTAATTATGGCGGCGACAAGACTTAACCATGCGTCCCCTAAGCTTTTACCGTAAATTTGAACGCCAAATGGATCTATCTTTAAATACATATTTCTTGGATAAAAATACTCCCATAGATAGCATACATCACTCTTCTCTCTATGTCAATGTTTTGCCCATAATAAAAACGGCGGCGCCAGATGGCAACCGCTACGGACTCAACCTCTTAACATCGCGCGGGAAGAAAATCTCTTCTTAAAATAGGCCTATTTTTGTAATTTTTAAAACTTACCCCGGCTTCAAATAATTCTCCGTATATGGTATTTTTTTTGTTTACCGCAGTCGTCCAGTCATTATTGGTTAAAAAACGACCCAACAATTCTTGATTATTAAACTCTTTTTCCGTTGAAAAAAAATCTAGATCAACTGATTGGCGATGCCCGGCTTGCACGGCTAAAGCAGTTCCGCCAGCAAGATACCAACCGCCTTCGCCCAGCCACAACTGTTCAGACAAAAAAATAAACGCTTTTTTTGTTTCTGGCGGCAAAATATGCAAATTAGAATCTATTTGTTTTCTAATAGCAACGTCCATAAATTTTTTGTTTCTGGCATTAGCGAACGCGATTTGGCAACAACGTTTTTTAATAATGATTTATCATAAAAATGGTAAAGCCATTTTACCTCCTCATCATTGCCAAAATCTAAAATCCGCTCAATGATGTATTGAGCATTTTTCTCCGTGTCTATATTATTCGGATTAGTATCCCAAAACAACGCTTGTCTGAATTTCATATGTATATTCTACCATAATTAAGCTTAATTTTCAAGCTCAATTTTACGGGCACAACCTCTTCACATCCCTCGGAAACAAAATCGCTTCTTTGACGCTGCCAAGGCCGAGCAGTTGCTGAATAAGGCGTTCCGAACCCATACCCCAGCCGCCGTGGGGCGGCATGGCGAATTTAAAAACCTCCAAATAGTGCTCCATCCCGTCCGGCTTGATGCCTTTCTTTTTCATGTTGGCTATCAATTTATCGTATTCGTGAATCCGCTGGCCGCCAGTCGCCAATTCCACGCCGCGGTATATTAAATCAAAACCGCAAGTTTCTTCAGGGCTATCCGCGCAAGGCATCGTGTAAAACGGCCGGCCGCTCCAGGGATAATGCGTCAAAAAAATAAAATCCGAGTTGACTTCTTCGCGGGCAAAACGGCCGGCCAAACGTTCTCCTTCCGGATCAATGTCGGTAGTATCCGGAATGGCATAATCATATTTTTCTTTGATTATTTTTTTCATCTCCGCCAATTTCACCATAGGAATTTTTTCCGGCAATAAAATTTCGCCTGCCTCGCCATACATTGCCAGAAATTGCGCGCCCTCCTCTTTCAGCCCTGCGAAAATTTCAACCAAAACCTTATTTAACATCGTTGCCACATCTTCAAAGCCGTTAATAAATCCCATCTCCGCGTCCAGACTGATGTATTCGTTCACGTGACGGGTGGTAAAATGCGGCTCGGCGCGAAAAGTGGAGCCAATCTCAAACACCCGCTCAAACACGCCAACCATAATTTGTTTATAAAGTTGCGGGCTTTGCGCTAAATACGCGCTTTGATCAAAATATTTTATTTTAAAAAAATTCGCCCCGCCCTCGGAGCACGCGCCCAAAATTTTTGGCGTTTTAATTTCCGTGAAACTATTAACGCGCATAGCTTGGCCGTAATATTTAAGCAGCAGATCATAAAGCTTAAAAATCGCCTGCACTTTGGGATGGCGCAACGACAGCGCGCGCTGATCCAGCAGGGTAGTTAATTGTAAATTGAGGTCTTTTTTAGCCAGGTCAATAGGCAACTCTTCAATGCTGGTACTTAAAACTTTTATCTCTTGACCCAAAATTTCGCAGCCCCCTTTGGCGCGCTCATCCGCCCGGACGGTTCCGATAATTTCTATCGCATCGCCGACTTTTACTTCCACCGGCTTTTCCCAAACCGTTTGAATCGTTCCCGTATAGTCTTGCACCTGTAAAAAACTCACATTGCTTAACAGCCGCGCGTTCATTACCCTGCCCATAATGTTGACGGATTTATCTATATTTTGTTTTGCGTCTTTAATTAAACTCCTATCCATGTTTTTAACATTATATTAGGCACCCCTATATTATATCAAAAAATATCAAAATAATCGACTTTAGTAAAGAAATTAATTTTATTTGACAAATAGCAAGAATCTATGTTAAATTATAAATAGCTCTATGCCCAATAGAATAAACTCACAAGGAGGACTATACCATGTTTTTAGAAGGACAAAAAGTAGGACTGCGGCCCCTCAAACAAGAAGATGCTTCTCTCTTTCAAGAGTGGATGAATAACCAGGAGATCAATCAATATTTAATGGTTTATCTCCCCTTAACTAGATTAGCCGAAGAGCAATGGATTAAAGATACCGGCCAGTCAAAAGACAATATCGTCTTGACGATTGTAGCCAAAACTCCAGCTGACGGAAAACCAATCGGCAATGTCGGCTTGCATGACATCAGCCACAAAGATAGCAACGCAACATTCGGCATTTTCATCGGCGATAAAGATTACCACGAATGCGGCTACGGAACCGAAGCGGCTAAACTAATAATTGGCTATGGCTTCAATCAATTGAATCTTCATCGCATCAACTCCTTCGCTTTTGCCTTCAATGAACGTAGCATCAACATGCATTTAAAACTAGGCTTTAAAAAAGAAGGCTGCCAGCGCCAAAAGATATTTAAAAACGGCCGGTATGTTGATGAAATAGTCTTCGGCCTTCTGCGGGAATAATGGGAGAAATGACAAGCAACAAATTCAAAAAGCACCGGATCCGTCCGATGCTTTTTTCTTTTCTTATTTCTTGCGTTTAATATATTTTAATCCTCCCATCCACGGCCTTAAAACTTTAGGTATTTCTACGCTCCCGTCTGCTTGCTGATAATTTTCCAAAATTGCGATGAATGGCCGGACCGAAGGCATAGCGGTGTTATTTAACATATAAACAAATCTGGTCTGGCCGTCTTTATCTTTATATTTAACGTTCAAACGCCTAGCCTGCCAATCCAAAAAATTGCTGGCTGAACCGGTCTCGCCCCAACGATTAAGCCCCGGGAGCCACGCTTCAATGTCAAACATCTTATATTTACCCGATCCCATGTCCCCCGTGCAAATTTGCAATAAGCGATAGGGAAGTCCTAGCTCTTCATGAATTTCGCGCGTAATAGCCAACATTTCCTGCTGCAACTTATCGGCCTGCGCAACATCGGCCTTGGCTAAAATAACCTGCTCCACTTTCATAAATTCATGCACTCGATAAAGTCCCTTGGTGTCTTTGCCGTATGAGCCGATCTCGCTGCGATAGCACTGGCTGAAACCGCAAATTTTCAATGGTAGATCCGATTCGTTTAAAACTTCACCGGCGCGGTACGCCAAAAGCGCGGGTTCGGCCGTGCCGGACAAAAATTTTCTTTCGCGGTTTTTCTGACCCTCCACGTCTTTATCTTTGGTTGCTATTTCATAAATTTCATCGGTCTCGGGATCATATTCTTTGCCGCTAAAATATCCGCTGCCAAACAACGCGAACTCTTTAAGCAAGGTCGGCACGATCATCGGAGAGTAGCCCTTCTCAACCATTTTATTAAACGCAAACATCATCAGCGCCATTATCAATTGCGCGCCCTCATTTTTAATGTAGTATCCTCTGTATCCCGCCACTTTTGCCCCCCGTTCCAGGTCTAAAATATCCAAATCCTTGCCAATTTGAATATGGTCTTTAGGCTCAAAATCAAACTTTGGAATTTTCCCCCATTTTAAAATTTCTACATTATCATCCGAGTTTTTGCCAATCGGCGTGTCCGGCGATGGCACAGTCGGCGCTTTAAGCATTAACTCTTCATATTGCGCGCTGATTTCTGCAAGCTCCGTGTCCCAGACTTTTTGCTCTTCTTTTAGCTTTTTAGCCTCCTCAATGTTTTCCCGGCCGAGTTTTTTTTGCCGGGACCTGGCATTGGCAATTTTAGTTATAAGCTCGCGCCGGGTTTCATCCAAAGATAAAAGCCTCTCAACGTCCAAGTTGATATTCTTATTTTTGGCCGCCTCTTGCACGGCTTCTTTATTGGCGCGGATGAATTTTATGTCAAGCATAGTTTTTAACTCCTCCCTTTTTAAAGGGAGGTGGGGAGGGATTTAAAAAGCTCGCCAATCCAATCTATCTTATTAAATCCACCTCATTTGAGCCTGAGGGCTCTCAGAGCCTGAACGGCCTAACCCTCCTTTAAAAAGGAGGGGATTATATTTATTTTTTCAATTTTACGCCTACTTTTTCTTCTAGGTCTTTGAATATCTTTCCCCTTATCTCTTGCGTTTGTTCCGATGAAATCTGCTTGGCGCTGTCAAGATACTCAATCGCCAGCGTTAAAAAGTTTTTATAAAGACCTTTAAAATTCAATTTTAAAATATGGCTATCGCTGCCCAAAATTATCTTGGCAATTTCCGGATAAGTTGCCTCGCCGCTTGGCGGAACGATAAAAGTTAAGTCTTCTTTAATTGAGTTAAAACTGCTAAGCGGCTGATAAGTTTTTACTGCCGCCGCCTTTTTAATTAATTCCTCAAAATTAAGCTCTGCCGTCAAAATATTATCCTCTTGCTCTTTGATCTCAAAACCAACAAGGCCTTTAACATTAAGCTCTTTTTGCAGCGCTTCAATAACTCCTTTAAATTCTAAAAATTCCATTCCCTTAACCGCCAGTCCAAGCCTTAACGGTTGCGACGGTAATTCATTTTTTTGAGAAAGATACACGCTCGCCAGCTCAAAAACCTTAATTTTATCGCTATAGCCCAGGTTTTTTTCTATAACTTCTGTCAGTTGCGGCGCCAGCGAAGTTCTAAAATATTTAAATTCTTCAGTTAAGGGATTTGCCAACTTTAAAGCTCCCTCGCCTGCCAAAGCCTCATTCGTCGCTGAATTTGTATAGCACTCAAAAAATCCCTGATGTTTTAAAAAATTCTTAACTTCATCTTCCAGGAAAAATAATTTCTGGTCGGCGCTTTTTGGCAGGTCACCGGTCAATAATTTATTGGGCAATTTATAATAGCCGTAAAATCGGATGACTTCCTCGGCCAAGTCCTCCGGTAGATCAATGTCGTCATAGCGCCAGGAAGGCACTTTGGCTTTTTGGCCCGCCAATTTAAAACCTAGCCCCTGCAAAATTTCATCAACTTCTTTTTTGCCAATCTCAATTCCCGCCACTAAATTTATTTTTTCATAATCAACCAAAACTTCTTTGGGCTGATACTCAATATTTAAAATATCAATCAACTTTGACGCCTCTTTGGCGCCTGCGTATTGTTTCATTAAGTCCGCCGCTTCACGCAGCGCCGGAAGCACGGCGTCAAAATCAATTCCCTTTTCAAAACGCAAAGCCGCTTCGGTCCGATGGCCCAAAGCCATTGAAGATTTGCGAATTCGCACCGGATCATAAACTTGAACGAATAACAAAACTCGTTTAGTATTTTCATCCACCTCGCTGTTTTTGGCGCCCATAATGCCACAAAGATCAATTAAACGGCCTTCGCCATCTTCAATCACAATCACGCCAGCTGGCAATTCTCGCTCCATTCCATCTAGCGTTACCAACTTCTCTCCTTTTTTGGATTCCCGCAAAATCATTTTTCCGCCTTTAATTTTATCGTAATCAAAAGCATGCATTGGCTGGCCCTTATCAAACATCAGATAATTTGTGATGTCTATAATGTTATTTAACGGCCGCTGTCCAACGGCTTCCAGGCGTTGTTTCATAAAATCGGGGGAATCTTTGATTTGAACGTCCTCCAAAACTAACGCGCAAAACCGCGGCACCAAAGATTTATTGGCTATCTGAACATCAATCTTTAATTTATCAATCTCATTTATCTTTTTATTTTCTATGTCTTGCCATTCGGCCTTAAAACCCAGCCGCGGCAAAAGAGCCCGGAGCTCCCGCGCGATTCCCAAAACCGAAAGAGCATCACCGCGATTTGGCGTGATTTCGATTTCGTAAACCGCTTTTTCACCGTCACCGATAATTTTCTCGACGGAAAAAGCGTGCAACGACAACAACCGCGCAACATCATGCGGCACGGCATTAGTGGCAATATAGTCCTTGAGCCAATTGTGCGGAACAAGTATATTCATGCGTCTTTCCAGACGTCCGATGTCCCGAATATTAAGCACCCTGAATCCCGGACATCGGACGTCAAAAAATTAAATTTAATCTTTGAACTTCCAACAACCTAGAATCAAAATGCTTTAATATTTAGGTTGTCGGAAGTCCCTAAAAATATCAGAATTGCTCAAGAAACCTCAAATCATTATTAAACAAATGCCGGATATCATCAATCTGCGTGCCGGATTTCATCATATAGGTCCGCTCAACTCCCCAGCCAAAAGCAAAACCGGTATAAACCGCCGGGTCAATCCCGCCGGCTTTTAAAACATTGGGGTGGACCATTCCGGCGCCGCCTAATTCCACCCAACCGGACTTACAAAAGCGACACCCCTTACCACCACAAAGATCGCAATTTATATCTATTTCAAAGCTTGGTTCGGTAAATCTAAAATTATACGGCCGCAAACGAATTTCGCGATTTGGCCCAAAAAAATTCTTGGCAAAATAATCCAGTGTGCCTTTTAGATGCGAAATGCTGATTCCTTTATCCACAGCCAGCCCTTCAAATTGAAAAAAAGTTTGCAAATGCCGAATATCCTCCTGCCGCCGGCCGCAACGAGAAATTCCCAGCATCCGGATCGGCAATTCATTTTTTAGCATTTCATGGACCTGGCCGCTGGAAGTATGGGGTGTTATTACCAAGCGTCCGTATTTTTTATCGGGCGGCGCGTCCACAAAAAAAGTTTCCCATTCGTCCCTAGCGGGATGGATAGCCGGAATGTTTAACGCGTCAAAAGCAAACCATTCCCAATCAAGTTCGGGGTGGCGAACCCGGGCAAAACCAAGGGGCTTGAAAATTTTTACAATTTCGGAAATAGCTTGCGTAATGATATGCAAATGGCCCGCTTCAATTTTTTTGCCCGGCAGAGTTTTGGTAAATGTATCAAGCGGCGACTCCGCTTTTTTATTTAAAAATTTCTCCTGCAAATCAACAATTTCCAACTCAATCTCGTTTTTAAGCTCGTTTATTTTTTTGCCGAAGTCTTTTTTCTCTTCCGCTCCCAATTTAGCGAACGCTTCAAAAAGCTGAGCAATCTTGCCCCTTTTGCCGGCATACTGCTGGCGCAGTTGCTCAAAATCAGCCGCCGAAGAAAGCTTCTTGGCGTCGGCCTTAAACTCGCTGATTAAGTTTTTTAATTCGCTTAAATCCATATAAATATGGTATCAAAAAGCCGGGAAAGTGTCCATTGCCCCCAATTTGTTGTCATCCCGAATTTATTTCGGGATATCTGAGACGCTGAAACAAGTTCAGCATGACAAAAAATTGTTTCTAATCTTGTAAAATAAAATTTGACAAAGTTTCAAAAAAGAATTATCCTTAAATATGGAAAACATGCTTAATTTAGAGCTCCGAAAACTCGGCCTGAAAGAAAAAGAGGTCAGCGTGTACCTGGCGGCTTTGGAATTGGGCTTCACCTCCGTCCAAAATATCGCCAAGCATGCCGGACTCTCCCGCCCTACGGTCTATGAGATAATCAAGGGTTTAATTGAGAAAGGCCTAATGCGCGAAGTTAAACGCAAAGGCGCGGTGCAGGGCGAACGCACTTATTTTGCAGCCGAATCGCCCGATGCCCTGCTTGGCCTCTTACGAGTGCAAAAACGAGAAATTGACGAAAAAGAACGGGAATTTATCCGCATAATTTCTTCTTTGCGCGCCAAATACAATTTAACGGGACAAGGCGAAATCCGTTCGTTCGCGCCGGAGGAAATAAAATTCTTACTGGATGATTTTTCCCAAAGCCAGACCGAGAATATTTATTTTGTCAGCCAAAACACAAATACTTTTACGATCTGGCGCGCCAAACTTCCAGAAATTAAAAAACGCCTGGGCAGTATTGATCTAAAAGAAATCAAAAAAACCGTTCCCGGCGCGCTGATAATCTATGATAAATTGATTTACTTTCCAGTCGCCGACAAATCCACCCTGCTGATTGAAAACAAATTAATTGTTGATCTCGTCAAATCGTTGCTGCAATAATCACTTATTCTAATGTTCTCAAGAACATTAGAATAAGTGATTATATTAAAAAACACCCTTAACGGGTGTTTTTTAATTTCTTTGAGATTTATTCAATTAACCCCATCGCCCGCTTCACCTCCGACATAGTTTGGCCAGCGATTGCTTGCACTTTTTGCGCGCCGCCGCGTAAAATTTTTAACGCTTCCCCGTCATCCAGCGCATTGTATCTTTCTTGAAAAGGTTTTAAAAACTCCGCCACCACTTCCGTCAAGTCATTTTTAAAATTGGCGTAGCCCTTCCCCCGGTACATCTTTTCTATTTCTTTTATGTCTTGGCCGGAAAATAGCGAGTAAATCGTCAGTAAATTGGCCAGGGCGGGTTTGTCAGGACTGAAAATTATTTCTTTGCCAGAATCGGTCACGGCCTTTTTGATTTTTTCGCGCACCTCATCCGGTGAGTCCGTCATGACAATATAGTTATAGCGGTTGCTGGCGCTCTTTGACATTTTCTTGGTCGGGTCGTCCAGCCCCATAATTCGCGCGCCTTCTTTTCGCACCATGGGCTTTGGCGCTATAAAAACTTCGCCGAATCTGTTATTGAATCTTTGCGCCAAATCCCGCGCCAGCTCAATGTGCTGAATTTGGTCTTCTCCCACCGGCACCACCGCGGTTTTATAAAGCAAGATATCCGCGGCCATCAAAACCGGATAATCAAACAGCCCCACGCTGACCTCATTCTTTCCCTTGACCTTGTCTTTGAATTGCGTCATCCGTTCAAGCTCCGGAATGCGCGCTATAGTATTTAACAGCCAACAAAGTTCCGCGTGCTCTTTAACGTGCGACTGCACGAAAATTGTTGATTTTTGCGGATCAACGCCCGCGGCCAAATAAATTTTAGCCACCTCAATAGTTTTCTTCAATAATTCCTTCGGCTCCTGCGGCACGGTGATGGCGTGCAAATCAACCACGCAAAAAATGCACTGGTAATCGCTTTGCAATTCCAGCCAGTTTTTTATCGCGCCCAGATAATTGCCGATGTGGAGCGCGCCACTTGGCTGAACCCCAGAAAATACTCTTTCCATAATTTAATTCTAATTTAAATTCCCTCTTCGGTCAATTTTATTATCTCTTCAAAATTATCCCCTGCCACGGCTTTAACGCGGTGCTTAAACCCGCATTTTTGGCACTGATAATAGATTGTCTTATCGCCGCTCTTAATTTCAATGCCAATCGGCTCCATCAAGCCGCGGCAAGGCGACTGCCGGTCGCCGGGATTTATATCAACATGTTTTGACCATAAACAATTCTGACAATGGTCGGTGTAGCCATTGCCCTTCGCGCTCGCACCGCAACGCTCGCAGACAAAATCTTCAATTTTCCGCTGGAATTTCTTGAACGGCATATTATTCCACCGTCACACTTTTAGCCAAATTGCGAGGCTTATCAACATCGCATTTTTTAAAGACCGCACAATGATACGCAAAAAGCTGGAGCGGCACGATCGCCAAAATCGGCGTTAACATTTCCAAAGTCTTGGGAATAAAAATAACATCGTCGGCCAATTTGTTTAATTCTTTATTTCCCTCTGTCGTCAGCGCGATCACCCGCCCGCCCCGAGCTTTTATCTCTTCAATATTGCCGACCATTTTTTCATAAACCGAATCTTTTGGCGCGATGGCCACGGTCGGAAAATT
>Ga0209541_10012080_pt1 | contig 13401 bp, 16 predicted proteins | sample RifCSPlowO2_01_FD_184027 | JGI IMG/M metagenome (GOLD analysis project Ga0209541, IMG submission 184027) | Groundwater microbial communities from Rifle, Colorado - Rifle CSP2_plank lowO2_0.1 (SPAdes) (version 2) | ecosystem: Environmental > Aquatic > Deep subsurface > Groundwater | place...
ATGTCAAATATCTCTCTTAGGTCATAGTCCTCAATCATGTGCTGGGAAAAATCAGGGGCTTTTCTTGGCTCAACAATGCCAATTGACGGGCTTCTTTCTGTCGATATAGTTTTTTCTTCTTTTTTCGCTTCAGCCTCTTTTGCCTTGATAACTGACTCGTGGAATTCCTTATTTTTCAGCGCAAACTTTTCAGGGCTGGAAATAATCTCCTTTGCGGCATTAAGCCCCTGCATGGCATCTTTGCAGTAAGCTACGATATTCCCATCTCCATAAGCCGGTGAAATTTTCATGGCAGTAAATCTCGGGCTTAAGGCAGCTCCCCCCACAAGAACAGGAACTTTAAGCCCTGCTGAGCGGAAATCTTCCGCTGTAACAACCATCATCTCAGCTGATTTTACCAATAAGCCGCTCAATCCTATAATATCAGGCTTGTACTTGTTGTATGCCTCTATGAGAGCTTCAGGCGGGACTTTAATTCCAAGATTAATTGCTTCAAATCCATTGTTGTTAAGAATTATCTCGAAAAGATTTTTGCCTATGTCATGGACATCTCCCTTAACAGTCGCTATTATTATCTTTCCTTTTTTTGAATCAGAAGGCTTATCCATGAATTTCTCCAGATGAGCTACGGCAGTTTTCATTGATTCCGCGCTTTGAAGAACTTCAGAAACTATGAGCTTGTTTTCATTGAATAGTTTTCCGACAACATCCATGCCTTTCATCAGCGGGCCGTTTATTATTTCCAGCGGCTTTCTGGCTTTTAACGCTTCATCAAGGTCTTTTATAATGCCCTCTTTCCTTCCTTCAATTATATACAGTTCCAATCTTTCGTCTAAAGGAAGCTTCTTTACATCCTTTTTTACCTCTTTTTTCCCCCTGTAAAATTCAACAAAAGGTGTTATAGGGTCTTCTATCCGCTGGAACAAAAGATTTTCAGCAAGCCCTTTTTCTTTTTCTGAAATTGACGGGTATCTCATCAGCTTTTCTGAGCTTACTATTGCAAAATCCAAACCTGATTTTGTTGCATGGTAAAGGTAAACTGAGTTTAAAACTTCCCTTCCAGACTCGGGAAGGCCGAAGGAAACGTTGCTTATTCCCAAGATTGTCCTTGCTCCCGGAAGCTCTTCCTTGATTTTTTTTATCGACTCTATTGTTACTTTCGCGCTGTCAGCATATTTTTTGTCTCCGGTAGCTATCGGAAAAACTAATGCGTCAAAAATTATATCCTGCGGCTTAAAATCCCATTCTTTTGTAAGATACCCATAAGCCCTTTTTGCAATCTGCAGCTTTTTTTCCACAGTTGTTGCCATTGCCTGCTCCTTGTCTTCGTCAATTGTCCCGAATATTACTGCAGCTCCATATTTTTTTACCAAAGGCATCACATTTTCAGCTCTTTCTAATCCATCCTCAAAGTTTATGGAATTAATTATGCATTTTCCCTGCGTTTTTCTTAATGCAGCTTCTATAACCCTGGAATTTGTAGAGTCTATCATCAAAGGCACTCGGACTTTTTTTGTTATCAATGAAAAGAATTTGTTTGTATCTTCTAATTCGTCCCTGTCCGGGTTTGCAAGGCACACATCTATTATCTGCGCGCCATTTTTAACCTGCAAAGTCCCTATCTCTGACGCTATGTCAAATTTTTCATCGCAAATTAATTGCTTGAATTTCCTGCTGCCTATGACATTTGTCCTTTCTCCGACAATAACTGGCCTATTGGCTTCCTCAACTGACAGAGTTTCCATGCCTGAGCATGCTGTCCTCGCAATATTTGGAATATGCCTTATTTTTGAAGAATCTGCAATTTTTACAAGCTCTGCTATATGCTCCCTATTTGTTCCGCAACATCCTCCTATGATATTAACCCATCCATTGCTTATGAATTCCTTAATCCCTTCTGAGAATTTTTTTGGATTTAAAGGGAAGGTTCCATCCTCTAAAGGTATTCCTGCATTAGGATAGCAAATTATGTTGGTATTTGCAATTTTCGATAATGTTCTTATATGGTCTTTCATCAAATCAGGGCCTATTCCGCAGTTCATGCCGACAGCCAAAGGGTTAAGGTGCTCTATTGAAACGTAGAAAGATTCTATATCCTGGCCGGCAAGCATTGTTCCGTTTCTTTCAACGGTTGCTGAAAACATTAAAGGGATTTCTTTCTTTATGTCTTTAAAGAGGTTTTGTATTGCGGATGCTGCTGCTTTTGCATTCAAAGTGTCAAAAATGGTCTCTACCAATAAAATGTCTGCTCCTCCGTCTATGAGGGCTTTTGATTGCTGGTAATAAGAAGTTTCAAGCTCTTCAAAAGTAACATTTCCAGTGACAGATATTGTCCTGTTTGTAGGGCCGATTGAGCCGGCAACAAACCTCGGCTTGTCTTTTGTTGAATACTTATTTGCTATATCTTTTGCTATTTCTGCCGCTTTTTTGTTTATCTCATATGTTTTATCCTGAAGATTAAATTCCGCAAGGGTTATTGAAGAGCCGGCAAAGCTGTTTGTTTCGATTATATCTGCGCCTGCCTGCAGGTAATACTCATGGATTGCTTTTATTATTTCGGGCCTTGTTATATTTAGGTATTCGTTGCATCCAAAATGCTCTTCCCTGCCAAAATCCTCTGCTTTTAATTTAAATGACTGGATATAGGTACCCATACCTCCGTCAAGAACAAGCATTCTTCTTTTGAGCAATTCCTTTAGGTCGTGCATTGTTGTATGGGAATACTTAATGGTTTAAAAAGTTATTTTATAGGATTAAAGCTAATCTCAAAATGCCATTAAAAAGGTTTATGATGAAAAAATTCTTATTGGAATAAAAAAGAATTAGCTTATGCTAGAGCGTCAAAAAACCAAAAAATTTAAATAATACCTTTCCTACTATAGTAAATTCCTACTTAAGTGATTAAAATGAAGTCTGTAACAGTAAGAATTGGGGAAAAAGGACAAATAACGATTCCTGTAGATATAAGAGAAAGGGACAAGCTAGACAAAGGGACGCAAGTTGAGGTAGTAGACTTGGGAGAAGGCTCCTTATTCATAAATAAAATAGACAGGAAAAAAGAGCTTTTGCTGGCTTTTAGAATCTTAGGAAAAAGAATCAAGGAAAAGGGCTATAATAAAGACAAACTGATTGACTTCTGCAGAAAAGTGAGAAGAGATGTCTACAATGCTTAAATGCTTTGTTGATACCAATATAATTCTCATTGGCGCATTGGACTTATCAGCGAATAAAATTTCAGATGAAGCAGGGATAATAGATATAGTTATTGAGGGAAAAATAAAGCTCATTGTAACAATACAGTTGCTTGATGAATACCACGAAGCTGCTAAAAGATTAGTTGACAAAGATTTTGCAGGATGGATTAGATACTTGATTGTAGACGTCTCAAAACCGATTTTTATTCCAGATGATGTATGCAAAGAGTTAGAACCTAAGTTTGCTAGCTTAATACCGAAGGAAGATTTAAGGCATTTCGTATGTTGTGTTATAGCTGAAGCTGATTATTTAATATCCAACAATAGGGAGTTTTTGAAGAAATCGAAAAATGATGTTTTTAAGTGCGTTACTCCAAAGGAATTTTTATCAAAGGAGAAGTTCGTTACTTAACACCAAAATAAACCCTTCTGTTGCTCTTTCCCTTGTTTTCTATTTTAAGGATTTCTATTTCTCCAATTTCCTTTAACGAGTTGACATGGCAGCCGCCGTCTGCTTGCTTATCAACGCCTTCAATTTCCACTATCCTTAATATTTCTACTTCTGGAGGCATTTTATTTGCTAATTTCACCATATCGGGAATTTTTAATGCCTCTTCCCTGTTCATGTAATGAATTTTTACTGGCGCGTTTTTTTGGATTAGCTCATTTGCAATTTTTGCATACTCATCAATAATTGCCCGGTCGAAGTTTTCTAAGCTAAAATCCATTCTTGCGCTGTCTGGCTCAATCTTGTTTCCAGTTATTAAGGCATTTCCATTATTATGGAATATTGAGGCTAAAAGATGAGCTGCTGTATGCAGCTTCATCAGCTTATAGCGCCTTTCCCAGTCTATTATCCCAATAACCTTGTCTCCCTGCTTTAATCCTGGTTTAGAGACTTCATGGCTTATCTTATCATTAAATTTGCCAACATAGACAACAGGAAATTCCTTATCATCCTTCAGCAAAACTCCTGTGTCATAAGCAACTCCTCCGCCTAAAGGATAGAAAGCAGTTTTATCTAGAATAACATATTTATCGTCTTTTACACTTTCCACTTTAGCCTCGAATTCCTTTAGGTAGCAGTTGTCCATGTATAAGGCATTGCTCATTTTATAGTAACCAACAACTATTTTTATCTATCCTATGCGCACAACTATTTGCGTGGGTTATATTGATAACACATTTGATTTCTTTAGGGCATTGAAAAATATTTTGATAGGAAAAATTTCTATCCTGCTATGCGAAGGAAATTTTTGTCATCTGTTGTTCGTACACAACGACATTAGATTATTTTTTGCTTTAAAGTTTGCAGATAGCAAAAAATCTTATTATTAATTTTTATTACTATTGCACCAAACATCGAGTTGTGAATAAATTTTATGATAAACTTAAAAAATTATAAGCATGGTTGTGTGGTTTATTGTACTTACTATCTCTTTTTCTTCAATTGCTGCCCACAACACATAAGGTCGCAATGCTCTTCGTCACAAGGCTCTGATACCGTAACTTCTAGGCCGCAACCTCGGCATTGGTACACATCCCCATTTTTCATGTTCCCCATTTAAACCGCCCTAGGATTACTTATTTCTCAATATTTTCTTCAAAACATCGTGCTTTCCTGTCCAATCCAAAGCTTCTTTCAAAACCTCTTCTATGGTTTCTACAGGCACTATCCTTATTTTTTGCAGAGCTTCCTTTGTTATTACGATGTCCCTCAAGTTTGATTTTGGAACTATTATGTTTTTAATTCCTGCCTCTACAGCAGCTTCAACTTTTGATGTTACACCGCCTATAGGCAGGACTTCGCCCCTTACGGATAAAGAGCCGGTCATTGCAGTATCCTGCTTGACGGGTATTTTCTTGAATGCAGAGATAATTGCTGTAGCTACCGCGATAGAGGCACTATCTCCTTCCACGCCTTCGTATGTCTGCAGGAACTGCACATATAAATCATAAGTTTCCTTAATGTCAGTCCCAAAATACTTTTTAATTATCGCGGAAACGTTCTTTATTGCTTCTTTTGCTATTTCCCCTAGTTTTCCTGTTGCTATTATCTCCCTTTCTTTTCCGCCAGGGGTTACCTCAGCTTCTATAGGCAAAATGATTCCTGAATACGGCGGAGTAATTCCAATCACAGCCAAGCCATTTACGCGGCCAATCCTTTTTCCAGTTGTTACAATAACCTCATATTCCTTTTTCTGGTCAATATACTTGTCTGCAATCTGCTGCTCCAAAGTCCTGGCAATGGATTTTGCATCTGTAATGTGCTTTTTTGTCACCAAATCCGATTTTTGCTCTTTGGCTAAGTCCCCTGCAGCCCTTATTAAGCCGCCTAGCTCCCTCAACCTTAAAGTCAAATGGCCTTTCCTGTTTGCCCTTCTTCTTGCCTCCTCTACAATTTCGTCCACAGCTTCTTTGCTAAAATGAGGAATTTTTCCGTCTTTTACAACTTCCTGGGTTACAAAAAGAGTTATTTTATTGCGGTTTTCCTCGTTATCCGGAAAAGTTTCTTCCATATGCACTTCATAGCCATATCCCCTTATTCTAGACCTTAAAGCAGGGTGCATGTTCCTTACAGTCTCTACGTTTCCTGCTGCCACAAGTACGAAATCGCACGGAACTGGTTCCGTCCTTACCATCGCTCCCGCGCTTCTTTCGCTTTGGCCTGTAATCGCGAATTTTTTCTCCTGCATTGCTGACAATAATTCCTGCTGCGTAGCCGGATCAAGAGTTGCAATTTCATCAATGAACAGGACGCCCATGTGGGATTTGTGAATCATTCCTGCTACAACACGCTCATGGGCAGGGGTTCCTAATCCCCCGCTCTGGAAAGGATCGTGCAACACATCGCCAAGCAAAGCCCCAGCATGCGCTCCAGTTGCATCATTGAAAGTCGCCTGTTTCTTATTGAAATTATCAACAATAAGCTTTGGCCCCCTTACGTGGCCTTCCATCCTTCTTCCAAGGCTGGTTGTCAATAAAACACCGACTACAAACAATATGGACACAACTAAGCTTGCGCCTGTCATGATTGCAGCCACAACAGCGCCATGCTTAATGTAGAATGCCCATGACCACCATGGGGCCAATATTGCAACCAAAACCAGAATGAAGAATATGGTATTCTGGTTCTTGAACATGCTCATGCCCTGTATTCTGGCTCTTGCAACCAAATCTCTTCCTTGCCCTGCAGGAACAGTCCTTATCAAAGGGGTATTCTCATCATTAGGGTTAGGAAAGGAAACAATATCAACCAGCTTTTCTTTCGGCAATAACTGGGCTAATGCCAAGCCGAGCATGCTCTTGCCGGTTCCAGGCTCGCCAATCAGCAAAACATTTCTTCTCTGCTCTGCTGCCTTTTTTATTATCTGAACGGCTTTGTCCTGCCCCATTATCTGGCCGACAAGAATTTTGGAAATTGCAATATCTGCAGTCGATTTGTAGCTCTTAGGGATGGATTTGGCAGGGTCCTTATCAGTATACTTAACATTCTCGTCTTTTTTATTCTCAATCTCTATGGGCTTTTCATTCTTGGGTTTATCAGCCATGGTAAGTTTTGGGGTGCATAGAGGATATAAAAAGGTTTTGTTTAAGCATTCAGAGAATGAAAATGATTTAGTAAAGAACAAATTTTTAGCCTAAATGCTTTGTACAATTTAATAAATGAATAACATGCTTTTTATCCTCCCTTACCTCAAATATGCTTATTGCTGTATTTGACATTACATTGTGATCAGGTATACTTGATGCCGGCTTATTTTCAATAACTGATAATATTGCTTTGTTGATTTGTCCGTGGCCGACAAAAAGCACAGACCCATTAGGGTGTTTTGAGTATGCTAACTCTATAAGTTTCTTGGTTCTTGACTGCATGCTTTTGAAAGATTCTGCATCAGGAGCAAGATTAAATAGATTCTTGTTGTCATCCTTATTGCCAACAGTGCCTGTTTTGTTGCCCATACCCATTTCCCTCAATTCCAAAACAAAATCCAATGGAACATCAGGGTGGTATTTTGCTATTATTTTTGCTGTGTCTGCAGCTCTTGATAAGTCGCTGGAATAAATATGATCAAACTTTTCATCTTTTAATCTTTGTGCAAGCTTTTTGGCTTGTTCCATTCCTAAATGAGTAAGTTTTCCCCCTATCCTATCTCCTTGGATTATGGACTTAACGTTTTCTTCAGTCTCACCATGCCTAGTTAAAATTAATCTCATTGTTGCAGTAATAGCAAGGAGCCTAATTTAAAAATTTATCTGAACTATAATAAGTGACCTAAATAATTATACATAAGTCACTTACTATATCAGGAGGACATAAACTATTTTGTATATCCCAGAGGGATACAGGAGCGTAAGCGATTGTAGATATTTATGTCCTCCGCTATAGTTAAAGAACAAAAAACAAAATAACAGGAAGTATCAGGCATCCCATTGAATGGCTTCTTTTTACATTAACAACATTTGGCACTATTCCGATAGCGGTTGATACCAATAATACCAATAAACCTGTCCAAGAAGAAAAATAAAGAACTAAAACAGCTATAAATGATATAACCAAGATACACAGCATTGAATAGTTTACTTTTTCAATTATTTTTATGAAGATTTTTGACAGGGATAACGCAAGGAAGGTTGCTATGCCTCCTGCAAACAGCGTTGCGGCTATGAAAAGCAATAAAATGTTTAGGTTGATGGAAGGCAACAACTCCATTATTGCCAAAACTGCACCATTCCTGGCTTTTTCTATGGTGTATAAGGAAACTAGAGAAACTGCCATATTTACTGTGTTTATGCCTCCAACCAGGATTAAGAATGCATAATTTTCCAAGCTGCCCACAATCTGGCTGCCAATCACTGCTGCCTGCGCAGGCCCTAATCCGGGAAAGAAACTCACAAAGCTTCCAGTTAAAGTTGCTGCTCCTATTGCCTTAATGCTTTCTTTTTTCGGTATTTTTATTTGGTCAGTAATGCTTTGCTTCGGTATTTGAGTTTTCTGCATCAAACTAACTATAAGCATGCTGATTCCAAACAATCCTGAAAGCAACGGGAATAACGGCTGGCCTAAGTTTGGCAGAGTAAGGACAATTAATCCAAGGATTCCTGATGCCATAAAAACAAAGAATGACCAGAATTTTTTATCTGCTCCTTTTTCGATAAAAATCATGTAAGCCATCATTATAACCAGAAAGTATCCAATGTAAACCTGGATTCTTTCATAAATTCTTGGAACAAGAAAAATAAACAAGGGAAATAAGAATAATGCCGCAAGCAAGCTGAATAAAGAGCCTATAATTGTCAGCTTTACTGCCTCGTAGCCCATGCCCTTCAGCAATAATTTATGCCCGGGCAATACGCTTAAAGCAGTTTCTGATTCAGGAGCGCCTAAAAATATAGCGGGCAAAGTATCAAGAAAAGTGTGGGTTATTGCCATCGATATGATAAATACGCCAAGCGAGGCAAATGAAAAAATACTTGATAGGTAAGCGGCTGAGCTTACAACCAGAAGGCTTACAAGATTGATATGTATTCCAGGGGTTATGCCTGTAAAAATTCCTGCTAATATCCCCAATAAAGATGCGATTAAAAATTCAAAAAACATTTTTATTATAACAATTCCAGCAACTCTTCTAGTGATAAGCCAGCTAGATTCATTATACTTTTTAAGGTTCCCTTTGCTAACTCGCTATGTAAAGGAACCGGAATAGTAATCTTTCCTTTTACTTCATCAAATTTGTTAGGAATTGCATGACTGCCTCTTGTTCTTACACGCCTAAAGCCAATTTTAGAAAGAGCTTTAATAGCATCTTTACCTGATAACACTGGCAGCTTCGGCATCCTTGGTTACCTCAATTATAGAAAATATAGGGGGTTCTTGCAATCCCAATTCTTCGTATTTTTCGGGTTGCTCCTCTAGATAAAGCTCAATAGCCTCTTTTATATTTTTTATAGCTTCTTCTGTATCCTTTCCTTGAGATGCTATGCCCAAAGTTGTGCAGTGCGCTACATAAATTGGTTCACCAGTGCTGAGTCTTTCCTTATTAATTACAATATCCATAAAGTATTTTCTTACCATATTATAATGTAATAGATTACTATACTATATAAGATTTTCGTATTTTTTTCCTGAGGCATTAAATGTTTGAACTTGCTATAAATTTTAACAAACATATTTTTGTATTTATTACCTAAAATCAATCACTGCAGCAATAGCCATCATAATCGTATTAAGCGGCAGAAGGCCAATGGCTGGAATAGGGGTTAGGCACTTAGCTGCTCCTGCAACACCAAAAACATATCTCATAAATCCCGTATCCCTGCAAAGGACATAAAAGAGCAGAAAGCTTGCTATTGCTGCAATTATATCAAGAAAACCAGGGGATGATATTGCCATTATGTCCAAAATATCTACAAGCATTGCCAAAGGCAATTTCCAGGCATCCTGAATAAAATCAAAGATTATTGCAACAACCCCAAAAAAAACAAAAAGCGCGATAATAACCAGCAGCGGAAATTCTGCAAAAATTGCCAATATGCCTGAATCAGGCAAGAAAGCTGATAATGCATCGCTCATTGCAGAATTAAGATTGTCCAGAAAGCCAAAAAAACCGGTTTCAGGAATGGTATTAACCGGTATTGATGTATAATTTCCATCGGCTATGCCATTAAAAACAAAATTCATCATAATTGGTTCTTTTAACAAATGATTTTATAATAATTTCTATTTATGGCGTTCAACTAATTACCCTTACCCTTTCCGCAATGATTTCCATTTTTCCATTGTACTCATCAACCTTTCCGAATATTTCAACTTCGTTTCCTTTGTTAATATTGAAAGTATTATTTTTATTTTTGAACAAAACAACAGTTATTTCCTGCGGCTGGGTTATTTCCAGTATCATAACTTTTTCAGAATTTACAAGATTGCTCACAATTCCATTTAATTTTACAAACTCGTCCTTGTTTTCTATCGTTATTTTTTCAATATTGCTTTCTTTTATTTCTATATTTGAGGATATTAAGTATAATATCAGAAGGCCCGCCAGGGATGCTATTAATGCTATTTTTAGCAGTGTTTTTTCTTGCATTTTATAGGTTTGCTGCATTAAATTTAGTTTTATCTTATGCATACAACTATTTGCATTAGTTTTCCTTATAAAAACTTTAAAATATTTCTTGCATTGAAATAAAATAATAATAGGAAAATTTTCCATCTTGTTGCGCAAAGGAAAATTTCGTCATCTGTCTTTTCTTTCACAACCACATTAGATGGTTTTTTGCTTTTAAGTTTTTACATCAAGCAAAAAATCTTATTATTATTTTTTAATTCTTATTGAATAAATATTATTGTTGTAAATCACAAATTCATGTTGGATTTTTAATTATAAACCTGGTTGTGAGCTTTATTGGACTTATTTTTCTGAGCAAATCATAATCTTTTTAAATTAATTGCCTTTCCTTGCAGCTATGGAAGGCGTCATCAAGAATTTCAGGAGAGGCAGGAAAACGCAGACAATGCACCATATGATTGTTTACATTGATAGTATTTCCAAGAGGGACAAGGCCTCTGAATTAGTGGGCAAGCAAGTGGTATGGAAAAGCCCTGCTGGCAAGGAAATCAATGGAAAAGTGGCAAGTGCGCATGGAACCAAAGGAGCAATAAGGGTTATTTTTGAGAAAGGGATGCCTGGGCAGAGCATAAGCACGAAAGTTGAGATTAAATAGGGCTCATTTCTTATTTTATTTTTGGAACGGATTCTATCTTTGGAACTGATTCATGCTTCCTGAAGAGCATTGCAATTCCGCCTAGAATGCTTCCAATGGCTGCCCCATATTCCAATATTGTTTCTATGCCGCTTAAGTCTACAGGCAAATCAATTCCTGCCAAAACAACAATGAGCAAAATTCCTATTATTAAGAAAATCAAGCCCAAGATGTTTGATATGCCAAAGCCGCCTGAGCCAGGCTTGTTATGGACTTTAGGAAGATTCATGGTTTATAAAAAAGGTATGGGTATTATTCCTTTTGCTCCAAGATAAACGACAACAGCGCCAATTATAAAGCCAATTACGATGCCCTTTATGAAATCTCCCGGGCTCGTGATAAAATGCCTTTTTTGCTTCTGAACATTTTTTCCTCTTTTTATTTGCCCTAAAATGGAAGCAGATTTTTTGGCAGTGTCCCTTTAGCAACCAGAAAGTATACCAAGGCTGCACCAATCAGCAAGCCCAATATAAAAAGGAACCCGGGATGAGTGAAAAAGCCTTTTTTGCCCGTCATTTTGTTGCCTCGATTAATGCTCTTAGTTTTATTAAACCTTAACCAAATCAGAAGGCACTATGCCTTTAGACAATAATAAGTACATTACAAATGCGCCAATTAACAGCCCTACAAAAAAAACTAGCCCAGGATGCATCATTTCAAACATTTGCAATTGTCCTTTTTTGTTCATGCTCTTTGCCTCTTTGATTGGTTGTTTTATTACTTTTGGGGGTTTTATATTTAAATGTTGCTATTATCTTTTGCTTGTTATACTCGCGGACAAAAACTATAAGACACTAGTTGTCCGCTCCTAATAAGCAAATGACAAATTCATTGAATAGAAATTTGTGTCATTTGCTATATTTACTTCTGGCTGATAGTTTAAAATAGGCCCTTATATGGAAATATTTATAAACAAGTATTTGAAAGAAGTAAACAAGATAGTTATGGCACTAAATATGAGCGGAAAAAGGGTGTTTTTGTTATTGGTTTCTTTAGCTGTTATGACGAGTTTGTTTGCCGGTTTTGTTTTAGCACAACAGCAGCAAGGTGATACATTTAAACTAGCTGAAATTTTTGAAACCATTGAAGGTTTTGATGTATTTGAAGCGTACCAAAAATTTCCTTTTCTTATTGACACTTTGATTTATTTTTTATTCTTTATAAGCATAGCAATGGCCACCCTTGGACAACATTTTAAAGGGAGTGGCGGCAAAGGTGTGGTTATAGCAGCGGGGCTTGCATTGTCTGTAGGCATAAGCTTTTGGGCGCAAAAGGTTGGTTTCAAGCTTGGGAACCTGGGGCCATTAGCCGCATTAATTTTTGCGCTTGTAATCGGGATTTGGATTTATCGCATTGTAAGGGGGGATAAAGAAGCAGGCGCAGGCATATGGATTTCTATTATAGTCATCTGGGTTGCGTTTAATATGTTCTTTCCGCAGCTGGTTAACACTTTACAAGAAAACAAATGGGGAAAATTGTTATTAGGAGTGTTAACACTCTTGTTTATTATAGCATTGCCTATGGCCGCGGCTCAATTCTTCAAAGGAGGTGGAGAAAGAGGAGAAGAAAGCGGCAGATGGGGAGGTTTGTGGCCTGGCGGCGGAAAAAAGGGCGATGGAAAAGGTAGAGATGAAAAAGAGGAGAAGGAAGAAGAAAAGAAAATATTGGAAGAAGAAAAGAAAGCGCTTGGACAAACAGAAAGGGAACGCGAGCTGATGGGAAAAATAATTAATGTTGATGTTAAAGATCTTGATACCGACACGAAATTAAAGCAGTATCTTACAAACGCAAGAAATTTTGTTCAGGCATATCTAGCATCACCATTTTCAAGAGCTGGCATCAGAAGCTATGATCAATTCAGAAGAAGAAAAGAAACCCTTATACCTGAAATTGAAAAAGTTTTGGGAATAGTTAGAAATAGAGAAGAAAGAGATAGGAGGATAAATGAAATAATAAATTACAACAGAATACTGCTTAATAATATTTTAACAATTCTAAGGAGTATGGGAAGGAGTGCAGCAACACGAGCTCACCAAGACATGCTCCTAAATGTAGTAAGAGAGAAGTTTAGACCCACAAGTCATGTTCCTATTAAAGATTCATTAATTAGTACAACTGGAAGGGCAGAAAGAATAACGAAAATAGAAAAGCATTTGAATGAAGTAATCTTAAAACAGCATAAAGAAAGAAGGGTTGCATTAGAGAAAATAGAAGAGAATTTGGAAAAGGTTCTTGAAAAGCTTAGACAAGAATTGCCTCGGGCTCCAAGAGGTTATGCTGCCACTAGAGGCCCATTTAATGAGGTTGTAGGTCTCCTAGACGAGGTAATTAAACAACTACAGGAGACTATAGACATTGATAATTATACTCTAAAAAGAGAAAAGCAAATGTATGAAGAAGATAAATTTATGGAAGTTATTATTTCTGAGCATCCAATTTAATA
>Ga0209541_10012081_pt1 | contig 13401 bp, 19 predicted proteins | sample RifCSPlowO2_01_FD_184027 | JGI IMG/M metagenome (GOLD analysis project Ga0209541, IMG submission 184027) | Groundwater microbial communities from Rifle, Colorado - Rifle CSP2_plank lowO2_0.1 (SPAdes) (version 2) | ecosystem: Environmental > Aquatic > Deep subsurface > Groundwater | place...
GGACCCTCCAAAACATATTGAGATTCAAGTGACTGATGAATTGGAAATTTCAAAAAAAGATATTGGAAATTTAATTAAAAAAATTCTTTACAAATATAAACCGGGAGAAAAAACCGAGCCTCTTCCAGGATGTTTTATTGAGAAAAAAAGTTTTTTAAAAGTTGTTGAGGAACTTGCAAATTTAGGATGTGAGATTTTTATTTTAGATAAAAAAGGCGCAGATATTCGTGATGCGGAAATTTTAGATAATTGTGTTTTTATTTTAGGCGATCATGAAGGACTGCCAAAAAAAGAATTAAAAAAATTAAAACAAATAGCGACGCCCGTCTCAATAGGTCCAAAAACTTATTTTGCAAGCCAGACAATCGCGGTCGTGAATAATGAGTTGGATAGAAGAACAATATAAATTTCAAGATACATAAATCAATATAAACAAATTTCTTTTTAAATTTTTATGCTGGAAGATAAAACATTAGAAAAAATTATTAAATTTTTTGATGAAATTAATTGTCCGATAAAGAAGGGGTTAAAAAAAATTCCGGCAAATGGCGAGGAAAATACTTTTCTTGGGGAATATGCTGTAATTTATAATGGACAGGATATCATGCTCGGCAATAAAAAAAACAAAAAATTTGCGTTTGAAGAAAGGAATGATGTAGATTTAAACGCGTATTGCGGAGAATATTTTCCAAATCCTGAAAGACTTTTAAACAGATTAAAAAAAGGCGGATATGAATTAATTTATTGCAATAATAAACAAGTATAAAAACTATTTTAATCAAGGTATATCATGAAAAAATCTACAAGAGTGTATATCACTGGAAATATTCAGGGAATTTATTTCAGAAGTTTTATTAAAGAAAATGCTGAAAAATATAATGTCAAAGGTTTTGTCAGAAATTTGGAAGACGGCAGAGTGGAAGTTTTTTTAGAGGGAAATTCTGAAGACGTTAATAAAATGATTGAAGTTTGCAAAGCCGGTCCTAAAAATGCACAGGTAAGAGAGGTTCAAACTAAGCAGGAAAAATTTCAGGATTTTAAAAATTTTAAAGTATTGCATATCTAGATAGACTAATTTTTGCAGAAATTTTGGAACAAATTTGTTTAAGGGAGAAATAAATATCTATCAAAGTGTAGAAATTTTAAAAGAGTAACCCCACAGAAAGCTTTATAAGATTTATTTCTTTTCAAGAAATATGGTTAAAAAAAGTTATAGAAGTTGGGCAGGTTTTTCTTTAAAAGACTTTAAAAATTTCTATAAAGAAAATTATAATGGTATGGGTAGATGCAATGTTTTGGAAAAAGATAGTGGTTTTTACATGATTGTTTGGGCAAAAGAACTTCTTGATAAAGTTTTTCCCGAAGGCAGACATGGAAAATTTTCAAATTTTTATTTAAGAGATTTTCAAGATTATTACCATAAAAATCTATTTGGAATGAGCAGATTTGCGGTGTTTGAAGAAGATAATAGTTTCTATCATGCTGTCAGAAAAACTGAATTCTTCGATAAAATTCTTCCAAAAGATAAAAGAGGAAAAATAAGAAGAAAAAATAAGGAACTGGACTCGTATTCTCTAAGAGATTTTCGAGATTATTATAAAAAACATTATACCGGAATGAGCAGAAGCGAAGTTTCAAAAGAAGATGGCGGTTTTTATAATAAACTCAATAAAAGAGAATTTCTTGATAAAGTATTCTCTTCCAAAAGAAAAAGATGTCCAAAAAAATCTTTAGAATTAACAATTAATAAATGATTATTCATTTCTCATCACTTTTTTCTTTTGAATCATCTTTCTTAACCAATTTTCCTTCTTTGATTTCAAATCCGTGTTCCTTTAAATCTCTCTGAAGTTTTGCAGTTTGCATTTGTAAAACTCTTGCAACTTCATCATACGCATGAAGTCTTCTTGTTAATTCATTGAAAATTTCATTCCATCCGTTATTTGATAAAGCAAGAAGTTCAGGCTCAATTATTTCTATATTCGCAGGCATATACTTAAACATCAACATTGCAATCTGCAAAATTTCTTCAACTTCAACTTCAACTTCAGCAAAAGTCGTGTAAAAATCTTTATTATTTTTTAATTCAACCGGTTCATTAATTTTTTTTTCAATTACTTTAATGCCTTTTTCTTTATTGATTGATTCAATTAAGCCGTCAAGAGTTTTAACTAAATGTTCTTTTGGTCTGCCGACTATTTCTAATATAAAAATGGCTCTTATTCCTTTTGTTTTTGAATCAATTTTTTTGGAACTCATTTTTGTATTCTTTTTTGAATATTTTTCTTTTCAATAAAAATAATAATCCAATTAAAAAAGCAAATACAATTAAAATGTATTTTGCATAATCATTTTTATTTAATTTTTCTGTATTTTCTCCGCTTTTTATATCTTCTGTATCGGCTATTGCGTTTCCAGTGATAGTTGTTGTTTCGTTTTCATCTGACTTGTCGTTTTCTATTGGATTTTGATAAGCAGACTCTTCTTTTGTTTCATTAATTTCTTCATTTGATTTTGAGATTAAATAACCGGAAAATATTTTTATTTTATCTGATGAGTCTTTTATTTTAATTGTAATTTCCGCGCTTTCAAATTCTTCAGTAATTTTCATTAAAAACTCTTTTTCTTGATTTGAACCGATTATGTTGTTTATATAATATGAAGTTGATTTCCAGATGTTTTCATTTAAAATTTCTGAAATTCTGTTTTCATTGGATAAAATATCAATTTTCACATCATAAATATCTTCATCAAAATTAATTAATTTTATTTTGAAACCAAATTCCTGATTCAGATAAACCTTTTCAGAATAATTAACTTCTATACCTGGAGAAGAGGTTTCATTTGTTGTTTGATTTGGATTATTTTGTGTTTCATTAATTGGATTATTTATTTCGTCACTAACGCACGCAAGTCCCTGTAATTTTATATTATTTAAGGTTACTTCCCCAATTCCATTCACATTTATTAAATCATCAACGGAATTAAATGGTCGTGTATCAATTATTGCCTGCGCTTTAACGGGGCCAATTCCAGATAAGGCATCTAATTCTTCCAGTGAAGCAGTATTAATATTAATTTGGCTTTCATTGCATATGGCCGAAATATTTGGCAATAAAAAAATCAAGAAAATTCCAATTAATAAAAAAATTTTATTTAATTCCATATTTCTCCTTAAAATCAATGTATTCAATTTCTCCTCTCTTTTTTCCTTTTTTTGCGATCCATAAATTTGGGAAAATCCCTTTTTGTAAATACCATAAACATTTTTCTTTTTCATCTTTTGAAAGGATTCCGTTTATTTTTACTTCAACGCCCATTATCCTGTATAATTCATCATGAACTGGTTGAATTGTAATAAAGTCTGGAAAACCCGCTCCTAAAACAAACATTTTTTTAAAAGGATTATATTTTCTAGCGATAATTAATTTACCTTTTTTTAAATCAACATTATTAGTCCATTTATCGACAATTCTTCCCTTTTCTTCTAAATCTTTTCTGACTTTTAATTCAAATCTTGCTCCTTGCCCTCTTGACAATCCCCCTCTTTTAATGTTAATCTTACTCTTAGATTCGGGCAAACCTTGTTCATTCCAAGAAGTTTCATAATTATTGGGGTCTCCCGCCATTTCAATTCTATTCATAATTTCTTCCTTATGCTCTTTTTTTATTCGTTCCATAAATTAAACAAGAAGAAACAATATAAAAATATAATGATATTTGATTTTTTTAACGGGATATTTTTTAGTTAGGTTTATTAATTCCTTTTATATTCTATCTTTATGAAAAAAAAAGGGATAATTACAGAATATCTTCCTTGGCTTTTAATTAGTTTGGCAATTTTGGCGATAGTCATGGTTACAATTTTTTTCCTAAAACAAGAAGGAATTTCTTTAATAGATAAAATTAAAGATATTTTTAAGTTTAAATAAAATGAGCGAATTAACTATCAGCACTTTGATTAAAATTATTCTTGGATTAGTTGTTGTTGTGACAGTTGTTTTTGGAGTGTATTTTATTTTTAAAACTCAGATAATTGATTTTTTTAAAAATATTTTTTCAAGCGTAGGATAAAATGGAAAATAAAAAAAACAAGAAAGGCATGCTACTTGCTGAAGAAACTTTGAAAATGGTAATTGCAATTATTGTCATAGTTTTTTTAGTTTATTTTTTAGTAAATTTGTATTTTGGGAAAATAAAAGACGATGCAATAAAAAAATCTGAACAGCTGTTAATTAAATCTGACCAGAGTATAAAAAATGTTATTGAAAGTTTAAAAGAGGGCGAATCTAAAGGCATGGTTCTTCAGGAAATTAGTTCTTTTGGAGATAATTGGCATCTATTTAGTTTTACAAAACAGGAAAAGCCAAATTCGTGCGCAGGAAAAAGTTGCCTGTGCATTTGCGACGATGTTATCGGTGAAGATCCATTTGGGTTTGTAAATCAGATAAATGAATGCAATAAAGACGGCATTTGCACTATTGTTTCTAATCTTAAAAATGAAGAAGTAAATATTGAACTGCAAGAAGATTTTGCAACTGAAATTTCAATTTCAAAACAAGACAACGAGGTTTCAATAACAAAAAAATAAAATGAACTTTGAAATTTTAATAAAATATTTAATCTGGATAGTTGTTTTTATTATCGCAGTCACAGGAATTTATTTATTTTTAGGGAGGATTTTATGATAACAAAAATAAATTTTTGTCAGTTCACCCAAGCGTGGTCGAACTGGGGGATGTTATGATAACAAAAATAAATTTTTGTCAGTTCACCCAAGCGTGGTCGAACTGGAGGATTTTATGATAACAAAAATAAATTTTTGTCAGTTCACCCAAGCGTGGTCGAACTGGGGAGACTCGGAATAATATGAAATCAAAACAAGCAGAACTTTCAACACAGCAGATAGTTTTAATTATTATTTTAATTGCGAGTTTTATAGTAATTTTGTTTTTTTTGTTCAGGCTCGGTATTGGAGAAGAATCTGAAGAGCAACTTTGCCGCAATTCTGTTCTTCAAAAAGCGTCTGTATTTTCTGAAGCTCCCTTGCAATGTTACAGAGATTATGTCTGTATTACAAAAGATGGAAGCTGTGAAGGACTAATTAAACCCGAAAAAATTAAAGTAAAATCTTTAGATGAAGTTTATGGAACACTTGCAAATGAAATGGCTGATTGTTGGGGGATATTTGGCGAAGGAAAAGTTGATTATGTCGGAACAGATTTTACTAAAAATAATTATTGTTCTATCTGCTCCCAGATTTATTTTGATGACAGTTTAGAGAATCTTGAAGGTGTTAAAGATAAAAAAATCAGCAAGGATGAACTTTATGATTATTTAACTAATAATGAATATTCAAAAGACCAAACTTATTCTCAATATCTTTTTGGAACAAATAATTTTGGAGCGTTAAAACAAGAAGCTTTGCAAGAACAAGGCGTTGGAACTTTTGGAAAAATTGAAATTGAAAAACAATTTTTTGTAGTTATGGGAATAACCAATGAAGTGGGAACTATTCCCTGGGTGATTACTGCTGCAGCGGGAACTGTTGCAGGAATTGTAATTGCTTTAAATCCTATTGGCTGGGTTGCGACGGGAGTGACTATTGTGGCAACTTCAATAGTAGGAAGCTCTGTTGGAGCAGCTTACGCAGAAGGAGTTGAACCAGAAATAGATGCAATAGTAATGGAAGGAAATGGAATAAGCAATAATTTTATGAGACCGACAATAATTGAAGCCGATTCTAATAAATTTGAAGTTTTGAATTGTGAAGATATTTTAACTTACGCTTAAAATGAAAAATAAAAGAGGAGATATTTTAGTTGAGAATGTTATCTTTATTGTTTTAAATATTATTTTTGTCAGCATTCTTATTTTATTTTTGTTCAGACAAGGTTCAGGAGCTGGACTTTTAGAGCAAACTTATTCAAAACAGATAGCGTTGATGATTGATTCCGCAAAACCTGTGATGGAAATTAAATTAAATATGGAAAAAACCAAAAAGATTGCAGAAGAAAATAAATTTGATTTTAAAGACGTTGTGAGCATAACTGGGAATGTTGTGAATATTAAACTGAGCCAAAAAGGGGGCTATGAATATTCCTTTTTTAATGATGTTGAAGTAAAAGCATTTCCAGAAACAGATTCTAAAAACGAATATACTGGAGTTTATGTTTTTACAATAAATAAAAAGGAACAATAAAATGATAATAAAAAATAAGTTGGGGGCTGAAAAAATTTTGTCAATTTACTGGTTTGCAATTTTAGTTATTATTGCTGGAGCCGTTGTCGCAATGGTTAGTTTATTCTATGGGACGCCTTATGATGTCCGCGACGCAGAAGCAAATATCATGATTAATCAAGTTTCAAATTGTTTGTCTGAAAATGGAAAACTTAATCAGGAATTATTTAATGAAGATAAAAATTTTAATGAAGATTATAATTTAAAAGAAAAATGCAATTTAATTTTTGAGACAGAATTTAAAAATGAAAGGGAGGAATATTTTTTAGAAGTTGATTTTTATGATTTAAACAATAGCCCCAACGGGGTTTCCTCCGGAGTAAAAATTTTTAGCATCTCTGAAGGAAATTTAAATCTTTATGCTGATTGCAAAATTGAAAATGAAAAATACAAAAAATTATCTAAATGTATTGACCGGGAATTTTATTCTTTAGATTCTTCTGATAATGTTTTCAAAATAAAAATTACATCCGTTGTGAGAAAAACTGAAAAAAATGCTAAATAAAAAAGGACAAACGAGCGAAGCAATGACCTGGATAGTTGCGACTTTGATAATAATTGTTTTGCTGGGAATCTCAATTTATGCTGCAAGTCTTTTATCTAAATCAAAAATAATTGATTATAAAACCGAAAAGAGTTCTCAGGATATCGTTATGGAAGAATCTTTGTTTTCTTATTTTTCCGTTAAGGATTCAGCTGTCCAGGATAAAATTTTTAAAAATCTGGATAAAATGAATCAAGAAGAAAAATTTTATGGGGATTTCAATTCCAAAATTCAGCAAATTAAATTTAACTTGGAAAAAAATGAAAAATAAAAAGGGTGATGTTCCGACTGCAATTTTAGTCTTAGGCACTTTTGCAGTCTGCGCTTTGGCGTTGATTAGTTTTTATGTTTCAAGTATTTTTGTTGAAAACACTTTTTTTGGTCCAGAACTAGTTGAAAAAATGAATTCACAGGTGAATGAATATAATTTTTATAGCTCTAAAAATTTAAATGGCGAAGAGATTAGAGAAATTCTTTTGTTGGAGGAAAATTTTTATATAAATGAGGGGGAAAAATATTTTGAAATCAATAAAAGCGATGAAACGTTTTGGTTTTGGGAAGATGAAAAGTTTTTATTTTCAGTGAAGTATTATGTTCCTTAGTTCAACGCAAGTTTTATAAATAAAAAAATCATCTAAATAGAATGAATAAGAGAGGTCAGGAATTAAGCACAACAACAGTAATTCTGCTGATTTTAGCAGTTTTAGTTCTCGTATTTTTAATTTTAGGATTTAGCGTTGGCTGGTCTAAGATTAATCCCTTTCTATCTAAAAGCAATGTTGATTCAATCAGCGACGCTTGTAATATCGCTTGCAGTACAAACCAGAATTATGCATTCTGTTCCCAGCCAAGAGATTTAAGAGCAGAAGATGCTAAATTAAAAGGAGTTACTTGTAATTTTTTATCGGGAAATCAAAATTTAAAAACAAAATATAATGTCGCTGAATGTCCTACAGTTGCTTGCAATCAAATTTTATCTTCTGCAATAACAGAAGATGGCGCAAAAGCTGACTGCGCAGAAAAGAGCGTAGGTGATGTAGTTCAGTATTTAGAGGCAGATATTCTAAAGACATACACTTGCGCTGAACAGGATATTTAAGAATTTTAAAATTTTAAAATGGATTATGGTTTTTCTGAAGGACGAAGAAAAAAGAAAGATAAGTATAAAGAAAAAAAGAAACATCCCTATAAAAAAGGCGGAAAATACCGAGTTATTGATTTAAAGGAAGGGAAATAATTTTATCTTCTTAAATTTGGAAGCAGAGCAAATTTTCTTTTCAAACATTTTATAAATAATCTTTAGCATATTAATTCATGTTTCACGTCATATTTTTAGTTGCTCTGGCTCTGGTCTGGATGATTTTTGCGGTTGTTCAGGATTTAAGAAAAAGGGAAATTGCAAATTGGGTGAATTTTAGTCTGATAATTTTTGCAATTGGATTTAGATTTTTTTATTCCTTGTTTAATGGCGTTGAAGATGGAACGGGATTTAGTTTCTTTTATCAGGGATTAATCGGACTTGGAATTTTTTTTATTCTTGGAAATCTCCTCTATTATTGCAGAATGTTTGCCGGCGGAGATGCTAAACTATTATTTGCTTTAGGGGCGATTCTGCCGTTTTCAGAAAACTTTTTTGTTAATTTGAAAGTGTTTGTTTTATTTTTAATTTTATTTCTTTTTTCTGGGGCTGTTTATGGCTTGTTTGTCAGTGGAGCTTTAATCTTCAATCACTTTAAAGAATTTAAAAAAGAATTTTCAAAACAATTCAAAAAGAATAAAAATATTTTTATTCTAAGTCTTTTTTTAGCATCCTTTTTTATTGTCCTAGGATTTTCAGATAGCTTTATGGTTTATTTTGGAATTTTAATTTTTATTATTCCATATTTTTATTTAAGCGCTAAAGCGATTGACGAAGTTTGCATGATAAAAAAAATTTCTCCTAAAAATTTAACCGAAGGCGATTGGCTTTACAAAGATGTAAGAGTTGGAAATAGGATTATTAAAAAAAGATGGGATGGATTGACTAAGGAAGAAATTAAACTTCTTAAGAAAAAGAATTATGTTTTTGTTAGACAGGGAATTCCGTTCAGTCCTGCTTTTTTAATTGCTTTTTTATTTTTGATTTATTTCTGGTTTTTTAGAAGCGGAATTTGGCTTTATTTTTGGAGTTAGATTTTTTAAAAAATAATTAAGGAATTCTCTTCGGAAGCACCCTAAGGGAATACCCCAAGGAGGGGCATAAAGGGCACGAGAACTTCCGATATTAAGGAATTCTCTTCGGAAGCACCATAAAGAATGGTGCGAGAACTTCCGATATTAAGGAATTCTCTTCGGAAGCCAAGTGTTTTTGTCTGAAATTATTTCTGGTTTTTTTTCTATTTCTAAATTTTCTTCTTGTTTTTCAGGTTCTTTGATTTCTAATTCTTTTTGCAGTTCTTCTAAAACTTTTTTTGGAGCTTTTTGCCTTTTCTCTTCTAAAGTTTTATTATCGTAAATTGGGATTATATTTACAATTTTGTGTCCAAACATTTCAGAATCTTCTGTTTGAATGCTTTTCGCATTTAATTTTTCTTTTAATTTTATTGAAATTTCTTTTGCAAAATCTTGAGTTTCTTTGGAAATTTCCTGAATATGAACTTTTGGAATAATTAAGGTATGGCCTCTTGAAACAGGATTTATCTCTAAAACGGCAATTGCTGATTCATTTTCAGAGATTTTATAACTCTGAATTTTTTCTGAAACAATAGAGCAGAAAATACATTTTTCTCCCTCATTTTCAGAAGTTTTTATTAAATTGTTCTGCGCTAAAAAATTTTCTAATTCAGATTCATTCATTTCTTCAATTTGCTGAATGGCAGATTCTTTTTTTTCTTCTGGAAAAGTATTTTCAATCTGCTGAATTATTTGCTGTTTTATTTGTTTAGTTTGTTCTGAAGGCAGTGTCATAAATTAAATAGAAAAAGAGAATTAATAAGTTTGTTGGTAGTTTTTGATGCATACGCCCGTTAAGCATCTATGTAAGTATAAAGAAATATAAGATTTACAAAGAAATAATAAGGTTTATAAAGAAATATTCTATTAAGAAAGATATGAAGAAGAAGGTGACTCTTAGTCTAGATGCAGATATTTATGAGAAGTTTCAAAAATATTGCGAAGAAAATGCAGTTATGCTTTCTAAAAAAATTGAGCTTTGGATAAAAGATTATCTTAAAGAGGTTAAAAAATGAAAAATAAAAAATCTAAAGCAAATTCAGGAAAAATTTGTAATATCAATTTTACAGGAAATAAAATTGCTAAAGCAAGAAAACAAAACATAATATTAATTGGAATTTTTATAGCTTTTAGCCTGCTTGTTTTTATTTCTGCTGTTGCGCCGAATGTCAAAATTGCAAGCCCGGCTAATAATAGTTTTTTAGCAGTTAATAATATTTTTGTAAATTTTTCTGCAAATGAAACGCAGTCAGATTTAAGGAATATTACATTTTATTTATATAATTCAACAGGCAGTTTAAACACAAGCGCAACCGATAACCTTTCGCTTTCTGTTAATTTATTGAATAATACTTATGGAATCGTAGAGGGAATTAGTGCGACGAGCACATATAGTTCAACTTATGCTGCAGATAATGTTCGTGATAGTATATTTTATTCTAGTGGGTGGGTTAGTACAAATGGGGTACTTACAAATCAAAACTTAACAATTAATTTTACTTTTCCTCAAATCTTTGATACAATTGATATTTTTACGGGTTTTGTTTATGATTTTTCTCATTCCGCAAATAATACGAATGTTTATGTAAGTGATGATTATTCTTCCTGGACTCAAGTTGGAAGCACTAAAAGTTTGTTTGGAGCTGCTCCAGTACAGGGGCAGTATGATACAATTAATTTTACAGAACAAAATAAAAAATATTTAAGATTAGAGTTTAAAGATAATTGGGGCAGTCCAAATTTTATAGCAGTTGATGAAGTTAGAGTTTATAGAAATAAAACAGATTTAGCTAATTTAACTTCTATAACTGTAACAGCAACGGATAACGCGTTAGATTCAAATATAAATAATACAAGAAATGGTCACAAGATCTTCTTTGCAGACAATCCAACGAGGTGGGTTACAGATGATGGGGTTTTGGGAGTATTTAATGTGAATATAACCTGGAATTTTATCTCGCCAAAAAGAGTTAATAGTTTAGAATGGTTTGGGGGGATTAATGATAATTATATGCCTAAAGATTATTCTATTTTAGTTTCAAGTGATGGCTCAAGTTATACAGAAATAAGCAATGGAACTTTTGTCGGGGGAACAGCTAAAATTGAAAGAATAAATTTTAGTGAACAAGAGACACAATATTTAAGAATACGGCTAAAAACGGGTTATCAGAATACTTATCTAGTTGCAGAGAAAATTAAAATAATAGAAGTTGATGATAGATATTATACTCATAATTTTACTGGTCTGTCTGACGGCGCATATAAAATTAATGCTACTGCTTATGATATTTTCAAAAATGCCGGCTCAAGTGAAACCCGAAATGTGACAATTGATACAACAAAACCCCTTCTTGAATTTGTCTCTCCAACTCCTGCAAATAATTCAGGGGTTTCAAATAATTTTGAAATAAATGTTTCAATAACTGAAACAAATCTCGCAAATGTAACTTATAATTGGAATGGAACAAATACAACTTATGAACTAACAAATAATGCAAGTTATTTTTCTGGAAGCGCTCCTAACTGGGCATTTAATTTAACTCAAACAGGTTTAACTGCAGGAAATAGTTATACCTATTATGTTTATGTTAATGATAAAGCAGGCAGTTCAAATTTAACAGCAACAAGAACAATACTTGGAAATTCAGATCCGACATTTATTTCTACAGTTCAATTTCCAAATTCACTTGATGCTCTTGACCCAAATGTTTTAATAAATGTAACTGTAAATATTTCTGATACAGATTCTAATTTTGATACAGCATTTTTACAATGGAAAAATACAAGCGCTGCTTGGGGAAATGCCACAAATGTAACAATGCTCAATTCAACTGCAAAAGGAGCATATACAATTTTAAATGCAAGCTTTACTCCGACTTATGAAGCAAATTATTCTTATAGAATCTGGGCAAATGATACATCCGGAGCTTCAGCTACAAGTTCTGAAACAAATGTTAGCGTGTTTTGGGATTGCACCTGGACAGCGACGTCTGATTTAGGCTCAACAGCAGGATGGGATGAAAATAAAAGGATAGGAAATATAATTCTTAATAACACTGGAGATTCGTCGCATTCAGCATGCTCTTTGGATTTTAGATTAACTTATGATTTGCCGGAAGGAAGAATTTATTTTGATAATATCTATTACAAGCCCTCTTCAACATATACTCTCACTCCAGGAAATAATCAAAATATTTCTGTTAATGCATCTTTTTTAGCAGAAATAAAATCAGAAGATGTGATTATTTCAACTAATGAACTTTTAAGCAGGACAAATGTTTCTCAAAGAAACACGACGGCAACAATTGTCTCAAATCAGGCAGGTCCTTATTTATTCCAAAAAATTACAAGCAATCCCGAAAGTGTTTACTTAACTGCAGGAAATTTTTCACTTGAAGCATATATAAGAAATTTAATGGGCGCCACAACAGTTAATGCAAATAATACTGCATACAATGTAACATTTAACTGGACATTGCCGTCAGGAATAACAAATGTTTCAGGAACATATAAAGCCAATTTCACAAACATAACAGATTCTAATTTGCATTATAATAACATAAATGTAAGTTTTTCCAGTTTAACATCAATGACTTCAGGAGTCAAAACATTTTATATTTATGCGACGGGAGTTAATAAAACAGGAGATGCGATTGAAGAAGCCGACGGAACTACTTTATTAAAAAAATCTGTAAATATTACTTTTTTATGTTACAGCACTTCAGATAGTGTTTGCGTGACTGCCTGCGGTTCTGCTAATGATCCTGATTGCGTAACTTCGTCGTCAACAACTACGTCTGGCGGAGGCGGCGGCGGTGGAGGGGGCGCTGGAACAATAAGCGCAGTGACAGGAAAGTCAGTAGCAGAATATGAATTAGTCAGAGGACAGGAGCAGAAATTTGAATTAATAATAGAAAATCCATATCTTGGTTATTTGGAAAATCTGGAAATTTCTGTAAAAGGAATTAGGCAGGATTTAATTAAAATAATTCCAGACAAAATTGAAAGAATAGAAGCAGGACAATCAGAAGATATTGTTATTGAAATAGCTTCTCCCGCTTATTTTACAGAAGGGCATTATGATTTAGAATTTTTAGTCACTGGAAATTTAATTACGGGAGAAGCGAAAAGACCGTATCTTGGAAGAATGAAAGTTGATTTATTTATAATTGATATTCCAAGAAAAGAAGCAGAATCAATGCTGAAAGAATCTTCAAAAATGTTTGAGCAAATGAATAATTCAAATATGTCTTTAAAAAAAATTTCAGGATTTTATATTTCTTTGCAGAATTCGTTTGAAGAAAGAAAGTTTTCAGAAGTGAAAAAAAATTATGATGAAATAAAAACAATTTATGACAATGCCTTTGGTTCTTTGGAATTGCTTGAATGGTTTAAAAAACAAATT
>Ga0209541_10012084_pt1 | contig 13400 bp, 16 predicted proteins | sample RifCSPlowO2_01_FD_184027 | JGI IMG/M metagenome (GOLD analysis project Ga0209541, IMG submission 184027) | Groundwater microbial communities from Rifle, Colorado - Rifle CSP2_plank lowO2_0.1 (SPAdes) (version 2) | ecosystem: Environmental > Aquatic > Deep subsurface > Groundwater | place...
ATAAGTTGTAAAGCCTTGCTTGGAGTCATTGTTAATGGAATGCTAACCTCGCAATGCACATGATCAGGCATAACGCTTAATTCTATAATTTCAATCTTGTGTTCATTTGCTGCCTTCCGGATACAACCTTCCGCTAAGTTTTTATACTTCAATTTCCTGAACATTTCATAACGATACTTAGGACACCACTCAAGGTGCCAAATACTGTCGCCAACTGTGTGGCTGTGGCGACTGTATTTAAAATTCATTTGTGTTTCCATTTTGTTGCCTCCTGCGCAACATCGGAAATATAGCTCACGCTAAATCGAACTAAAGTTTGCGTGCGCCAATTACGTTGCGCACGCTTATTTATATTTCAAAGGTGAAAAATGTTACTGAAAAAAGAAACAGGAGGTCGGAATTCCTCTACAGACTAAAGTCTGTTGGAGTTTCCTTCCGACAAAAATGAAATTCAGATACATCATAATTGTTTTGGCAGTGATTTTAATCAGTTGTAGTAGAATTGAAAGTAAAGTATGCTTTAAGGGTAAATGTTTCGATACTGAAATTGCAGATAGTGAAGAAGAGAGGAGCATGGGTTTAATGTTTAGAGACAACCTTGATTTAAATAAAGGAATGCTGTTTGTTTTCGATGAAGAGGATAAATACCCATTTTGGATGAAAAATATGAAATTTCCAGTAGACATTATATGGATAAATGAGGGTAATGAAATAGTTTACATGCACAAAAATACACCGCTGTGCCCTGAAAATGTTTGTTTTTCAATAATACCTAATAAGGAAGCGAAATATGTTTTGGAAATAAATTCTGGAATAGCGGATAAAATAAACTTAAATATAGGGGACAAGGCAGAGATCAATTATGGAAGAGATAATTAAAATTAATAGATTAACTTTAAAATTTATTGCTAGTGGAAAGGGAAAGAATATATTATTTATACATGGATTAAATTCAAGTTATGGTTTATTAAAAAATATTATCTTAAAGTTATCTGAAAATTATAAATGCTGGGCTTTAAACCTTCCAGAGTATGGTAAATTTAAAATGGAAGATTATGTTATATATTAAAAAGATTTATAGAAATTAAAAACATTAAAGAACCATTTTTAGTTGGACATTCATTGGGTGGAATAATTTGTTTAAAATTAGTTGAAGAAGGAATAGATTACAGTGGTTTGGCTATGATCTGCACGCCGTTAATAGATAAAGCCCCTAAAATAAATCTGGCTGTGCTGAGTTTATTTAATAGGTTAATAAGCAAGGGAAAGATTAAATCATATTTAGAAGGGTTTGATGATATAGCCAATGGTAAAATAAGATTACCAAAAATAAAGATTGAAAAACCATTTTTAGTTATTTATGGGAATTATGATTTTCTGATTAAATTATCAAATGGTGAATGTTACAAAAAATTAAAACCAAATAAAGTTGTATATGGGAATTTTGGCCATTTAGCACCTTTAATACACCCAAGTAAACTAATAAATATCTTAAGAAACTTTTTAGAAAACAATTAAAAATTTGTTTTAAGACAGGGACTTAGTTATTACAATTAAGTTTCTATGCCATATGTGGGCAAAGATTAATAATCCTGTCGGCGCATATCTAAAAAATATTACCGAGATAGCTTTTATTTATCTCTAATAATCTCTCTAATTCGCCTTTTATCTTCGGTAAATTTGTAGATTGCAATGTTCGCATTTGTACAGCATCTAATGACCTATCAACAGAAATAACATCATAACCAGGAACTTTTTCATCAACTTTAATTATTATACTTGAATTTCCTGTTTGTGGATTTATTCTTATTGTGGGTATTGCTTCAATGTAATTTAATTGTCTATTCTCAAAATACATTATTGCATACTCTTCAATAGACTTAACATAAAGAGATGGAACTATTGTTATTAAAACTAGATTATTTATTTTATCTATAAAAAAGGTTTTTCTTACATTTTTTTTAACATCCTCAAACTCTAAAATCTTATTTTCTGCAAGAATTTTTAAAAAATTTCTTGTACGTTCTTTCATGCAATTTAGATCAATTTTCATGATTTTAATAGTTTAAATGGGTATAAAAGATTATCTAAACTCTTTAATAACTTTTATAAATTAAGATAAAGGTCAAATTTTATGAAACCTTATCTAGAAAAGAATTTTGATTTAAAATTATGGAAAAAAATCCAGGATAATTTTAGTCTAGCTTTGGAACTACCTTTATACACTATTGATATGTCTGGTAAAGAAATTATTAGTTCAGAAGCTAATATGCCTTATTGGGAATTAATAAACTCAAATCAATCAAGCAAAAATTTAATAGCATTGTTTAGGGCTAATAGATTTAAAGAATTAATTGAGAATAATGGTAATTTTCTATTTTACCCTTGTCCTTCAGGTCTATTTAATATAATGGCCCCCATATTTTTTAAAGGGAATATAGTTGCAGCAGTTATATTAAGTGGGATTCTTTATAATATGAGAAATTATAATGCGTGTAAAGAACTATCTAAAATTACAAATATAGAGTATGATAAATATGCAGAAGCTTTAAGCAGCCTAAATATAAAAACCAAATCAGAGATTGAAATATATAAAAGATTAATAATGCTTTTTTTAGATACAGTTCCAGAACTAGCTGCTCAAAATTGCTTTGTGGAAAGAAAATTAAGTGAACTTATCATATTAAATCAAATAAGCAAAATGGTCAATTCCACTTTAGAGCTCCCAGAAATTCTTACTTCAGTAATGAATTTTATGCTTAAAGCTATTAAAGCAAAATCTTGTTCAATATGTATATTTGAAGGAAAAAGAAGATATGGATTACATGAACCAAGTAAAGATTTATTAAAGTTAGAATCTACTATAGCCTTAGAAATTAGTGAACAAAAAACATCAATTAAAATCCCAATTATTAATAAAGACTTTAGATTTTATGATTTGAAAATAGAATATAATGCATTACTTTCATTCCCATTAAATTCAAAAGAAGAGTTAATAGGAACTTTAAATCTTTATGGTAGTTATATAAACCTTGATGACTATGATCTAGAATTTCTTAATATTATTATAACTGATATAGCAATTGCGATAGATAATGCAAAAAAATATGAAAATATAAAAGAATCAGCAATTAGAGATAAATTAACTGGCTTATTTAATAGAAGATATTTTATGGACTTATTATTAAAAGAAATTGAAAAAAGCAAACTTTCTCAATCCCCTTTATCAATTGCTCTTTTTGATATAGATTTTTTTAAAAAATATAATGATCAACATGGGCATTTAAAAGGAGATAAATTATTAAAAGAATTAGCAGAATTGGTTAAAGCATCAGTAAGATCAATAGATACAGTTGGAAGGTATGGTGGAGAAGAATTTATTATTATAATGCCAGAAACAAAATCCGTTGATGCAAAATTAGTTATTGAAAGATTGCATAAAAATGTCTTAGAAAAAAAATTTTATGGGGAAGAACTTCAACCACTTAAAAAAGTTACAATTAGTATTGGTTTAGTAACCTGTATGAATGGTTCTTTAACAGCAGAAGAATTAATTATGCAAGCTGATAAAAATTTGTATAATGTAAAAGAAACTGGTAGGAACAGTATTAAAGGTACAATAGTCATTGATAGATATATGCAAGCAGTTGAAATGATATAATCAAAAACATTTTAAATTGGCTTATTTACTCAAATTTATGTCAAAAACAATAATAGTATTTAGTCCGCATAATGATGATTTAGAGATAGGAATGGGGGGTACTGCTTTGAAATACATAGATGAAGGTTATAAAATAATTAAACTAATTTTGTCAGCTGGGCAGGCTTCAAATCCTCATTTAAGACCAGAAGTTGTTATTAAAAGAAGAGAAGAAGAGGCTTTGAAAGTTGGTAATGAATTTGGTATTCATAAAACAATATTTTTTAGGTTAAATGATCAAAAGTTAGACAAAGAACTGCCTAAAATTAAAGATAAAATTTTAACTATAATTAAAAAAGAAAAGCCAGAAAAGATTTATTTGCCTACTGCTTCTGATGTACATCCAGATCACAGGGCTGCTTTTAATTTTGTAATTGGTTTAATAAAAGATTTAGATTTAGAAGCATATTGCTATGAGGTTTGGAGTGTTGTAGATGAAGAACATCCTCAAATTTATATTGATATTACTAATTATTTAACGAAAAAATTAAAGATGATAGATATGTTTAAGACTGAATTAGTATCTGTTTACGTACAAACTATACCTATATTATATAGAGCGTGGAAGTATGGTTTTAAAATAAATAAAAAATTTGCAGAGAGGTTTTACAAGATCAAATGAAAGAGCTTTCTTAGGAAGCAACCTCGGAAAGGATAAATAAAACTTCGGGAAAGAAAAGGATAAAAGATGAGGATTGCATTTTTTGTTACAGGATTTGGGTATGGTGATTCAATAAGGGTTCATGCAATAATTAGAGAATTACTAAAAGAGCACCCTAAAACTGAGATAATGATTTTTGGGTATGATAATTCTTATGAATACTTTAAAGATGTATTTCCTACTTTTAAAATCAAGGGATATAAATTTCCAGATGATGTTTTTGGTTTCAAATTATTTAGATTTCTTCTTAAAAATTTATTTCTTCCTTCATACTGGTCTATCTTTAATTATAATGTTTATCATGAATTAAAAACATTTAACCCAGACATTATTATTAACGATTTTGAAATTTTAGCTTGTTTAATGGCGAAAAAATTAAATAAAAAATGCATTAGTATCTTTGCATTTGATCCTGATAGATATAAAGAATATCCTTCCAAGAATTTTATTTTAACTACACAAGCCAAGTTTATACAACATATATATAATTTATCAGATAAAGTAGTAATTGCTTCATATTCTACTAAGGTAAAGGATAAATTCAATTATGTTAAACCAATAATTAGGGCTCAACCAGAGGAATTTGATTCTGAAGGTCATTTAATGAAGAAATTAGGTTTTAAGAAAAAACCAATCTTAGTAATGTTGGGGGGTAGTAATTATGGTGTTTCTTTAGCAAAAAGCTTATTTAAATTGAGAAAAAAATTTAGTGAAGAATTTATATTTTTTGGTTCTGGGATTACTGTTTCTGAAAAGCATTTCAAGTTTAAGGAAAATTATCTAGAATATTTAAAAATATGTAAAGGGGTAATTACTTTAGCCGGGAATTTAACAATGTCCGAGTGTATGGTTTATAAAAAGCCAATGTTAGTATTTCCGATAAAAAATCATGTTGAGCAGTTATTAAATGTCTATATTTTAAGGGATTATTTGGAATTTGGTGATATTGATGATATTGAAGCTTCTTTAAAGCTTTTTTTAAATAGGATTGATGAAATTAAAAGGAATATTGAAAAAGCAAATATTAATGGATATGGGGCTGTTGAGGTTGTGGATATTATAGAAGAGACTTTAAAGGAGAAGTAATTTATCTTTTTGGTGTTTTCCCACTTAAAATTGTTCTTAGATCTTCTTCAGTTGGATTTGGTATATTTAATGTTACTTCGATTATTTCTTTAAACCCAGCAATTCTAGCATCATAATCATATCCTTTTTTTGCGTATTTAGTTCTTTCTTCTTTACTCAAGAGAAGATAATTTTGATACTTTTGATTAAACAGATTTTCCGTTGTTGGACATCCTAAATAACTGCCCATTGTGGAAGGTAAAGTTGCCATAATAAGTTCAGCATTAACTACTTTCGTTCTCATTTTAAATTGCTTAAGTTCTTCTTCAAAATCTTCAAGTTTTCCTATTATTTCTGTTCCTTTTGGAGCCCTTGCTTCTAAAATTATTAATCCAAAATATACAAAGGGAGGGGATATCGTTTTGTATAGATCAGGGACATCTAAGTTGTTAAAGAATCTGCCAAAGGGAAAGCCTATCTCTTTGTATCCCTCAATTCGAAAGTTTCTATATAAAATGCCTAGAACATATTTAGGTGCCTCTTTGCAGAACCCTACATTATAAGGAAAAGAATACCTAGTATCAATATTTTCTCCAGAACCTGTGACCCTATATTCTCTCGCTTTTAATTCTGTTGGCATAGTCTAATCCCTCCTAGTTTATTTAATCCTTTCATTTTGACTTCGGTATTCTCCCGGATAAAACTCTTTTTAAATCCTCAATAGTGACATCATTTCTTCTCCCGGTTACTGGCCAATTAGTAATTACGCCTAAAATTTCAAGATAATTTTGTAGCATTTCCTCTAAATAAGGATTAATTCCATGTGATTCTCTAGTATCAAGATAATCCTTAGGTAATCTTGTGTTTCTTTGATCAGTTAATGTTGCAGCTACACTCTCTCTTAATGTTTTATAAAGGACTTTTTTAGTTATTTTCGGCAAAAAAACTTTTTTTCCATTCCAAAAAGGATGATCTCTTAGTAACTCTTCCATAGGTAGTTGATTATAACAACTGTTTATTCCCAAACCACATGTTAACTTATCATTATCTGCTTGGCCTATTATAATTCCCGGCAGTTCTGTTAATTTAAACCCAACTCTTTTGTATCCAACAACAGGCAATCTGTCACAAACAGCAAAATCTAAAATACTAATAGGAGTCTCCTGGGCATAAGCTAAAGGTTCAACTTTGTAATCGATATTACCCATTTCGTTAAAGCCGACATTAATTACTCTGATTTGTGTTCCCATATAGCTTGTTTACTTGAAAGATTTAAAAGACTTTATATTACACGTTATATATAATCTAAAATAGCTTTAAACCATTCTTCTGGATTCTTTCTTTTTAAAACTCCAGATAATTCAAAAATAACTATTGTATTTGTGTTTAATGTTTTAATAAATTCTAAATCTCTTTTAAATTCCTTTAAGTTAATATAAATAGGCTCATTTCCAAGAATACCTGGTGAAGTTAGACCAACAGCAGTAATTACATTTGAAATCTTTTTATATTTATTAACAATGTATTTAAAATAAATTTTGTAAAATGGTCTTAGAATTTTTGGTATTAAAGTTGAATAATACATTAAGTTTAAATTAGAATTTCTTAAATCTTGGATATTTATTAGTTTGTTCAATAAAAACTTGGGTAAAGGGAATGTGCTTATTATTAAATCTTCTTTTTTAAAATTCATTAAAATTTCTGATAACAAATCTTTATTTTGTGCTTTTTTGAATAACATGTATTTTAAAAAGTATAAACCAATTTTAAAGTAAGAAAATTTATTATCTTCTAGAGGCGGTTCAGTATCAATTTTTAATTTTAGATTTTTATACTGCAATAATGATTTTATAGAATTTTTATCTGAAAAACCTGATAACCAATATCCTTTCTTTTTCTCAAGAATTGGCCAGCAACCTATTGTTTTGATATTTTTAATTTTAGAGAATCTATCTTTAAAGTTGTTGAATTCTTTTAAACTTTTAGAAGCTAAATAAACAATAATATTGAGGTTTAACCTTGATAGTATTTTGTTTAGTAGATCTAGATTTATTTTTCTTGGGAATTCACACCAAAATATTGTATTTTTCATTAGATCTCGTTATTTTAAACATTTAAGAATTTTTAGTTAATAAAACGGCTTTCAAGTGGGGTCTAAAACATAGCATAAAACAACTTTCGGAGGTGTTGTTGAATAGAATTGAGTTAAACCCCACCTTATGCCATTACCAAATAGGAGTAATAACTTATATATAAAGCTTTCCATAGTAGCTACCTAATGGTGATTATTCTTCTAGTTTCTTCAAAATCTTGTTTTTATCCCTTCCAGGAACGTCTTTTCCCCATAAAACAAATAACCTATTAATCCTAGACCAATACCTTTTAGGTGCAATTTTCATAAGCTCCAGCTCAGTTTGATGAGGTGTCTTTGTATGAACAATCCCTAATACATTCAATAAACGGTGACAGTGCGTATCTATTGTTATAGAATCCTTCTTATGAACCTCACTAAGCACCAAATTAGAAGTTTTTCTACCGACACCGGGGAGTTCAGTAAGTTTTTCTATATTGTCTGGGATTTTACCTTTAAAATTTTTTAGAAGATATTTTGCAGCTCCTATTACATTTTTAGCCTTAGTTCTGTTATAATTTATCCTTTTAATAGTCCTAAATACCTCCTGATATCTGGCCTTTGCTAATTTTTCTAATGTTGAATACCTTTTAAATAAAGCTTCAGCAATTGGAATTGTTGTTTCATCCCTGCTTTGTGCTGATAATATTGTGGTAATTAATGTTTTCCAAGGTTTATCCCAACCTTCTCCTGCTAGTCTTTTAGTTACTTTTCCATACCTTTTTTCAGTTTTTTTGAAGATTTTTAAAAAATAGGCTTTTTTGTCCATTATTTTAAAGTAGATTATGGGTTTATATTAGTTTTTAAGCATATATTTTTAAATGTTTTAATTGTTTATGTTTTATGAAAAGTGATAATATTGAATTAATGGCTCCTGCAGGTTCATTTGAATCCTTAATGGCTGCAATTAAAGCAGGCGCTGATTCTGTTTATTTTGGAGTAAGCAACTTGAATATGCGAGCAAGCGGGTCTAATAATTTTACCTTAAACGATATAAAGAAAGTAGTTAATATATGTAAAAAGAATAATACTAAATGCTATCTGACTTTAAATACTATTATTTATGATAATGATTTTAAATTAATGAAGAAAATCTGCGATTCAGCTAAAAGAACAGGTGTTGATGCCATAATAGCAAATGATAGCTCTGTTTTACAGTATGCAAGATCGATAGGCTTAAATCTACATATCTCGACGCAAGCTAATATTTCTAATATTGAAGCTGTTAAGTTTTATTCTAAATATGCAGATGTAATGGTATTGGCAAGAGAGTTAACCTTAGACCAAATTAAAAAGATTTGTTTTGAAATTAAGAACCAAAAGATTAAAGGTCCAAGCGGCAGTATAGTAAAGATAGAAATATTTGCACATGGGGCTTTATGCGTCTCGATTGCAGGCAAGTGTTACATGAGCTTAGCAACGTTTAATGCTTCTGCTAATAGGGGAGTTTGTGTACAAAACTGCAGAAGGGCTTATCGTTTGATTGACGATGAAACTGGTGATGAACTAAAGGTTGAAAATAAATATATCATGTCTCCTAAGGATTTATGTACAATAAGATTTCTAGATAAAATATTAAATTCGGGAATATCTGTTTTAAAGATTGAAGGCAGGGCTAGAAAAGAGGATTATGTTTATACTGTTGTGAAGGTTTATAGAGAAGCAATTGACAGTTATTTTAATAATTCTTATACTTTGAATAGAATTAAAAAATGGGAACAAGAATTAAGTAAAGTGTATAACCGTGGGTTTTGGCATGGTGGCTATTACCTAGGCAAAAAATTAGGGGAATGGGCAGGTGGTTTTGGTTCTCAAGCGGTAAATGAAAGATTTTTTATTGGTAATGTGATTAATTATTTTTCAAAAAAGAAAATTGGTCTTTTTTTTATTACTGCTAACTCTTTGAAAATTGGAGATAAAATTCAAATAACAGGTCCAACAACTGGGATAGTTGAAGCAAAAATTGATAATATTTTTGTTAATGATAAACCCGCTACTATTGCAAATAAAGGGGATATGATCACTATACCAATTCAAGAAAAGATTAGAAAAAAAGATAAGTTATACTTGATAAAGGAAAGATTAAAATCCGGGTCCGGGGGGATTTGAACCCCCAACCCCTGCCTTAGGACGGCAGTGCTTAGGACCATGGTTTAACATGCCTATCCAGGTTGAGCTACGGACCCTTAGAAATTTTAAAGGAAATTCAATTTAAAAATCTTTATAAAGTGCAAATTCTTGTTTTTTATATATGAGAACAAGAGTTGATTATATTCATCACGAGTAATTCTTTAGGTTTTAATAGTTATATTTATAAGAACTTTAGGCTAGACCTATATTTATTAATTTCAGCATGGCGGCCGTTGTATATAAGTAATACGGGAGCCTGTGGAGCTCCAGAACCGGGTGCGATTCCCGGCGGCCGCTTATAAAATAGGAAAGCTTTAAATAGGATGGTACCATAAAAGATACATATGTATCAGAATAGAAACAATCAAATGGAATTACTAGGTTTGTTTAGGGGAAATTATAAAAAACAGATCTATCTGAGAATGATAAGCAAACTTTCTAAAATACCTCTAAAAACAACGCAGAACACACTCATATTTTTAGAAAAAGAAAGGATAATTAAAAGCAAAGTTGAAGGCAAGAATAAATATTTTAGTTTAAATACAGAGAATATCCTCACAAAACAGTATTTATTACAAACTGAGTGTTATTTTACCAATAGATTCCTTGAAAAATATCCAAACTTTAAAACGTTTCTAAAAGAGATTACAGATACAACCCTAATTCTCTTTGGGAGTTTTGCAAAGTTTATAGCAAATAGAGATTCTGATGTTGATCTGCTTATGATTTCAAAAACTAGAGTCAAATTACCTTCCCATTTATTGGCTAATAAGATTCATATTGTAAACTTATCGGAAGAGTCATTTAATAAAGCAATAGAACAGGGTGAATCACTTATCAAGGAAATAATCGAAAACCATATTATTTTAAACAATCATTCATTCTTTATAAATGTCTTATGGAAGTATTATGGAAAATAAGCAATTAAAGTGGTGTTGTAGAATAAAGGACGGGATAAAAATAATTGGGCCTAATGAAACATTATCGAAATCTTATCTGGAGCAGGCAAAATCATCAATCCTAAGAGCTGAAAAAGATTTAGAGGAAAAGGATTTTCTATGGGCAACAGTTGCAATGTATTATGCTGAATATTATGCACTTTATTCTTTCCTTCAGAAGATAGGTATAAAATGTGAAAATCACGCTTGTTCGATACTTGCGGTAGAAGTTCTGTTAGGGAACGATAAAATTAAGACAATTAATGAGCATAAAAGCAAAAGAATTGATGCTCAATACTATATTAAAACAGATCAGGAAGAAGTAATCAAACAAATGATGATTGAGGCTAAAAATTTCATTTCAACTTTTGATGAGTTAATTTCAAATCTTTCTGAAGGAAAAATTAAAGAATATAGTGAAAAAATAAGTAAGAAAGGTGTGAATACAGAAAACAGTAAAAAAACAGATAGGAAATCATTAAAAATAACAAAAATTAATAACTAAAAATGGAAATAAAACAACCAAAAGGAACAAGGGATTTTTTCGGTAAAGATAAAGATATTAGGGAGTATATAATTAGTATTTTAAAGAAAAACTTTGAAGTTTATGGTTTTAATGCCTTAGATACACCTGCATTTGAAAGCTATGAAATTTTATCCTCAAAATATGCGGGTGGAGAAGAAATTCTAAAAGAAATTTTTAAATTCAAAGATCAAGGGGGCAGGGATTTAGGTTTAAGATATGATTTAACAGTTCCATTAGCAAGGTTTATCGCAATGAACCCGCAAATGAAGTTGCCTTTTAAAAGATATCAAATTGGAAGTGTTTGGAGGGATGGTCCAATAAAATTAGGCCGTTATAGGGAATTTATTCAATGCGATGCAGATATAATAGGAAGCAAAAATTTAATTGCAGATGCAGAACTATTAAGCTTGGCAAATAAAGTTTTTACAGAATTAAGTTTAAAATACAAATTTTTAATAAATAACAGAAAATTATTAGATGACGTATTAATTAAATCTGGGGTAAAGTTAGGTGATTTAACAAAAATTATATTATTATTGGATAAGTTAGATAAAGTACCACAAGAAACTATTAAAGATGAATTAAGAGGATTCTTAGATGGTAAAATAATAGAAAATATCTTCTCTTATTTAAAGTTGAATTTTTCAGAGTTTAAAAAAGAGTTTAAAAATAGTGAAGGTTATAGGGAATTAGAAACATTATTTGAGTTTTTAAAACAGATGAATGTTAGAAATTTTGAGTTTAGTTTAAAGCTTGCAAGAGGTTTAAATTATTATACAGGAAATATTTTTGAGGCTTATATAGTTGAATCTGAAATCAAGTCTTCTATAGCTGCTGGTGGAAGGTATGACCGAATGATTAATGATTTTACACAAGATCCTGAAAAAAAATTTTGTGCTGTTGGTATTTCATTTGGATTAGATGTTTTAACAGACGCTTTAAAATTAAAAAAAGAATTGATTGAAACTAAGAAGAAAAAAGTATTTGTGCTAAGCATAGATAAAGACAAAGAAGCCTTAGAATTAACATCGTTCTTAAGGAATAGTGATTTAATGGTAGAAATTGATTTAATGAACAGAAATATAAGTAAAAATCTTGATTATGCCAATTCTATAGGAATTAATTACGTTATATTTTTAGGCGAAGAAGAAATAAAAAAGAAAAAATTTAAATTAAGAGATATGAAATCTGGAAAAGAAGAGCTGCTGACAAAAGAAGAGTTAATCAAAAAGTTAAAATGAGTCAAATATTAACAGAATAGAATATCCTAAATCTTTCACAAATTAAGTATTACTTCTAAGTTATTAAAATTTTGTCAAAAAGTTTAAATAGACTCTAATTAATGTATTTTTTAGGGAGGTGTTAAGTAATGGCATTGCAGAAGACGTACGCAAATATTTTAGGTGTCGTTCTTTTGGTCTTAGGTGTATGGGGTTTTATTCAAAAGCCACTAATCTTAAGTCTATTTGGAATTAATGTCTATCAAAACATTTTACACTTAATTGGTGGTGCACTAGGTGTTTGGAAAGGGGGTAAGACCTTTAATTTATGGCTAGGATGGATTGCTCTTATAGTTGGTATATTAGGTTATGTACCAGGAGCCTCAGACCTTTTAATACAAATTTTTGGCATTAACACAACAATTAGCGTATTACACATTGTTGTAGGCATTATCTCTTTAGGAGTAGCCTACGGAGTTAAGGAATAAGATTAATTTCTTTTCCTTTTTTATTTTTTAAAATTAATCAGAAAAAGTTTTGCCCACTTTCTTACTTCCTTGTCTACTGGTTAGATTCTAAACCTTTATATATCTAAATTTACTATTACTACTTGCGGACTAGGCGGAGTATTAGCCCTACTCTATACCACAAACGGGCTTTAGGTGGGCTGAACCTGAGGGGCGGTATTAACTAGAGATTATTGCCTAATATCAACGTTGAACCTCTGCCCCATTCGGTCACTTTAAAATGAAACGTGTCAGGCTAGGAATAGAGCAGCACTAAATTTTAAAGATGGCGCTTATGGGTTAACGGAGGGGAGGAGATACTTAGGGTTAACAATAATTTTTAGCTATTATCCACCTGAGGGGCGTCCGCATTATCCCATTTTTGTTTTAAGAAATCTATATAAATAAACAACTACAAGAATATAAAATGTTAAATTTTAAAAACAAAAAAGAAGTTTTTGATTATATAAAAAACAAATTTAAAGGTGGATTAATTTTAGTAAGGTGGTCAACTGCATTTGGG
>Ga0209541_10012086_pt1 | contig 13400 bp, 11 predicted proteins | sample RifCSPlowO2_01_FD_184027 | JGI IMG/M metagenome (GOLD analysis project Ga0209541, IMG submission 184027) | Groundwater microbial communities from Rifle, Colorado - Rifle CSP2_plank lowO2_0.1 (SPAdes) (version 2) | ecosystem: Environmental > Aquatic > Deep subsurface > Groundwater | place...
GTCGCGATATCCGGAATCCAGAGGGGAATCAACGTGCAGAACTAAAGCGTTCCCTGGATCCCGGATAAATGCTTCGCATTTTCCGGGATGACGGTTCTTTCGCGCGACTGCGACATGCCAATGGCATGTCGGTTCGCACTTACCCTCTGAGCTGAGGATAGTATAATGAATACCTGCTTACCTCTGATATAGATATATTTTACGTTTATTTATTGCTGTAATTAATTGATCATATTGTCTATTTTCTGCAGCCCAGTAAGCGCCTTTCGGGGCACCATCAGCGTTGGGAATAGTGCGGAGTATGTGAAGGACTTGATTGCATGGAATCGTTTTTGCCGTTGGATTTGGCCAGGGGGTACAGCTAAAAATAATATTTTTATAGCCCACCATCAGAGCCGACCAGTGGTTTGGTTTTAGAGTTGATCCAAAGCCGGCACTCGCGCCAGTATGTATTGGAATGTCTAAAAAAATGGTCTGCTTTGATTTGTTCTGCATGAGATAAAGCGTGGGTTGTTGATCTGCAACGCCCTGAAAGATCGCATTATTGCCTGAATAATTTTCATACGGTTTAGTAGAAGAGCAGGCCGTTAGCAATACGCTGATTAAGCTAAGTAGTAGTATTTGTCGGAGTCGCATTTTTCACCGCCGTAATTTTAATTAACGCTCCGAACAAGGGGTGATCCAGATAATTCAACTCATTTAATTTGGTGCGACGATTTTCATTTAAGCTAAAGGAAATCAATGGAATCGGTTGAAAGTCGCCAATCGCATTGGCAGTTTCGCTGTTTCCTAAAATTGACTCTGGCATCGTTAAATAAAGCTCGTTGTTGATGTTATAATAAATGTTTGTGCTGATCCGAATTTTCCCATTCAATTGCCAATATTTTATACTGGGATTATTTTCTGCTGTTGAAATGATTTGGCCATTTGCATCGTAACCTTGGCCGCCGTAAATATGAATCCATTTGGATTGTCGGATTTGATCGATGGGTTGTTGCCAGCTGATATGTAATAACACAGTATAATCAGAGTTTTCGATGAGTTTTGTGACTTCGTCCTGCAAGCCGGTTTGATCGGCGGAGAGCAATTGATAGGGCGTAACTGTGGTCGTGCCTGCGGTAGGTGCAATTAATTCGATCGAACGACGTAAATCGGGTATTTTTAAAACATTAGACCAGTTTTCCGATTGCAAGGCATTGTTGGAGATATGTGAAAATACAACTAAGTCGATTTGATATAACTTTTGTGGCGCGGCATCTGCGAAGTTGATGTTGGTGCAGAGTAAGAGGATGAAGAGCAAAATAATTTTTTTCATATCGTAATTCTCCTGGATTTCAGAATGACGCAGATATTAATCCAATGTTTGTCGATAACGTTTTAAACCAATCAATAATGCCACAACCATAAACACAATGATAGGCCATAAATTAGGCCAAACATCCGTAAAGTTAATGCCCTTCAATAGGATTCCACGCGTGATTCTAAGACAATATGTCAATGGGAGCAAGGATCCAATATCTTGGGCCCAGCCGGGCATTCCATAGAAGGGGAACATAAATCCAGAGAGCAAGAGAGAGGGCAAAAAGAAAAAGAAGCTCATTTGAGTGGCTTGGAGCTGATTAGTGGCAAAGGTCGAAAAGGTTACGCCGATCGATAGATTCGCGATGATGAAGGGTAATAGGACAACGGCGAGTAATAATAAACTGCCAGCAATGGGCACGCCAAACAAATAATACGCTGCTAAAATAATGAGCGACGCTTGAATATAGCCCACAATAATATACGGAATCACTTTGCCGAGCATGACTTCGAGCGGGCGTACCGGGGTGGCCAATAAATTTTCCATCGTGCCTTTTTCATACTCTTTGGTGATGGCAATTGCGGTGATAATAATCATCGTCATCGTCAAGACGACCCCCATTAGCGCGGGCACAATGTTATATTGTGTGGCAAGCTCGGGGTTATATTTTGCATGCACGACGAGATTAAAGGGGGGCGGGCGTGATTGTAAATACGACAGCGAACCATTGAAATCGCGATTAAAGACTTGATACGTTAATGCATTTAACGCCGCGAGCGCATTACCCATCGCCATGCTTTCGGTCGCATCACCGGTGACTAAAATACTGGGATTTGCATGATGAATTAAATCTTGTGTAAAGTTCGGCGGAATGTTTACGATAAACAGAGCCTTGTCGATGCTTAATAATCGCTGTGCGTCTTTTTCATTGACGGGTTGTTTTAAAAATTTAAAATAACCGGTGTTTTCCATGCCTTGTACAAATGTGCGCGTGATGGCGCTTGTATCACCGGATACTAATGCGGTCGGTAAATGCTTGGGATTGCTGTTAATCGCATAACCAAATAAAATAAGCTGCAGAATGGGAATGGCGATGATCATGGCAAACGTCGTCGTATCGCGACGCATTTGCAAAAATTCTTTTGCAATGACGGCATACATTCGCTTGATGGAAAACTGAAAAATCATGCAAAATTATCCTTTGCTTTTGCGACGTAACTAATAAATACATCTTCTAATGTGGGGTTGGCGATTTGCCATTCGTGATTATTGTTTTTAAAGGGTGCGATCGCTGCCGCCAGTTCTTTAGGATCATGGCCAATGATATGTAGCTGACGACCAAAGGGCGTGACTTGTTCGATGCCCGTCTGTTCGCGCAACTGTGCGGCGAGTTGTTGCAGGTTGTCTCCGCTTACCGTCCACATGTATAATCCGGCGTTTTCAATGACAGAATCAATCGTGCCAGTCGCCAGCAAATGACCGTACGCCATGTAGGCGACACGATGACAGCGTTCGGCTTCATCCATATAATGTGTGCTGACGAGCGTGGTAATGCCTTGGGCGGACAAGTCATGAATCGTATTCCAAAATTCGCGACGTGCTTGCGGATCGACGCCGGCCGTCGGCTCATCCAATAATAATAATTTGGGTTGATGCAGCATGGCAGCAGCAAGTGCTAAGCGTTGTTTCCATCCGCCCGATAACGTGCCCGCTAATTGTTTTTGACGTTGTTTGCTAAAGCCTAAGTTTTCGACGCATTCTGCAACCACTTTTTTTCGGTTGGGCACTTTGTAAATGCGGGCGATAAAATCGAGATTTTCTTTGATGGAGAGTTCATCATATAAGCTAAAGCGTTGAGTCATGTAACCCACTTGCATTTTAATCAACAGCGATTCGGTTAAAATATTATAGCCGAGACAATGACCATCGCCGGCGTCGGGTTTTAATAATCCACAGAGCATACGAATTGTCGTGGTTTTTCCGCTACCATTGGGACCTAAAAATCCAAAAATTTCACCGGATTTAACGTCTAAATCGATATGGGAGACGACTTCTTTGTGGTCAAACGATTTTGTTAATCCTTTAACATTAATGGCCAGAGCCATAGGTGACCTCGATGGGTTGGCCAGGGTGTAATAATTCAGCATCATTCGTCGCTAATTTTGCTTCGACGCGATAAATCAATTTGCTGCGCGAACTTTCACTATAAATGATGGGCGGTGTGTATTCGGCGTTGGGGGAAATAAAATAAATTATGCCAGTGATCGGCGTTTTACAACTATCGCAATTAATTGAAATTTTTTGTCCGATTTTTACTTGCGCGAGTTGTTCTTCAGGGACATAAAAAATCGCAAAGATATTAGTTGCATTTAATAATGACACGACAGGGTGATCAGCCGGCACATTTTCGCCGACGCGATAATACAGGTCATATACTTCGCCCGTCATGGGCGAGCGAATGGTTTTTTGGTTGAGTTGCCACTCTGCTTGTTTTAACACAGCTTGTGCGGCTTGTGCATTGGCGTTTGCAGCATTAATTTCATCGGGACGCGCTTGTAATTGAGCGGTTTTTAAATTTTCATTCACTTCATCGAGTTGAGCATTTAAATTGTCATAATCGGCAAGCGCCTTGTCATAGGTTGCTTTTTCGATTAAGTTTTTTTTGCTTAAGTCGTGATAGCGATTAACCATTTTTTTTGCATAAATCAGTTGTGCATCGAGTTGTTTTTGTTGTGCTTCGATGGCAGCAATTTCAGTCGGGCGTTTGCCTTTTTCTAAATTGGCGAGAGTTGCCTCGGCTTGTTGTAATGCTGCTTTTGCTTGGTTGACGGCAGCCGATTGCGGATTTTTATCAAGGGTAAATAAGAGATCATTTTCTTGTATCGCATCGCCACGTTCAACCGCGAGTGTTTTTAACGTGCCGGTGACTTGCGAGGAAACATACGTAAACCGACCTTCGATGTAGCCTTGGTGGCGATTGATAGCGCGATGATGACAGCCACCCAAAAATAGGCAACAAGCCAGTAATGCAGCGCTTAATACGGTGTTTTTGAGTCTCAAGTACTTCATTCTTTTAGATTATCACTTGGGGAGCCAAAATGCTATGAGCAGATGCTGCTTGCAGCGGAGACAAGCAAGTGTAGCCTGGGTGAAGCGAAGCGAAACCCAGGATGAAGGCCCTGGGTTTCACTCGCTTTGCTCATTCCACCCAGGCTACGTTACTATATATGTTAATCCTCAGCTCAGAGGTAAGCAGGTATTCATTGTTAGAATGGCATTTATCAGAAAAAATGATGAATCATTTAGGATCAGATAAGCGCTTTGCGTCCTCTGAGCTGAGACCAGTTTGTTCGCATGAGTTGGAATAATCAATCGATCTCAGCAAGCGCAGCCCAATGGAGCGAAGCGGAATACGGGAATATTTATTCACCTTATTATTCCCCGTATTTCGCTTCGCTCCATACGGGCTGGCTATTACATAATATGTGGGCTTTCAGAGCGAAATAACTCACTACGAGCAGCTTCATCGACCGGTGGATTGGAGGGCGGTTGATAGCCGATTTCAGTTTGAAGAAGCACGACTCTTGCTGTCAGCGTATCTAATTGCTCCTGTGTCCTCGCGTGTAACACTTCAGACGATCCGGCTTGGCCACCTCGCGTGTAGACACCTTTTGAGACTTCCACTTGACTTCCACCTGCTCCCGCATCATCACCGAATTTCTTTTCCAATTGCTCAACACGTTCTGCATCCGCTTTACCCTTGAGTGCTTGTTCTTGTCTTTCAACACGTTCGGCATCTGCCTTTTGTGCCAGTTGTTCTTCATACGCTTTTCTTTCTGCTGCTATCTGCGCTGCAAATTCTGCTCTCAAGCGTGCTTCCAAGGCTTGAAGTGGATCTTGTCCCGCAACAGGACTGGCGCCGCCTGCTGAGGGCGCACTTAATGTTGTTACTATTCGTCCACTCGTACTGATCATACTGACTGTCGGTTTCGCAGGATTGACGATAGTCCCCGGAATTTGAATATTTCTATACAGCATCACCACATTCACCAATTGCTCTGCTTTTGACGGCGTGCGCGTTACCCCTCGTTGCATCACATGCGTTAACATCTTTTTGACATCCGCTGACGCCGCTCTTTTAGCGGGCGTATCATGCGGATCGGCTTCAAGCCACGCTTTCAACCCCTCAATTTGGGCTTTGGCTTGCGTCCATCTGCTCGGCACCAAGGCTTTCTTGAGTTCATCCGTTTTGCCAAATGTTAATAATCGGGCAACCGTCTCGGCCAACACCCCCATCTCACTCACATCTTGAGCGACCCCGCCAACACCCACAAAACGATTAATCCCATCCGTTAATAACTTATGATCAATCGCATCGCCCACAACTCCCAGCGCACCAATCACACATTCTGCTAGGCGCTTTAGCATCGGACCCACCACTGGAATTAAATCGCTAAGCTTAATCATTTGTTTTGCTCGATCTTTTGCTTTACCAGCCATTTCTTTTCGTGCATCTGCTAGACACCTCAATTGGCTATGAAGCGCTTGGACAGCCGTAAACGAACAATTGAGTTGAATGCGCACCGTGCTATAGTACTCAAAAAGCACCGGATCTTTTTCGATAAAATCGTATTGCGCACGCACATATTCTTTTGCTAAACTTTCTTCCACAAGTTTTGCTGTATCTTGTTGTTGCTGTTCTAACCCGTGAAACAATGCGTCCGCTCGACCTTCACCCGCTTTTATTCTCACCTCTAAGTCAGCGAGTTTCTCTTGTGCCTCCTGACGTCCTTGATGTAAAGCCGTCCAATCGCTAGCCGATACGGGATTTTTCATTACCTCGGGGAGGGCTTCTTTGATTTGTTGTTGAATCCTTTGCTCAGCCGCTTGCTGTTTCGAAATCTGTTGCTCTCTTTCTTTTTGTGCTTTTTTCGATGCATCTACTGCGTGAACTTGACGTTCCAATTCCATTCGGTGCGATTCTGCTGCTCGTTCTTGCGCTGCTTTTTCCTCTGCGGCCTGGCGTTCTCGTTCCAATTCTGCCTGTCTTTTGGCTTGTTCTTTTTGTTCAGCTTTTTCATCTGCACCATCGGTACGGGCAACAGGGGAGGATCCTGCTTTTCCTTCTGCGCTGAATTTTTCGTGCGCGCGCTGGTGTGCCGCTGCAATCGCCTCACGATCGAAGTAACGTTTGAAAAAAGGTAATTCGTCCAATTCTTTTTCCTCAAATTTTCTTTGTCTTTCTTTTTCGAGTCTTTCTTTTTCGAGTCTTTCTTTTTCGAGTCTTTCTTTTTCGAGTCTTTCTTTTTCGAGTCTTTCACGTTTCTGAGTTCTTTCAGTTTTAGACAGTTCTTTGCCAAATTGTTTAACTTCCTCCTCGCGAGCGGCGGCGAAAGCGGCAAAGATTTCGTCGTGGAATTGATGCAGATGCCCCCAGCCATCCTTGTCGGCGGGTGTGTCTTCGGCAGCTTTGATTTCCGCGTCCCCATTAGGTTCTTTTTCAAGGAGTGTACCTTCACGTTTGAGTTGGAGGATATAATCGCGATCCATTTCTTCGACCCAACGCAAGACGTCAGGAGCAGGATTATAACGTAATTCGTAATGGTAATAGTAACCCCTGACTTCTGCGCCGTAAACATATCCGTCGGATCTCAAATCGCCTTCAGTCCAGACGAAGTCCCGTGACCGATGTGGGCGAGGACAGGAAGCCTCGGAAGAGGTATGAAGCGAAGAGAAACGCCCTGCCCTAAAATTGTCCCAGCAGGCAATCATGGCGATGTTTATGCGTTTGGTGCCTATTCGACGCTCCCCACTTTCCGGAAAGATCCTGCCATCCAGGTGTTTGCTCGTACATATGACAGCAGGCACGATAGGCATAAAGCGCTCGCAGCCGCGATTTTTAGTTTTCATGTGGATATCCTTTTATCAGCGATCATAGCAACTACGCGGGCTTTTTATTATCCCCGTATTTCGCTTCGCTCCATACGGACTACATTATTCCCCGCATTTCGCTTCGCTCCATGCGGGCTACATTATTCCCCGTATTTCGCTTTGCTCCGTACAGGCTGCGCTGGCTTTTCAATATTATGAATTGTAATACAACAGCAGGCTTTTCTAAAAACATTTTTTATTATTTTTTATATCCCTTTTTTTATCAGGGGTATTCAGCGCAGAACAAAATTTATTTTTCGCACACAGATAGACACACGGTTAAGAAAAAAGTGACTGATTCGGTTTAATGGTACATAAAAATTCCTGACAAGGCATACATTGAATATCGTGCATTTTTAATGTTTCTTGGCCGCGATATAACAGCAATACTTTTGCTTCGGGATAATCACAGCGAAATTCATTCAGCCCTTTTAGATCTTTTGGATGTACATGTTGACTATTTTTAACTTCAATGGCCCATAAACCCATTTCACCGAAAATAACAAAATCAACTTCCAGTCCTGTTTTCGTCCGCCAAAAATAAAGTTTATGACTTGCGATCGTGTAATCTATCCAAGCCCGTAAATGTTGAGCAACCAAACCTTCTAATGCCGCGCCATCAATCTCTGAAATGGGATCAAACACAGAGGTGAGCCGAAGTGCGCGATAAACGCCAACATCAAAAAAATAGAACTTAGGCTGTGACACCAAATGTCGTTTTGCCCGTCGTGTAAAGATTGGCACTTGATAAGCGATTAATAAATCTTTCACGATTGAAAACCAACTTTCAGCGGTGCTTCTTTTTACCGCAGATTCTCGCGCAATATTGCTCAAGTTAACGATTGATCCATGCGAAAAACTTAAGACTTCTAAAAACCTTGCGAACGGCTCAATGTGTCTAACCAACCCTTCCATTTTAACTTCTTCTTCTAAATATAAAGTCACATAAGATGACAATGTCTCTAATGGATTAGTCGTGGCAAATCGCAGCGGTAACAAACCATATTTCAACGCGCCCTCAAAATCAAAATGCTTACCCAATTCAGCGGCCATAAAAGGGTGCAGCCCCTTCTTTAAGGCACGGCCACCCAACAAATCCACACCACTTTGTTTTAGTTTTCGCGCACTGGAACCCGTTAAAACAAATTGCCAACCTTGCCGTTCTTCAATGAGCAGATGCACCAAATCCAGTAACTCGGGCACTTTCTGTATTTCATCAATAATAATGGTTTGACCCGAGGGTTGTGCACGGACGGTGTTGAGTAGTAATTCAGGTCGAGTAAAATAGTTTCTTCTGATAGGTGCTAGCAATAAATCAATATAAAGCCCCTTTGGATACAGTTGTGCAACCAAGGTTGACTTTCCCGTCCCTCTGGGACCCAACAGAAAATAACTTTGATCAGGGGCTCTGAATAACCGATGAACTTGTAAATCCAGATCATTTTTGCTCATTTTATCACGAGAATGTAAAATATACTTCTTATTTTACATCAAAAATGAATATTTACCAGCATTATTTTCGATGATGAACATCCAACCCAAATATGAGCCACTCCATCATCTAATTATACCGCATCCCCGACGCATCGGGCTTCGCGGTTTTGGCATCATACGCGGGGGCGCTCGCGCCGGGATCGGCTTCAGCACCTGCACCCGCACCAAAAAACCCTTGTTGGCGCAAGCCCGCGCCTAAACGCGTGACGGCATCGGCTGCTTTGGGTCGGCTTGCGGGCTCCATCGCCCAACAACTCTTCGTGACAGCACCAAAGATTTCTGGACAATTTGAAAAAAGGTTGCAAAAAAGACATCTTGATATATACTAAAAAGTATATACTAATCGGAGGGTCTAAAGTGAAAACAGCAAAATTGTTCCAAAATGGCCAAAGCCAAGCCGTGCGATTACCAAAAGAATTTCGCTTCGTAGGCACCGAAGTTTTTATTAAAAAAACGGGAAATGCAACCATCTTACTCCCTATCCAAAATCCCTGGGCATCACTATTCGATAGCCTAGAGGAATTTTCCAGTGATTTTATGGAACACCGAAAGCAGCTCCCGCCACAAAACAGGGAGGCATTTGAATGAAATATATGTTAGATACTAATATCTGTATTTATCTTATAAAAAAACGACCTGAAAATGTGATCGATAAATTCCAGTCTCTTAAATTGGGCGATGTTTGTTTTTCCTCTATTACGCTTTCAGAATTATTTTACGGTGTGGAAAAAAGCCAGCGCAAACAAAAAAACACATCAGCCCTAGAAAAATTCATCTTGCCGCTTGATATCTTGCCATTTGACGATAAGGCCGCTTATCAATATGGAGCGCTTCGGGCTTACCTTGAGAGAAAAGGAACACCGATCGGTTCAATGGATTTAATGATCGCGGCACATGCGCTTTCTATTCGGGCAATACTCGTGACAAACAACGTGAAAGAATTTTCCCGCGTGCCTAAATTAACGCTAGAAAATTGGGCGCAATAGATCTGAATTCATGAGATTTCTCCGCCGCCTTTGGCGGCGTTCGAAATGACCGCATTATTTCAAGACAGCTAAAAACTCCTCAATAATTTTAATTCGCTCTTTTTTGTTCTCAAACGATCTTGTTATTTTAACGCGAGTGGAACCCGCGAATTGATATTGGCTGGGATGGGTTTGGACGAGATGAATTAATTTTCCGGTATCGATGTTGGGATTTTCATTAAATTCAATGGCAACATATTTTTGTTGTAATTTGATTTTTTGGATGCCTAATTTTTCAGCTTTTAATTTTAGTTCAGTGACTTCAAATAAATTTTGAATCGGTTCGGGCAACAAGCCAAAACGATCGATCATTTCGACGCGTAAGTCGGCAAGGGCGTCAGAATTTTTTGCATTGGCAATGCGTTTGTATAAAATCAATCGTTGATGTGGATCAGGCAAATAATCTTCGGGAATGAGTGCGCAGATTTTTAAATCGATTTCAAATTCTTCCTCTAAGGGATCAGCACTGATCTTTCCTGCTTTTAATTGTTTAATCGTGCGTTCGAGCATTTCCATATATAAATACGAGCCGATTTTTTGCATATGGCCGCTTTGTTCTTTTCCTAAGAGTTCGCCGGTGCCGCGAATTTCCATGTCATGCGTAGCGAGGGTAAATCCAATGCCCAGTTCTTCGAGTGATTCAACGGCGTCTAATCGTTTTTGTGCATCGTGTGTGATCGATTTTTTCGGCGGCGTAATTAAATAGGCATAGGCTTGGTGGTGTGATCGTCCCACACGACCGCGCAATTGATGAAGTTGTGCTAAGCCTAATTTATCTGCGCGTTCAATAATAATAGTGTTGGCGGACGGAATGTCGATGCCGCTTTCGATGATCGTCGTGCAAACTAAAACATTGAATCGATGATGATAAAAATCCGCCATAATTTGTTCGAGTCGATGTTCGTTCATTTGGGCATGCGCAACGGCTACTTTTGTTTCAGGCACTAATTGTGTGATGCGCTGCGCTGCTTCTTGAATAGTTTGAATGTCGTTGTGCAGTACATACACTTGTCCGCCGCGCATGAGCTCTCGAATCAGTGCTTCGCGAATGATTTCTTTTTTGTTTTCCATGACAAATGTTTTAATCGATAAGCGATTTTTAGGTGGCGTAGCGATGAGTGACAAATCGCGAATACCTGCGAAAGCCATATTTAACGTGCGTGGAATAGGCGTTGCGGTGAGCGCTAAAATATCGACATGTGAACGCATGGACTTGAGTCGTTCTTTATGGTGTACACCAAATCGGTGTTCTTCGTCGATGATTAATAAGCCGAGCGATTTAAATTTAATGTCAGCTTGTATGAGTCGATGCGTGCCGATGATGATGTCAATTTTTCCAGCGGCTAGTTTTTTAAGAATTTGTTCTTGTTCTTTTTTGCTTCGAAAGCGTGATAGCATTTCGATGTTAACAGGATAGTTTGCAAAGCGGTCTTTAAACGTGTCATAATGTTGTTGCGCAAGCAATGTCGTCGGGACTAAAAGAGCAACTTGTTTGTTGTTATGTGCTGCGATGAAGGCAGCACGAATCGCGACTTCTGTTTTGCCAAAACCGACATCGCCGCAGATCAATCGATCCATCGGTTTGTTGGCTTGCATATCTGCTAGCACTCGTTCAATCGCATTTTGTTGATCTGGTGTTTCTTCAAAGGGGAACGCTTTTTCAAAGGTTAAATACTGTGGTTGTGGTATGGAAAATACATAGCCGGTCTGCATTGCTCGGCGTGCGTAAATCTCCAATAGTTCTGCGGCGACATCACGAATTTTTTCGGCTGCTTTGCGTTTTACTTTATCCCACTGATGCGAGCCGAGTTTATGTAAAGGTGCATTTTCAATATTGTTGCTGCTGTAGCGGCTAATGAGTTGTAATGAAGAAATCGGTACGAATAATTTATCCTGATCCGCATATTCGATGATTAAATATTCGTTGGTGTTTTGATCCACTGTGATGGTTGTTAAGCCTCGGTAGCGGCCGACGCCATGACTGATATGCACGATGGGGTCATCGATTTTTAATTCGTCGAGGTTTTGAAAGATTTGTTCAGGATTTATGTTGGATTTTTTTCTGCGACGTTTCTGTAGAACTTGTTCGCCAAATAATTCGCTTTCTGTGACGATTGCAAAATCGGATAACTGAAATCCACTGTTTAATGATGAAACTGTGATGCAGTATCGTTCGGCTGAATTTAAGAAGTCGAGCCAAGTGGCTACGCGCGTGGGTACGATGTTGATAGTTTTAAGTAGCTCGATCAATGCTTCTTGGCGGCCGGCTGTTTCTGCACAGAATAAAACACGCGAATGCTGTGGGTGTAGAAAATTTTCTAAATCCATCAGCGGATTATTTTTGTTACGATTAATGGCAAGTGAGGGCAATGTGCGGGTTGTTTCTGTTAAGGCGATGGCGTGATGCAGTTTGGTTTGAATCTCATCATAAGAAATGCAAAGTTGGTTGGGCGGCAAAATCGGGCGGGTAATGTCATGTTTTAACGCTTCAAATCGAGCCTGAAATTCATTTGAAAATGTTTCGGCGGCATGTTGAATATCGTGATGATAAATCATCCGTGTGTTTTTTGGCAAGTAATCAAATAAGGTGGAGGTCTTTTCAAAAAATAAGGGCAAGTAATATTCAATGCCTGCGGCATAATAACCGTTCATCGTGTCTTCATATAATGAGCAGTGATGAGGGTCATGTTTAAATTCTCGAGTCCATTGTTCGTTGAAAAATTGGATGCGTTGATTATCAATAGGGATTTCATGTGTGGGTAATAATGAAATTTTATCGATTTTTTCAATGGAGCGTTGAGTGTCAGTGTCAAATGTGCGAATGCTATCGATTTCATTGTCGAGCAAATCAATGCGAAAAGGGTTATTGCTGCCCATTGGAAAAAGATCGATGATCGAGCCGCGTAAGGTAAATTCCCCATGTGAAATAACTTGAGAGACGGCGCGGTAACCGGCTTTTTCTAGTGCTTGTCGAAATGGATCAATTTCTAATGTCTGATCAACATGCAACGATAATGTGTTTTGTACAATGAATTCATAAGGGGGTAATCGGTGCATGAGCGTGTTGATCGGAACAATAATGACACCTTGCTTTAAATGAGGCAATATCGAGAGAATTTCTAAGCGTCTCGAAATAATATCGGCGTGTGGCGAGAAGCGATCATAGGGTAGTGTTTCGCTGTCAGGAAAATATAAAATGGGCATCTTTGGTGCAAAGAATTTTAGATTGGCTTCTAGTTCAAGCGCTGTGACGACGTCAGGGGTGATGACTAATATTGGATCTTGATGTTGCAGGGTTGCGCGCGCAATAGCAAAGCTGGGTGCGGGTTTCAGCAGGCTCTGCCAGGGTTGCTGTAAGGATGAAGATACGAGAGTTTTCATGCTGGCCATCATATACGAATGTGGCTTTTTTGTACAACAGAATTATTTGCTGGTTATGATCCAGCGAGGTATGATATATCTATATTTGTATCATGCTGGACAGCCCGCAGGGCTGATTCGGAATCCGAAAAATCAAAATGATAACTGCTTGTGCGGGGTTGAGTATGTTTAAAAGTAAGAAATCTCCGCTGTTTGCAGCGGAGACAAGGGCGCTGGGGAGTCCAGAGGGGAGCAATGCAATGCTCCCCTCTGGTCGCCGTTCGCGCGGG
>Ga0209541_10012087_pt1 | contig 13399 bp, 9 predicted proteins | sample RifCSPlowO2_01_FD_184027 | JGI IMG/M metagenome (GOLD analysis project Ga0209541, IMG submission 184027) | Groundwater microbial communities from Rifle, Colorado - Rifle CSP2_plank lowO2_0.1 (SPAdes) (version 2) | ecosystem: Environmental > Aquatic > Deep subsurface > Groundwater | place: Rifle...
ATTCAGTTTCAGAAGCATCCTTCTCAGTTAAATAATCTAATATCTTTCTACAAGTATCACTACTTATAACTTGAGCTAGTTTCTTAGCTTTATCTTCCTTCAAACTAACCATTACAAACTTTTCTTTTGTCATAAAGAACTAATAACTTCAACACCTTTATAAATGTTTTTTAGACTTTTAATTAAGTTGAAGTTATTCTAAAGAAATAATTTATAAAGAAGGTTCAACTATTCTCTCAAGAGTTCCTCTTCTTATTATACTAGGTCTTTTACAATAAGGACAACGACCGGACCAAGCAGCAATTCGTGCTCGTCGTGATTGCTCCAAAACGCCTGCGGCAAATTCTCTTGCTCTTTGTTCGTCTGGATGTTTACCCATTTCTTCATAAGATAGAAAAAACGATCCATCAGGAACAAAATTCACTACTTCACCGCCTTTCTTATATCCTTCTTCACTCGATCTATACATAAATATACCAATACCACCTAATATTTATACTTTTCTATTAAAAATACTTATTCCAAAAAAATAGAAGGTCTTCCGGGTTTAGTTTTCTTAGCTTTCCCTTCAGGGTCATACTTGTCTTCATTCACAGCAAATATTTTAACATCTAAACCGACTCTTTTCTTAATAACTGCAATAAACTCTAAGTAAATTTTCTTATCTTTAGGAATAACATAAATAAAAGCCTTCTTCTTATCTTTAACAATTTTCAGAATATTATTTATATCATTAATCAAATTCTCAACTAATTCTTCTTCTTTTTCTAATTCATCATCAATTTTCTTAGCATCAAATTTAGGCCATTTAGCCAAACTAACAAAACCTTTCCAATTTTTACTCCACATTTCTTCACATATGTGAGGAGTAAAAATACTCATTAATAAAATCAAATTTTTAACAGACTCTTTCTTATCACCATCAACAGTATATAGGTAATTAACAAATTTCATAATTCTAACCAAAGCACTATTATATTTTAATTCTTCAACATCTAACGTAACTTCCATAATCAACCTATTCAATTTACTCTCTATTCTTTTATTCTTGCCTTTTCCTTTCAGTTTCAGCAAATCATGAAATTTATTCAAAAATCTAAAACTTCCTTCAATAGCCTTATCGTCCCACTCCAAATCCTTATCAGCACTAGAAACAAATAATAAAAACAATCTTAAGGTGTCAGCACCATACTTATCAATAATCTCCAATGGATCAACAACATTACCTTTACTTTTACTCATCACACTACCGTCTTTAGTAACCATCCCCTGATTAAATAATTTTACAGCTGGTTCACCAGAATCAATCAACCCTAAATCTCTTAAGAATTTAGTATAAAATCTAAAATAAATTAGATGCATACAGGCATGCTCTTTTCCACCAATATATAAATCAATAGGCATCCAATAATTAACTTTTTCTTTATTGAATATTTCTTTATTATTCTTATTATCACAATACCTCAAGAAATACCACGAAGAATTTACAAAAGTATCCATTGTATCTGTCTCTCTTTTTCCATTGCCTTTACATTTTGGACATTTAACAATAACAAAACTCTTATAATCAATCAAAGGATTTTTCTCACTTGTAAATTTAATATTGTCGGGAAGTAAAACAGGTAAATCTTTTTCAGGAACAGAAACAATACCGCATTTATCACAATATATAATTGGGATAGGAGTACCCCAGAATCTCTGTCTGGAAATTAACCAATCTTTTAACCTATACTGTACATTTTTTCTACCCAATTTTTTCTTTTCCAAATGTTTAGTAACATCTTCTATAGCATCACTACTATTCATACCATTAAAATCTCCAGAATTGACTAAAACGCCCTCATCAACATACGCTCTTGACATCTTTTCAACATTCAAAGGATAATTTGGTTTAACAACTAGTTTTATCTTAATATTATATTTCTTTGCAAATTCAAAATCTCTTTGATCGTGAGCAGGAACAGCCATAACCATGCCACTCCCGTAATCAGCAACAATAAAATTACCAACATAAATAGGAATCTTTTCTTTATTCATAAGATTAATTGCATAACTACCAGTAAAAACTCCCTCCTTTTCTAAAACATCTCTATCACTTGTTGATCTAATTTTTTTCAAAAAGATTTCAACCTCTTTCTTTTGTCTATCACTAACTAAATCCATTAACTTAGGATGTTGACTGGATATAACCATAAAAGTAACTCCAAAAATAGTATCGGGCCTAGTTGTAAAGATCTTCCATTTCTTTCCATCAATTTCAAAATCAATTTCAGTTCCATAACTCTTACCAATCCAGTTTCTCTGCATTGTTTTAACATCTTCAGGCCACTCTTTTAATTCATCAATAAAACTATAAAGTTCTTCAGCATATTTTGTAATTCTAAAAAACCACTGTTCCAAAGGTTTTACCTCAACGCCCGTATCTTTATGCCTCCAACATTTACCATCATGAACCTGTTCATTTGCTAAAACAGTGTTACATTTTTTACAAAAATTAACAGGAGCCTTTTTTCTGTAAACTAATCCTTTTTCAAACATTTTAAGAAAGATCCATTGATCCCATCTATAATAATTAGGAGAATGACTTTTAATCATCCTAGACCAATCATAACTTAATCCAAGAGCTTTTTGCTGTATTATAAAATTCTTAATTGCATCTTCTGTAAATTTTTTCGGATGTGATTTACTCTTTATAGCTGCATTCTCGGCAGGCAAACCAAAACTATCAAAACCCGCCGGATATAGAACATTAAAACCCCGCATTCTTTTAAATCGTGCATAAGCATCCCCAATAGTATAATTTCTAGAATGACCCATATGTAAACCACCACCACTTGGATAAGGGTACATTTCTAAAACATAGAACTTATTTTTTTTATTTTCTTTCCGAGATTTCTTTCCTAAAAAAAACTCTTCTTTACTCTCAAATATCTTATTTTTTTCCCATCTATTCTGCCATTTCTTCTCTATTTTCCTAAAATTAATTCCATCCATAACAAAAAATAATGGGTAATAATTTAAAACCTTTATGGTTATTTCTAAAGAATTAGAATAAATTAATAAATTTCTTCTACACTAGCATCCAATCCCATTCCTAGATTTAAATAAGCCCAAAGACAATACACGTCTTTCTAAGTCGGATGGTATTCCGCAATTTAAAAAAGTAAAATAAGCTAATGATTTATTTCCTCGTCCATTTCTCCAAGACTCTAACCTAATCTTAGTTGTTTCATAAGGTATTTCTAAATAATACCCCGGGCCAACTTCTACAATCTGGCCAAACAGGTAATCACCCAAACTACCATTACTCGTCCCTTCTAAACCAACAACCGTTTGTTCTAACGAGTAAATTTTATCTGAACCTATATAGAATTCACTCTTTTCATCGTAAGAACAAGATCCATAAAAAATAAGTCTCTTCCTACCATGCCCTTTCTTGTTATGTTTAGTACCATCAACTCTAAATCTGACATAAGTAGATATTAAACCAAAACCAAGTATGGTCTCCTTTACCAAAGGAACTAACTCAACTTCTACAGGCCCATTCTCTATTTCTGTTAAATCAATAGTTTTAACAGTTTTCAAACCAATTTTTTCTTTGCTCATTTTTAACTCCATAAAAAATTCTTGCAACAAAATAACAGCACACCAGAAACCCGAAAAAACCGAGATAAAGATGCGCTTTTTAAGCAACAAGAATTGACATAAATTTGCCTACTTTAATCTTACAATAATTAAATTTTATTAGGCAATTACTCATAAAAATTAAAAAAACACAAATTATATATAAAGGTTTTGGAATTTATCCACCTATGGGCCTGTAGCGTAGCCTGGATAACGCATCAAAGGAAATAAAAACTTTTTTCAAAAGTTTGCCTGTGTAAGCCTTCTAATACCAGGAGATAGCTGAGGATCGTCGGTTCAAATCCGACCAGGCCCGTTTTCTAATTCCATTTGCAATGTATACACATAGCATTTATAAGTAAAAAACGATTTAATCAAAGTAAAAGGGGATAATTCATGAACATATACGAATTAATAGGGGTAATAATCGGAGATGGAAACATAATATACAATAAAAACAATAAACAATATAGGTTAGAGATAACTGGTAATGCAACAGAGGATAAAGAATACTTTATCAACTTATCTAAAATAATCAATAAAATAAGTAATAAAAAACCAACAATAAGAGAACGAAGTCATAAAAAAGGTAAAAGTCTTGATTTACACATAAATAACAAAATATTTATTGAATTTTTAATTAAAAAAATAGGATTGCCTTGCGGAAGAAAAACATTTACAATAAAAATCCCTGAAAAACTCATAAATTGGAAATATTCAAAACATATAATTCGGGGGATTTTTGAAAGCGATGGTTGTATTTTCTTTTCTAAAAGTAAGGTATTTAAGTATCCCACTTATCCAAGATTGGAGATACGAACTTCTAGTAACAAATTAAAAGATCAATTAATGGAAATATTAAAAGAAAGAGGTTTTAAAATACGATTAATAGACAAATGTAAAACTTGTAAAATTTACTTAAGTGGACCAAGAATGTTAAATAAATGGGTAAAAGAAATTGGAATAAGTAATATCAAAAATAAAACTAAAATAAATTTATGGAAAAAACTAGGTTATTATATACCCAAAACAAATCTAAAACAAAGAAAAAGGATATTAGCAAGTAACTATTCATAAAAATAAAAAATCTTATAAACATTAGTATTATTCTCATTGACATGGGTCCGTAGCCAAAATTAGCTTTTTTAAGTTAATGGCGAGGTGGTAAGGCAGTCGATGTTCCAAAAGAACAGCTGAACCTGCAGAGCGACCAATCACGGGTTCGAATCCCGTCGGGCCCTTTTCTATTTCGATCCCTCCCTGTCCTTAAAAAAGAATTACTTTTCAGCACAAACAAGAAAGTTCCCCAAGGTAATCTCTTTCTGAATCAGTTATTATCCCAATTCCTTCTTTAAACGATAATTCCAATTCCCTTTTTTGATAGATTTTATAAAAAACACAATCTTCAGGATACTCATTAACATTCTTACCAAATTGACAAATAAGTCGATATTTACACTTTTCTTCTAAATTATCGCCATCTAAACTCATACTCAACCTCTTATTTGATCCTATAAATTTAGTATGCTACCTGTGGCTGTAAAGAATAACCACAAAAACTTCCAAGGAAATTATTGGTTTTTTCAATAAATTTATCTCTCACTCTTTCAGTTAAAGATTTCTTTCTTATTAATCTTTCCCCTACATTACTAACCGTTGGTGTAAATAAACCCGTTAACCCTTTATTTTCAAAACAATAACCAACCTCACTAGCAGCTTGAGCAATACTAACTGGCCTGTACTCAACACCCTTCATTCCCTTAGCAATATTCATAATAGTATTATCCATAGTAATAGTTATTTTATCTACTTCACCAATAACCAACTTATAACTAGTTTCTCTTCTATCATGAATTCCAACTAATAGGTTAACTAAATCGACTAAATCTTCAAACGTAGAAACTTTATTACTCTTTGATTTAAATTCTTCATAAAATTTTCCTAATCTCTCCATTTGAGTATACGTCTCGTTTAAAGAAAGTTCGATATCTTTTTTCAAAGTAGTATACTCTGCTCTCCAATCAGTATGTACAATATTCCCATTATTAAGTCTCAATCTTTCCCAATAAAAATCATAAAAAAGACAACCCTCCAAAGAATCTATTTTTTTCAGATAACTATCCAATAGATTATAATCAAGTTCTCCTCTGAATTTCAAAGTTCTATAATCCCTGGACAAACTCATAAGTCTCCTTGTAGACCTGCCAGCCCTATAATTTAAATGTTTTAAAATTTTATTAACATTTCCTTCTTCTTGTTTCCAATATCTATTGCTATTAAACCTACTACCAACTATTTTTAAAATTTCGCAAGCTTCTCTATCATCTAAACTATTAATATATTTAAGAAACTCTTCTTCATGTGAAACAACATGATTCAATCTATCTTTTAACTTACTTTTTGATTTTTTCCTATTATTCAATAAAACGTTCTCAAAATCTGTCATTTTCCACATATTAAAAGGATTAAATTTATAAACCATTCTATTCTAAAGTATTCAAATAATCTTTTTTATATTTAAAACCCCCTCTTCTCGCTAATTTACCTAAAAAACTATCAAATTTACTTCCGTATTGTGCTGCTTTTTTTGGTCTAAAACTAAACTCTTCCTTTAATCCAATATCCAAAGCAACTCTTCTTAAAATATATTTCTTAATATCTCCTTTAATCTTTAATTTAGAATCAATTTTCATACTATACTCAATGACATTTTTGTCTAAATACGGACATAATAACCCAATTTCAAAATACTTCCCCAAAGCCAAATCTCTTTTCAAATCTCTCTCATAAGTATATATCAAACCTTTCCAACAGTTCTCAAAAATATCACCCTTATGTCTCTCGTAACCAGCAAATAGTTCCTCACTTCCCAAACCACTAAAAACATTTTTAATTTTATCCTTTTTACACATTTCTAAAACCTTATAGACAACACAACCAACTCCAACATTAACAACATCTTTATTCGGGATTATTTCAACAACTTTTTTTATTATCTCCTCCGCTTCTTTTTCATCAATCAAAAAAGACTTCCATTTCCATTTATACTCTCTAGCTACTCTCTCAGCCCACCTTAAATCCTCAGAATTTTTCAAACCAACAGAATACAAAACAAAATCTTTTCCTAATTTGTCACAAACTAAAGCCAATAAACTCGAATCAACACCACCGGAAAAAGCAATTCCTACTTTACCTTTTACTCTTTTATCAACACTTTTAGTTAATAATTTACCTAATTCATCAGTAATATTTTCTTCATCGTTAATAACATCTCTACTCTTCAACTTTAATACTTCTTTTCCAAAACTCTTATTCAACTTCATAAAAAACTAAAAGAAAGGAATATTTTTATTGTTTTCGTTATTTCCTATGTCTTCTCCCAGACAATTTTGCCAAAGATGCAACTATCAAAAACAACAAAATTACATCAACGAGTATAAACAATAATGTTGAACAATTACTAAAACCATTCCACAACCCATCACATTTTTCCGTAGGTTTTTTTGCAACATCTCTAAAAGTTTGTAAAACTTTAAATTCGTAATTTCCTATAACTGGTTTTACACTCTGGACATTTACTGGTTGTATAACTTCCCCACTTCCAACTTGAAATATATAATTACCATGAACTGCAGATGAAATAGCTGGACTAGTTACAGGATATGTTACTGTTGGAAAAACAGGAACAATAGTTCCAGGTGAAATTACTACAACATTAGTTGGTGTTGTAACTGGTTTTATTGTAGTTGACTGTTCTACACACCTCCCAACATGTAAACTTTCACTATCACTATTACTTTCATCACTAAAGTAAACAATTGCTTTAACATTATAATCTCCTTCTTTTATACTATTTTTTACATTAAAAGAAAATTTTGTTACAACATCATTGTTCTTCTTATTATATTTATCTAATTCATAAACATCAGATTTTTGTAAAACACCTAATTCTAAAACTTGTAACTCGACATAAGCATCTTCTTGTTTTTTGCCCTGATTTTCTATCTCAACTTCAACATTTACAAAACTATTGCACTCAACACTACTAGGCATTAAAACCATTTTATTAATAACAACATTATGTTCTTCTCTTTCTATATTAATTTTAACCGCATTTTCATTACACTGCTCTTCTTCATCACTTCCATAAGCTTTCACAAATAAAACGAATTCATCATTATCATCAACCTCTTTATCATTAGGTACTTTCAATTCTAATTCAAAAGTTTCACTATCACCTTCTCCTATTTCAACTTCATCACTTCTTACACTCACTATTTCATCATTTTCATCCACATTAAATAATGCAGCTTCTACTTCCACATCAACATCTTCATCATTTCCATTTTTAACTTTGACTTCAATCCCAATTGTATCCCCTATTTTAAAATCATCACCCTTATCTGGTTCTTTAATATCAATTTTTAAATTGCCTATAACTCCATTCTCACATCTATCAACATCACTATTATTTGTATCAAAAGGAGCATCTACACAAGTAACACTACAACACGCATTATCAGAAGATGTTAAAATATTACCATTACATACTTCACTTGAACTGCAGATATCCCCGTGTAATTGGTTACATGTCTGCATTGGACCGCTAGCAAATGAACTAAAGTGCGGTATATTGAAACTTAGACTATTATTTTCCAATTGAATATTACTACAAATATTTGAAGGGCATACGTTTGTTATACCATTCCTGTTTGTCTTAAAATCAAGACTGTAATAAACAACATTATCAGTTTGATTGTACATTACTATTTTTGCTTCTTTATCATTGAAAACAGGCAAAGCATCAATATTTAAAGATACAAAACCATTGCTTATTACCACATTATTCATTAAATCAACAGTATAGCTTAAATCTAAACTAGTTGGACAAAATTCTATTTTACCATAATTATTGCCCATAATCAAACAAGTTATATCATCTAATGTACCAGTAAAATTAAATAAGCTAAAATTATGAATTGGAAAATCTGTTGCAAATAAAGTCCACTCTTGACTTACTGTATATTCAGAGTCATTAACACTAAAACGAACAACATAAGTATTATTTTCAGTAGCACTAAAAGTATATGAATTACCCATACCAACCTCTACATCATTCACATACCATTTTCTTTTAATTTGAGAATCAAGACTATCAATATCTTCCCACTCAATATCAAAAGTTTGACTTCCGTCTTCAGTAATTATTACTGGATTAAAAGTAGGTGAATAAGATTTTATAACTGGTGCGTCATTAATACCAGTAACATCTATTAAAACATTTTCCTCGTCAAATGCTCCCTCGTTATCTATAACTTTTATAGTACAAGTTGCATTACCATAAAAATTACGTGCAGGAGTAAATCCTAAATCGCCATTACTTATTTGACAATCTACTTCATCTATGTTCTCGTAACTAATCTCAGTACTAACAACTACCCCATCAAGATCTGAAAAATTCAAAGGAATATTGTCTTTGTAAGGATCATCCTCATTAGCAAACTGATCTGGAATTGGATTTAAAACAGGTAATTGATTAATATTCTCAACTGTAACTCTAAAATTTTTTGAGTCATTTAAATTACCATCCGAAACACTAGCTAAAAAATCATATATTCCATTAGAAGTATAATCCGTTTGCCATACAAAAGCGTTATCACTTATTTTACTAAATCTTGCATCATTAATATCATAGGTTAAAGTATCATTATCAACATCAATTCCATTCAAAGTAATAGTTACACTCTCATTTTCATTAATAACAACATCGCTAACATCATCTAAAACCGGAGCATCATTAACAGCAAAGACTCTTATCATTATATTGCCACTATCTACACTTCCACCCCACCTATCACTCGCTCTTAAAATAATCCAACCCTCTCCATTCCAATTTTCAAGAGAACTCAAAGTCAAGATATTATTGGCTATATTCGCATTAATGTTACTATCACTTACACTAATAACTTCATAACTTAAAAGATCGCCATCAGCATCTGAAAAATAATTATCTAAATCAGTTGTATTGGATTCATCTTCATTCCATTCTATTAAAATAAGTGCTCCATTAAAAACAGGCGCATTATTTACTACATTAAAAGTCCAATTTGTTGAAGCAAAAGCACTATTCCTACCATCATCGCATTTAACATTCCAATTATAAGTTCCTGGTTGAATACTGCTCAAGGTAAAATTATCAGAATCCCCGTTATTAACAGAATGTGTGTCTCCAAATAACCAACTTCCATAAGCATTTGTATATAAACTACATTGTAAAGCAGTAACTTTATCATCAGTAACATTATACTCAAAAGTTACATTTCCACCAGTCACTCCATCATTCATAGGGCTTATCAAAGTAACAACTGGTGGTATTACATCTTCTTCATTAGAAAATCCTTTTGTTGGATAATCAAAAATTCTAAAATCATTTGCATCATTATTGGTATCATAACCATCTGGAACTCTTCCAGCAGACTGACCATCAATTGGTACATCAATTATTCCACCACTACTACCATAATGAACTTCATCTAAAATAGTATCATCACATATTAATTTAATAACATCTCCACCATTATTTAATTTACTAGTTGACCATTCAACAACAATAAAACTATTAGCTCCAATACCATTATCAAATACAGTTGCATTATTCAAAGTGGAATTAATTTCATCTTCTAATCTACAATCAGACAAATCAACATTCAAACTTGAAGGGTTATAAATTTCAATCCATTCATTTCCTCCATCAGCAGGATCTGATACAAATTCATTTATCACAACTTTTGAAATAACACTAACATTAACATCCTGAGTTGTAATCAAACTTCCATCACTAACACTAACTAAGAAAGTATAATCTCCCTCATCACCAACATGAGTAACCCACTCAAATTCATTCTCAGCAGTTTTGTTAAATCTTGCATCATTAATATCATAAGTTAAATTATCTCCTTCTGGGTCTCTAGCAATAACAACTATTCTCGCTGTATCCCCAACTGAAATTACAGTATTATTAATTTCATCTATAATAGGTGCTCCATTAATACATCTAACTGTTAAATTAATAGTATTACTTGTAATACTTCTACCTTTATTATTAGTAGCATTAAACACAATCCACCCATCACCACACCAATCTTCCTCACTAGTATTGAAATAAATATTACCTGTTTCTAAACCAAAAATTACTATTAAATCATCAGTAGAAGCATCATAAATACTAAAACTTAAATCTCCTCCAGTTGGGTCTAAAAAGTAATTATTTAGATTAGTAATTCCAGAATTTTCACCTTTATCCCAAGTTATATCAGGAATATTCATTAAGAATACTGGATTATCACAGGTGTCCCCTATTCCATTATTATCATAATCTTCTTGTGAAGGATTATAATCATTCATACAATTATCAACATCATCATAAATTCCATCACTATCTATATCATTACCGTGTAAAACCCATTCTACAGAATTTTTAAATAATTTTTCTGAGTTAGAAGTCCAATATCTGCTTTCAGTAATTCCAAAAAACAAACTCCTTGGGGTTCTATCCTTAATAGCAACAACATACTCACCAGGATAGATTAAATTATGGCTTATCTTAGTAATTCCACTATACTTTTGACCTTTTAAATACCAAACGCCATTATTAACATTATACTGAGTATAAACTTGCATAATAGGAGGTAAACCCCCCGTTATAATATGTGCAGTATTAACGATTTCTAAGATAGGAGAAGCAACTTTTTTTCCAATTTGATAACTCCATCCCCATGTTTTGTAATGATACGGATTAACAATTAAACTGTTATAACTATTAACAGGAATCTGACTAGGATTACTGAATTTTTCCTTGCCAACTAAAATCATCCCGTACTGAGAAAAATTAGTACTAGCAACCATAGAATCATCAATAATATCAACAGTATAACCCATCTCATTTATTGCTTCTACAAAATTTGAATTAGCATTATTTTTAACAATATAAACTACATCTGCTGCAAAAACAACACTAGTAAATAAAAAACACATAACTAAAAATAAAATTACTTTTTTCATTTTTTACCCCTCTTAAACACCAATAATAAACCAAGTCCAATAACTAAAACTAAAAATATAATAAAAATTCCAACTAATGGATTAGCAACATTAATATTTTCTTTATTTCCTAAACTAACATCAACTTTTTGTTCTTCATTGGTTTCTTCTACTACTTCATCAGTTTTTTCAGATCCATCTAGAACTTCTTCTGTTTCTTCAGGTTCAACAAATTCAGGAGCAGTTCCACTTGCAACTATTGTAACAGTAGAAGATAAAACAACACCGGGGTTTTTTCCTTCTAATTCAGAAAACCTTACATATATATGTCCGGTATAAGTGCCACTATTTTTTAAATTCAATTTAAATTTCGCATCTTTTGATTCACCTGGTTTTAAAACAAATTCTTTATCAATTATTTCAGAAAAAGAATCTAAGATTTGATCCGGAGTCAAGGTTACTTTAATATCAACATCATTAACATTATTAATTTTTAAAACTCTATCAATAACAACAACATCGCCATTATTAACTTCTGGTCTTAAAACAACCTTTAAATTACCCACGCTACCGGTAATTGCATTCACACTAGAAACAACTAGTACAAATACTAAAAATAAGATCAATAATTTCAAAGTAAAGACCCCCAATTGATTACCTCTTTAAGATAGTATCTTAATTAACCACTAAATAATAGAGTGTATATAAATATTATTATACTATATAATGTATAAAGAAAAGATTATATTCTATTATAAAAATTATAAAAAAATAAAAATTAAATTACTGTAAATGATACATTCTCCTCATCTATGTTTCCAGCATAATCACTAGCCCTAATCATTAAGGAATACTCTCCATCTTTAAAGTATTTTGCTTTGTTATAATAACTGCATCCACTACATAATGTTCTCCACTTCCCTAATATGTCTTGGTATTCTATTTTCTTCACTTTTTCGTTAGTTACGTTTAAATCAAAAGGAACTCTAGATGTATTATATATTTCATTGACAGGCAAAGTAACTTCAAGTATAGGATTACTTGTATCAACCCTTACACTATAAATCTTTGATTGAACCTCGGTTACACTATCAGATACATTAAACCAGTAATCAACCAATTCACCATCATAATCACTTAAATCTAAATCAATAGAACATTCTTTGTTCCTTCCAGCTTCACACTTATCCATCAAAGTAATTAATGTATTATCCCCATCACTCACAATAACTTTTATCTCATTTAAATTATCTTCAGTATACTTAACTTTGAATCCATCTCCATTAACTGTTGCTTTATTCTTTGGTTCTATCTTACTTATTCTTGGTTTTTTAGTATCCACTTCAAAATTAACTTCTTCTTCTGACACAAAATCAAATTCGTCTGTTGCTCTCAAAACCAATTGATGCAAACCATCCCTAAAACTTTTTACACCATCATATCCGTCACAATTCCTGCATAATCTTCTCCATACAGGTCTAGCATCCTCATTATCTTTGTACTCTAAAACCAAAACTTCTCCATTTAAACTAGCATTTATCAAAATTCTTTTTTCTCCATAAACTATACCTTCTTCTGGAGACTCAACTAACATTCCAAATGCAGGAGTAAATGTTATATTAAAATCCCAGCTTAATTCACTCTGTCTTCCAGCATTATCCTCAACATAAACATACACAGTATGCATTCCCTCGCTTAAATCAACATCTGGTGTATACCTTAAAATAGCATCAAT
>Ga0209541_10012088_pt1 | contig 13398 bp, 16 predicted proteins | sample RifCSPlowO2_01_FD_184027 | JGI IMG/M metagenome (GOLD analysis project Ga0209541, IMG submission 184027) | Groundwater microbial communities from Rifle, Colorado - Rifle CSP2_plank lowO2_0.1 (SPAdes) (version 2) | ecosystem: Environmental > Aquatic > Deep subsurface > Groundwater | place...
CCATTCTTCAGCAATGGATTCTTTCTTTAGAATACCATGATTAAAGCTCTTTGCAAGCACGACGCGAACCAGCCTTTCTTTGGCAATTTATGCGTGGTCGAATTTTTTAAGCGGATGATCGTGGGGGCATCCACGCGCGGAACAGTATGTTCTTCCATATTCAATGAGGCGATAGGTAAGAGTGAGCCACTCTTTTTTTGGAAAAATACTCATTAGGTCTTTTTCAATTTTTAGAGGATCGTCGTATTTGGTAAGACCAAATCTACGCGAGAGACGCTTTACGTGGGTATCCACGGCTACCCCTTCCACAACGCCAAAGGCATTTCCCAAAACAATGTTTGCGGTTTTGCGCGCAACACCAGGAAGTTTCAGGAGTTCTTTCATACTGTCGGGTACTTTACTTTTGTATTTTTCTTTCACGATTTTTGCGGATGCTAAAATATTTTTTGCCTTATTTCTGTAAAATCCAGTTGAGCGAATGTCTTTTTCAAACTCGCCACTGTCCGCGCAAACATAATCATTCAAAGTTCTATATTTTTTGAAGAGTTTTTCCGTAACCTTGTTTACCGTCTTGTCGGTGCATTGCGCAGAGAGAATAACCGCCACAAGAAGCTCCCAATTATTAGAATACCGAAGCGCAATTTTAGGATGAGGAAATAATTTTTTAAGCGCGCGCAACAGTCGTTGCGCGCGCTTTTCATCCTTCCTGTATTTAGTGAAAGTGCTCATATCGTAGTCAGCTATTGAATAAACGCGCCGGTCATCTCGCTATACTTCCCATCTGTCAGAACGCGCGTGACCACGCCGTTTTCAACGGCAACAATGACAGCGTGCTGCGTTATAACCTGCGTCACTAAAAGCCCCTCGCGATTGCCATAACCGCCATGACGCGATGCAAAAGAAAATACGACATCAAAACATTCCGGACATTCACCGCTTTTGGCCTCACCGAAAGCAAGATCAAACCCGTCAAACAAGAATGTGGGGGATTTTTCCTTTATCCACGCTTCAGCAATATTCTTCGCCGACTCCATCGCGGCATTCTCCACCGCATCCGCCGAAGTTTGTTTCTCGCCTCTATTTAAAAAAACATACCAATCGGCAAGACCGGCAATAAAGAGCGCTGCAATTACGAATGTAATGGTGTAACTCGTTTTCATTCTGTCTATATATTATATCGTATCTCTAATGTATTCACGAGAAACATAGAATGTAAGATATTTGGTATTTATTGCCACTTATGCAGGAATTCCTCAAGTTGATTCACTGCTATTCTCCTCATACTAAGTTTATTCTTTTCTTCTCGACTAATCTCCGCGAATGTTTCTGAATATCCATCAGGCAGGAAGATGGGATCCCAGCCGAAATTAGAATCACCTTTTGGGTGAACAATTTTTCCTTTCACTGTTCCTTCGAAAAAATAGATTTCTTCATGGCTTCTTGCATAACCGATGATTGTCTTTGCTTCTGCGCTGGAATTTCCTAATTTCTCCGTCACCTTTGCCAGGCCATCGTTTCCTATGCTTTTCAAAAACCACTTGATTAGCGGGTCCGGCAATCCGTTCAAACATTCAAAATAAAGCGAGGTATCTTCTACGATGAATTCGCCTTTTTTATGATTCGACGCCTCTTGAAGTTTTGCTCTAATAATCGCCTTTGCGTCTATTTCCTGAATCTCGGGCAAATCAATATCAAGTTGCTCAATATCAGGCAGGATAGACCTTACTTCTTCAAACTTATTCTTGTTGCCCGTGATGAAATAAATCATATTTGTATCTTTACGCCCCGTGACGCTTCTTGTAATTGAGAGCGGGGAGTAAAATAAAAACTTGCTTTCATTTTATCTGAGCTACGCAATTTTAAGCATTGCCATGGCAACGCTTACCCTTCTTACACAAGTTAACTTGCCTCACGAAATCAGTTCAAGCTTGGAAATATAGCCTTAAGGTCGCACTGTTTTGCCTCTTCCAGTTCCTCTGGGTTGTTAATTGGGTTCCAAAATTTTACTTCATGAGCGCAGACCGGGCGCTTTTCTGCCCAATCACCTATTTGCTCAGCTAAATAAAGCTCTCTGCCCGGAAGAACGGCGACGGGAACATCCCAAATTTCGTGATTTAAAATATAGGCTCCAGTGTTTACAAGACTCGATGGCGGATTTTGCGGTTTTTCAATAATTTTAGCGATAAACCCTTCTTCGTTAAGAAGACAAACCCCGAACCGCTCGGGTGTTTTTGAGTGTTTTACAAAAACAGTTGGCCGGGGAGAAAGAAAAATTTTTAGATCTTCCGGGTGGTAAAGATCATCGCCGTTTAACAAAATAAAATATTCGCTTGTTAAAAGATTCCTGGCGGCACAAAGGGCGTCTGCTGTTCCTTTGGGCTCCGCTTGAAAAACATAGGAGAGGCGTTTGTCCACGAAAAAGTCGCCAAAATATTTCTTTATCGCATCGCTCTTATAACCAACGACAAGAATTATTTCTTTGACGTTACCAGGGAGCGCGGAGATAACATATTCTAAAATCGGCCTGCCCTGCACATTGACCATGGGCTTGGGCATTGAGTCGGTGAATGGGCGTAGCCGCTTCCCCTCACCTGCCGCTAAAATAACTGCTTGCATGAAATATAGATACTAACTATCCAAATTTTAATACGAATAAGGGCGTTTTTTATTCATCTCCGTTGGCATCATTCGCAATCATTAGTATATTGATATCTTTATTTTTATAACAAAAAAATGCTTAATAAGGTGCTCATCTATTGGTTCTGCAACAAAAACTACATCAAGGAAAGGGGCCATGGCGTAGGAATTAAAAGAAGCATTACTATCGCGCCTAGAAGAGCGACATTTTTCAGGAATTGAACTCGCGCTACAGTGCGTTCGTAAGAATCCGAGATTTTCCAGAACGCATGCACTGCGAGCGTTACAGGAATCATAAAAATGATTAGCAGATAAATGGCAAAAGTAACATAGACACCAAAAATAATTCCCAATCCGCCAAAAAGAATCAGTAGAGAAGCAAAAAATATCGCTATGCGCGGAAGGGGGATATTTTTTGAGGCGGCATATTGCGCCATTTTTTTAAACTGCACAAAATGCATGATTCCGTTAAAAGCAAAATAGCCCCCAAGAATCAGGCGCCCTATTAAAAAAGCAATTTCAGTAAGTTCCATTTCGATAGTGTCAGGAAACACTTGAGCCCACCGTTAAACAAGGCTTCCTTTCGTTAAATTAAATTATAATGATATAACCAAACTTCTTATCAACAAAGCGCTTCTGTAAATCTGTGGTAAATTTCGCATACCATCCTTCGACTTTTTTACTACGCGGTATATAACAGCGTAACACTATCGGAATCCATTGCGCGAATTGTAGCACGGTATCCTCAAGCGCGAAAAACCCGTAAAAGGTCCGACCTTGATGAATTTTCCACTGTAATTACTTAAGAAAAAAGCCGACCAGAACCCCCAGCCCGGTGGCAACTCCTCCAAAAGCAAGCATACGTATGCCGCTTCGAAAAATATTTGTTTTAAATACACGAGCGCTTATTGCTCCGAGCACAAAAAGAGCAAGGAGGGTAATGGTAATTGAAAGGGGTAACGCGGTGGTTACTTCAAAAAAGAGATACGGGGAAAGCGGGACAAAACCTGAAAAAAAGTAGGAGAAAAACATAATAACTCCTCCAAAAATAAAATATCGCATCGGAAGCCCTGCGTGAGAAACATACTCTTCTGCGGAACGCTCGGAAAGAAAGCTTCCGGCCGCCATAGAAAACGCCTCAACAAAAATAAGAATCATTCCGGCAAGAAAGACCGTTCCCTTAGGAACGCCGGCCGCCGCAATCCCTGAAAGAAGCCCAACTGTTGAAACAAGGCTATCTTCTGCGCCGAAGATAAAACTTCGAACGCATAGTGCAAAAAAGCTTTTGGGCCACGTGTTCATCCCGTAAGTGTACCACCCCTGTAAACCCCCACACCAATGCATACATTAGTGTGGGGGTAAATCTAGCAAAAACACCCTTTAGGTATTTAAAATTCGCGAAGCGATTGTTTTTGTGATAGCATCGAAAAAGGTTTGGTCTTTCAAATCATGGTGCTATATGCAACGTTTGAAAAGATTTATTACGGCATCAATTATTGGCGGCTTCGTCGTGCTTATCCCTATTACCATATTGTATCTTGTATTCTCGTGGCTCTTTAGCGCTATAACTAAAATGATAGAGACGCCAACAAACCTGCTCATGGAATATCTCAACTTCCCGAGGATTTCCGTGGAAATATTGGTAATTGTAGGTCTTGTTGCGGTCTGTTTCCTGGTCGGGAGTTTCATTCAAACGAGGTTTGGAAAATTTTTTCACGAAGAGCTTGAGCAAAACATTTTTGGAAAAATACCCGGTTATAAAATGTTAAAGGGGGCGGTTGTGCAAATTTTTAATCTTATCGGCGGGAAAAAGTTCAGCGGATGCCCAGTTGCTCTTGTTGATATTTTCCCTGGTATTTCCACAACAGCATTCATAACCGAGGACCACGAGAACGGGAGATACACCATTTTTATTCCTACAGCCCCGAATCCGGTAACGGGGTTCATCTGCCACCCGCTAAAAGAAAACGTAAAAATCATACAGGGAGTGACTATTCAGGATGGATTTCAGACGATTCTTGCTTGCGGCATTGGGTCAAAAAATTTTTTTACAGCCCTTAAAAAACAAGAAAAGATATCATAGCGGCAAACACCCCGAATTCGGGGTGTTTTTTATACATAACACAATCACCGCCTTTAGCGGCTTATCACCAAGGACTGTGATTTTATATTTAAGCAATTTGCTCAGACCGCAAAACAACACGCTCAAGAATCAAACGAAACCAGGAATTGAAAAAACAGAGATAAAATGTGGCGGCAAGGTTCGCAATGATCAGAATGAGTTTTGAGTCTGCAAACAAATCAACAGAAGAAACAGCCTGCACAACAGACGCAGAAAGAAGGCTGTATGAAAGAAAAACATATTTTACTCTAAAAACACGCGAGGCGTTGTGTTTTTTAATTCTTTTTCTCCCGATAAGGCTCGCGTAAAGAACAATGCAGAGGAGTACGAGCTGAAGAGCAATAAATACAAACTCGTCACTCAACAGTATTTTTAAAAAAAGCGTGAGATTGTTCATATCATGGAGTATGCACAACTGCCTTCTCTATAACAACTGGCACAATCGGTTTATCTCTACTATCGGTCTCTACGGCACCGATTGATGACACAACGTTAAGGCCCTTTGTTACCTTTCCAAAAATAGTGTAATTCGGCGGAAGAGTCGTGTCTTTAAGCATGATAAAAAACTGACTTCCGTTTGTATTGGGGCCGGAATTTGCCATTGCAACAATGCCGGAGACATAACCAGTGCGATAGAGAGGCGATTGCGGGTCAATCTCGTCCTCAAATGTATAGCCCGGGCCGCCAGTACCATCACCACTGGGATCCCCGCCTTGTATCATAAAACCGTCAATAACCCTGTGGAATGTGAGCCCGCTATAGAAGCCGTCTTTGGTAAGACGCAAAAAATTTTCTACCGTTTTTGGGGCATCGTTTCTAAAAAATTCAACGGTTATAGCGCCGTAATTAGTTTGAAGCTCAACTGTTTCATTTATTATCGCCGTATCGTCTGTAAACTCCACTGGTTGCATTCCCTCTTGATTAAATATGAAAAAAATTCCTCCAACAGCCAAAATTATCACGATTATAAAAAATATTCGAAACATGTTACTTTATTTCAGGTGTTAGGCTTTAGGCGTTAGAAAATTATTTCTCTAGCACTTAAGGCCTAGCGCATAATGCCTAAAATTATTGTTCCACAAGACGCTCTTTTATTCTGGAAACAACATCGCTTAATTTCCATTCTTCTTTGACGAGGAAATCAAAAACCCCTTTCTCGACGCTGGCACTGACGCGTTCGGAATTACTAAGATTGGTAAGAATAATAACACGCGCATTTTTTCCCCACGAATCTTCTCTCAATCGCTCGAGCACGCTAATCCCATCAATATCCGGCAAAATAATATCCAGAACTACAAGGTCGGGATGCGCCGACAGGGCAATGCGAATGCCTTCATTACCGTTCCCGGCCTCAAGGACTGATATGCCTTCCTGTACCAAGGCCTCTTTTACAAGATTGCTTAAGTCTTTGTTGTCCTCGACAAGAAGGACCGTTTTGCCCTTAATATTTACAGATTTTTCTGCACGGTTTATTTTTTGTTTCATCAAGGTGGCGTAAGGAAGCGCTTGAGTTCATTGTTGAATAAGGCCTCCTTTCGTTAAATTATAATTATACAACCAAACTTCTTGTCAACAAAAGCGCCTCTGTAAATCTGTAGTAAATCTCGCATACCGTCTTTCGTCTTTTTTACTACTCAGTATATATACATAATGCGACACTATCTAGATTCACGCAATTAATACTGGCAAGCTATTAAAAACCATTCTATGGAGCGGTGGGAAATGAAAAAGAAAAAGTACTCCCTTTCTCGGGAATCGTCATAAACCAGATCTTGCCGCCCATAAGGCCGACCAGTTGCTTGACAATAAAAAGACCGAGTCCTGTTCCTTCTATCTCCTGAATACGAGGCGATCTCCAGAACTTCTCAAAAATATGCTTCTGCTCCTCTTTGTCAATGCCTAAACCGTTGTCTGTAACATGAATCTCGACAAAACCTTTTTTATTCTCTGCAGAAACAGAAACTGTCCCCCTTTCTCTTCCATACTTAACAGCGTTCGATAAAAGATTGACCAATATTTCCTTTATCCTTAACTCGTCCCCTTGAACAAGCGACAGGTTTTTAGGTAGATTGTTTACGATTGAAATATGGCGTTCGGCCGCTTCTTTTTTAAGTTCTACAACCGCTTCTTTAAACGCCTTATATATGGAGACGGGTTTTAATGCAACGCGTATGGTTTTTCCTTCAATGCGCGCCACCTGTAGCAAGTCACGAACCAAAAGAAGAAGGCGTTCATTGTTGTTCTTTATGATAGAAAAAGTGTTCTTTTCCGTTTTAAAAAAAGCAGGGCGCCTAGTTTCGAGTGATTCAAGACCCCATTTAATAGCAGTTGCGGGAACGCGCAATTCGTGTGCCACAATAAAAACAAAATGGTCTTTAAGCGATAAAAGCTCCCTCGCCTTGGCGCGTTCGGACAAACGCGCTTCTACGACTTTTTCAAAAGCCCGCGTAATGGTAAACGAGACAATCAGAAGAAAAGCGGTAATCGACAGAATGATAAGTGCGATAATTTCGACATCCGCATATGCTTTCCCGACAAAATATGTCACAAGAATAGTGATAATAATCACAACCCCCATGATTACGAAAAGAAATTGCGGACATGAAAAGAGCCCTACATCATAACTTCGACATTGTTCAAAAATATTTAAACTTTTTAGTATTCTTTTCATCCGAGAGAAATACTACAGATGCAATATAATTCTTAAAGTATACTAAATTTCCATTCCGGACGAAATATCAGCAATTGGCGTTTTATTTTTGTATAGTTTTAGCCACCACAAAATCAGTTCCAAAAATTGTTAAATACTCAACATTGTTAAGCGTTTAACATTCACGGACAATATATGCTAAAACCTGCTCTCTTCCCTAAGGAAGAATAGTGACACTCCCTCTCATATACGGATGCGACGCACAGATATAACTGTATGTTCCCGGAGTATTAAATGTAAAACTGTATGATTCGCCATAACCCAAAAGACGACTGTTGAGTCTTCCGTCTCCCCCTGTTACGGTATGCCCCGCACGATCATGATTTGTCCATACGACTGTCGTCCCTTTCGGGATCCGCACTGACGCAGGGCTGAAGGCAAAACCCTCGATCAAAATATCGGCACGCGCAAGTGTTCCGGAAGTTTCAGAAACCGGTGCCTGTGCCGGAACAAGAGACGGAGGCTGAAGACGAGCCGCCTCGTCCGTCTCTTGTTCTTCACGCATTGGAATAATAATGGGAGAAACCTGTATAGGTTTTGGCTCCACATTAATTCTGCTCTCTGCGCCTTGATAAGGAAAGCTGTTTTCAAAACGAGTGTCGTCTTCCACGGGAGCAATGGAACGCATCGTTCCTTCTGTTTTATTTTTTCTTTGCTCCTCAGCGCGCGCATCGTCTTTTGAGGAAATGGTTTCCAGGAGCTTCGCCCTAGCGGCTTCAAGCTCGCTTCGGCGCGCCTCATCAAGCGGACGAGTGTCTCTTACGAATTCAGCATTTTTTATCGCTCTGTCAATCTCGTCTTGCGCTGAGGATGGGAGTCTGAGTCTCACTTCACGCAAAACTTCGAGGTGGTGTTCGCCAGCCTTGCTAACCAATTCGTCAACAGTCGCCTCTCCAACCTGGATACCGTGGGCAACTGTTGAGATTTCTCTTCCAAATTCGGCATATTTTTCATAATCTTTAAGCCTTGATTCCGCCCTTTGAAAACTTTCTCTGCGAGTTGTCTCCCCCGGAACTTCGGCTGCCCTCAACCTGGACTCTCCAGCTCTTGAAAAAATATGAACCGCAAGCCCAGGGTCTTCTTCCGCTATTGTGCGCAATAGTTCGATGTGTCCGTCCACCGCCCTTGTTCTCACCGCGCGAAGAGCATCTTTTGCTTCATCCGGAACTTGTTCGATGATTCGATCAAGCGTTTCGATATGCTTGATATTTCTTTCTGCAACTTTTTCTGTGCCTTGAATATCTGTCCGCCGCGCTCTCTCCTTTGCACGCGCTATGTACGCCTCAAAGCGTGAGACTGCGTCCACTGCTGCATCAGCTGCGCCAAAATCACCCGTTTGGGTAAGAGTCTGTGCTTCAGCGAGACGCCGTTCGGCAAGCGTAAGATACCGCGCTATTTTTGCCGTATTTCCAAACGTAAAAAACGTTCCAACGCCTTCAAAAAATCTTCCGATAAAAGTGGGCGACTCGATAACTGCAGCCTCCTCCACAATCGCACCAAGTACTTCCTCTTCATGCGCATACACAAAACCCGAAACAGCAAGAGCAAAAACGATTAAAATTGTATAGATTGTATAGTTTATGTGCTTCATAGAGTTTTTATTATAACACTAAAACCTAATTTGGCGTGGGTAAAACTAAGAGAAAGGCACTTGTAAACACGTCTTTCACAGCAAATATAAGCTCTGTTTTTTGACAGACATCAAGCCGTGTTTTAATGAGTAAAACGCTGTTGAGAAATCCTATGAACAATGGTATGTTTTAGAAAGCCTGCTTTTTGACACATACATTGTGTGGAAATCTGTGCCATGACACGCAGAATTCTTATAGCAGCACTTTTAATGATAGCAGTAGTACTTGGTCAAGGATGTGAAGGGACAGTAAAGACCTCAATGAACGCTTCGGTCTCCGATAAGTTAATCGCGGAATTTCCCATAAGTAAGCTGCAACGCGGTATGGTCTGTTATGGGCTTACAATACACGAAGGGGAAAAACCTCAAAAAATCAGAGTGAAACTTATAGAAGATGTCGATCACCCTGTTTTAAGTGGGATGCGAATCGTACTCGCTGAAATGCAGAACGACATACCGGTCGTTTCCGGAATGAGCGGCACACCAATTTACTGCGGCAAAAACAAAGAACTGCTTGGTGCAATTGGGCTCCGATTGGGTTCTTTCCCGCTAAAAAATGACATTGTCGGCATAACGCCAATCAGCAACATGCGCCATCAAAAAGAATCATTAAAAGGAAGGGGCGAGAAAACAGAAAAAATTGGGCCGACTGGAAGCTTGCGCCCCATTGAAATCCCCCTGTCCTTGAATGGCATTACCGTCTCAGCGGACGACCTGTCTGCCCTTATCACAAATAAATCATTGTACGAGAATGCGCATACACGTATCTCCGAAGAAAATATCGACGCAGTAGCGAAACAGGCCATAAAAATAAAGGGCGTCTCACATCTTGCGCCTGGCGATTACATTACAATGTTCCTTTCTAGGGGCGCAATTAACCTCACGATGGGTTGCACGGTAACCGAAGTAACCGAAAAAACATTTTCGGCGTGCGGCCATTCTCTCCTTGGTTTTGGCGAAAGCAAGATAGAACTTCCTGCATATCGGTCATCCATTGCAAAAACGTACTGGAGCGCACATGAGTCCTTCAAAATAAATGGAAAGATTCTGGAAGCCGCCGGAACAATAGTCTACGACAATCTATTTGCGGTTGAAGGCGTTCGCGAAGTGAAGCCCGGCACAATGCTTCCGGTAACCTTCTCGATTTTAATAGATGGAGAGCGTTTCAGCTATAATTTTGAGGTTATACGGCACAAACTTTATACTCCCAAACTTATTGAGGTTGGCATACTCGCTCTTATTCAGAACATTTGGCCTGAGTATGAGATCGCAACAGCAGAACTGGAAACAAAAATATTTTTAAATGAAAAAAATGACCCAATAGAACTCTACGACGCGTCTCTCATATCAAAAGAACGGATGGAGCTGGTTTCTTCAGAATTTCTTGATGTTTACTACAGCCCGTTGGGAATGATAAAGAAAGTCCAGAAAATATTTGACGCCATACAGCAAAGTGAGTGGAATTTTTCTATGGAGCGTGTTGAGTTCGAACTTAATGTACGAAATGGCAACCGCGCATTGCATTTTGACTCTATGGTAGTCCTTGATGCGAAAGGCGTGCAAACCGAAGAAATTCATCCGGGAGACACGCTCACCGTTGTTGTCGGCATACAAAATCATGATTCTACGGTGCAGTTGGCCAGAAAGTTTGAGATAGCAATACCCTCTGACCTTGCTATCGTATCGCCAAACGATAAAGAAAACACAACGCTACAATCAACGCTGATCGTAATGAGCGGATTAAGATATAAAGAACTAGACCAGCAAAAACTGCAAAAATCAGCGCCTCATTCAGCTGAAGAATTCCTGCAGTTAATACGTTTAAATCAGCAAAATCCATCAGAAATATTTGCTGTTCTTGTATTGCCGAGGGGGTATCACGAGGTAACATCGCAAGAGTCCGCGGTCTGGCTGAAAAATCTCGACCCTAACGCGTGGAATTCCATCAATCGTTTGGAGCCTCCTTTGCAGCTATACCAAAACATCGCGGAAGAGCGTGCTCTCTATATCCCGCTTGGAGCGCCAACTGAAAACGCTATAATATCTTTTGAAGCAAAAAAGGTCCTTAAATTTACAACAAAGTAAAGTGCAACACCCCCGACCCATGCATCAGGGGTGTTTTTTTGTTTTCAAGATTTTACTAGCAATGGATTCCCGCTTAATTAAAAAAGAATGGATATAGAGAAAACATCCATGGCTGCGGAACAAAAAGGTATGATAGCGATGCGCCAAGAAGAGCAATGTTTTTGCTGAAATTAACCATGTCAGCCATCCGCGCATTTTGGTCTTCTATTTTCCAGAAAGCATGCATCTTTACTGTGACCAGCGTAAGGAATATAACGAGACCCCACACCGCCCATACAACATAAATACCAGTGATAATCCCGAGCCCAGCAAGAAGAATGAAAATGCCGGTTCCGCACACGGCGACATTGGGCGAGGGAACACCCTTTGATGCCGCATATTGAGCCATCATTTCCCGCTTTGAGAAATGGCTCCAGCCGCTCCAGAGGAAAAATCCTCCAAATAATATTCTACTCAAAAGAAAAAAGTACTCCATAATTGTTACGATGATTAAACTGCTATAACTTAAGTATAAGCTACTTTCAGGGCATTGAGATGTGGACATTGCGTAATAAGGCTAAAAACGATATTATTTAGCAATTACAACGTTGGAATTTATCATCGACTTGCCGGGGGAATAAATCTTGAAAAATTAGAAAATTATTGCCGGGTCGTCTAATGGTAGGACCCATGACTCTGGATCATGGTATCTAGGTTCGAATCCTAGCCCGGCAGTCCTTCGACAAGCTCAGGACAGGACCGTTAGGGCGTGTCCTGGATTGGTGACGAAGGATCCTGAGCGACGGCGAGCCCGTCGAGCCGGAGTCGAAGGATATATGTATTTTGTTTACATTATCGAATGCAGTGATAAGTCTCTATACACCGGTATTACAACTGACATCAGGCGTCGGTTTAATGAGCACAAGAACAAAGAAGGAGGGCACTACACGAGCTCAAAACAAGTTGTGAAGATAGTGTATGCCGAAGAGCACCAAGATAGATCGTCCGCTTTGAAAAGAGAAAGGCAGATAAAGGGTTGGACACGACAGAAGAAACGACATTTGATACAGTTTGGTCGTCCAGTTTGAGATAGGATTGCGGATTCCGAGGAGTGTTTAAAATGTGTTAAAAATTTAATTATGAATAACAACAACTTCGAGCATAATTTAATAAAAGGGAAAATTGCTGAAACGATTTTTGAAATGATGTTTCGTGAAGTAGAAAAAATTTACAGTCCTTCATTTCGGATACGAATATACTGAATCAATTCTGGCTCAGTATAGAAATATGATTGTAATGAAAAAAGTGCTTGATACGGTTAGTAAATCACCCGACTACATATTGTTAACCGAAAATAAAAAACAACCATACATAGTAGAAGTCAAATATCGTGCCCATATTGATAAAGACCAAATTCTTAGTATTGCTGAACAAATTGTTAAGAATTGGGAAACTTCTTATATTTTCTTAATTTCAAAAGATGGCTTTTATTTTAGTCCAGTGCATACAATTATTAATAAGGGTGGGGACGTTGAACCACTCTCAACAAATTGGATTCGACAAGAGATTCAGGACAAATACAAAAAATTGGCTGAAGATTGGCTTTGGAGTCATAAAGATACTCAGTCTGAGAAGGGTCAAAATCTAAAATAAAAAGATACCTCAAAAACTCTTGTGTGGTCTAGCTTTTCAAAAATCTGAGATTGAGCCAGTCGGCATTACTGAACTTCAGGCATAGATTTACCAAATGAAAAGCAATTACTGGTAAGCGCACCCATTCCCAGTGGATTAATTTCGTTTAACAAACCGAAAAAATTGGGCAATAATGGAGATGTGAAGTATACATTTACGATTCTATTATTTGCGGCGGTTTTATTGTTTTTTGGAACAATGCTTGTTAATGCGCAAGTGGATTTTGTATTTGCAAAAACACTGCAAAGGGGCAGTTCTGGCGCCGAAGTAAAGAAATTGCAGGAAATTCTCGCGGCTATGCCGGATATTTATCCCGAGGGTCTGACAACGGGCTATTTCGGTGTTCTGACAAGGCAAGCGGTGCAAAGATTTCAGTCAAAATATGGCATCGTTTCCTCAGGCGACGAGAACGCCACGGGCTATGGACTGGTCGGACCCAAAACAAGGAAAAAATTAAATGAGCTTGTAGTTTCGGTGAAGCCACAAACCGGAATGCCTCAAGCGACAACGACCTCTTCTAGTACCGGACGAAAAATAAACCCC
>Ga0209541_10012089_pt1 | contig 13396 bp, 2 predicted proteins | sample RifCSPlowO2_01_FD_184027 | JGI IMG/M metagenome (GOLD analysis project Ga0209541, IMG submission 184027) | Groundwater microbial communities from Rifle, Colorado - Rifle CSP2_plank lowO2_0.1 (SPAdes) (version 2) | ecosystem: Environmental > Aquatic > Deep subsurface > Groundwater | place: Rifle...
ACAAACTATGAAAAGTATGATTGGGGGGAAAAGAAGTGTTTTGTAATATCTATCATACCAGTGTTTTTTTTCTGAAACGAGCTGTTCTTCCATTTAGATATAGAACAAAGAAGGGTTTTAAATTTAATTGAAAATACTGTATTTTTGCATAAGGGTTTTAGCAGTTTTTTTATGTCGTCGTCGGATGCTCCACTCTCGCCGCAGCGAGATTTGCCCGTATGCAAACCCTTGAGAGGAGGTCCACAGTGGCTTATACAAAAAGTCCTGCTAATGCAAATAATATATCCTCAATTACAAACCACCAATCGCTACCAACCAATTTGTAGGAGAACAAAGTTTCTTCTCAGTATCTCCGCACAGGGAGTTTTAGCGGTTTTTTTGCTCCCGCCCACCCACCCAATTAGTTCAATTTCGTGCAATTTTCGTCGCGGAGTTTTTTACTGCACGAAATTGATCATTTAATGCAAAAAAACCGCATGACGATCGTTATAGCTATGCGAAGATACTTCTTCTAAAGAAACTATTATAAACTGAGATTTTCTATATCAAGGAAGGAAAAAGAGGCTCCAAATATTTAATGTCGTTCAAGAAATATACTTATCGTAATGGTAAGAGATACGGACCTTATCTTTACGAAAATAAAAGAATGGGTGATAAGATTGTTTCTACTTATTTAGGCCATGTTCCAACGAAAAATTATAAAAAATATTTTGCCTTCGGTTTTTTAATTGTTTTATTTCTAGTTTTGGGAGTTTATTTTGTAGGAGAAATTAAATTCGGAAAGTTATTTTCTCCACCGCGTGAGTACTCCTTAATCTCCTTAGGAAGTTTAGTTGAAGGAGAGTTACTGATTGGAAAAATTGATATTAATTTGAGAAGAGGAGAGTGTTTGCCTGCTGATACAGAAGTTGTTGCTTCTTTAGATAATGTCGTAGAAGAAAGATTATTGAGTGATGTTGTTTCTGAAAATGTTATGGAATGTGATTTTTATTTGGAGGAAACAAGTGTGAGTGGGAGTGGCAATGGTTTTGGTGTTGAAGGAGAAAAAGAGATTTTTCCAGAGATTAATTTTGAACTTATGTTCTTGAAAGATGATGCTGATGAAATTTCTTCCACTCCATTAATTGGCGGGGGCCAGTCTGATAATCAAGAAGCTGCGGAAGAAGTTGAGAAAGCTGTTGAAGAAAAAGCAATTGATGAAGAGACAATAGATGAAACACCGGTTGAGGAAGAAGAAAAAACTGTTGATGAAGAAGAAACGGCAGATGAAACACCTATTGAGGAAGTTGTAGAAGAAGAGAGGGCTGTTGATGAAGTTGAAAAAGAAGTTGTTAAAGAAGAACCAAAAAGTGAATCTGGAGCAGTTGAAGAAGCAGTCGAGGAAAGTGCTGGAGAGCCTGCTTCTGAACAAGGACCCGAAGTCCCTGCCGAAGAGTCGAGTGAAGAAGTTGTTTTATCTCCACTTATTAGTTTAAGTGTCAGAGGTGGAGAACAAGTTTCTGTTTTGAAAATAGGAGACAATTATGAGATTAGAAATGTGAAATCAGAGAATGGTGTTCTGTTGGATAATGATGTATTAAAAGTTGAGGAAGTTGGAGATGAATTAGTCATAAGCACAGATTATAGCGTTATTGAAAATGGATTTGGAGAAGAATTTTTAGGAGAAGAAATTTATAATTTTAATTTCGATCTTAGAGAGTTTGGTTTTATTATCGGTAAAGGTTTATTGCAAGTTGATTTTGAGTATAACGGAGAAGAGTTATTTGGAAGTGAAGAGGAAATTTTGTTTGATTCAGAATTGTTAGCGGATGAGAAAAATGAAACAGCCCCTGAAATTGTTAACGATATAAATATTACTTTACCTGAGATAAATGAAACTGCAATCCCTGAAGTTATTAATGAAACTAATGCTACAATTCCAGAGATTAATATTACAATTTCTGATAAGAATGAGACTAATGCGACGCAGATTGGGCAGGCGAGAATTGGACTGCCTGTTAAATGGGCGATTAGGAAAAAAGCAGAAATCGGGAGCAATGTTGTGGATATTCCTGAAAGTGCTTCGAATGTCGTTGTTAGTAAATTAGATGAAAATGATGGTGAAATCGAAAGAAGAGAAATAAGTGAAGATGAATTAGAAACTTCTGAAGATGCCTCGCCCGCATTAGAAAGTGATGAAGAAAGAATAGTTGATGATAAAATATTACTTGCTCCTTCCAGCAGAAAGAAAATTAATGTTGATATATCTTCCGATGGAATAGTGGAGAATCTTATTGTTGAATATGAAACTCCCGCGCCGTTTATCGCTTCTGAAGAATTGAATGAAAATGGAAAGAAGATAATCGTCAGCTCTGGAGTTGAAGAGTTACACTACAATGATGTTTTAGTTTTTACAAACATTGACGAGAACTTGAATGTTATTGATAAGAGTAGGGTAAAAATATTCTGGGTTGAAAATAGTGACGGTATTGTTCCAACGAGTGTTGAAGATAAAGACGGTAATGGAGTTTATGATTATATAGAATTTATTGCTCCACATTTAAGCAATCAAACTTTTAATATCATCGTCATAACAAAAGCAGAGCATCTTGACAACAACAGGAGTTTTATCAGCGATATTTTTGAAGAAGTTAGAGAATTAGATGGTATTTGGAGTGAGACAATTAATGATGGAGAGTATGTTAGAGTTACATTTGAGATCCCGCTTGATAGTTCGAGGGATATTACTGTTTGGCCAAGAATTGTTTCGGGAAATCCGAGAATTGAAGTCTATGAAGCCGAGGGGAATGAGGTAATCGCCGAGTTTACTTCGTTGAATGATGATGAGTATAATAAAGTTTATCTTACAAATTTAGGACAAGGACAGTGCTACGATAATGAGACAGAAATTCTAACAGGGGATGGATGGAAATATTTTTATGAATTGGAAGATGAAAAAGTTGCGACTTTGAATTCTGAGAGTGGAAAATTAGAATGGGAAGAGCCGTTGGATAAGCAGGTTTTCGAGCATGACGAGGAGATGTTCAGGATTGAGTTAAATTCACATATTTCTGAGGAGCTCGACTTTGACTCCGACTTTGATGGCTGCGTTGAACATCTTTTTGTCGTCTGTGATAAGAATAGAGTTTGTAACTTTGGCACAAGTGATAAAAACAGTATCAAAACCAGAACTCATTGTGATAGAGCCGAGGTCAATACACTCTTGGAGCATTTCAGCATCGGAAATAATATTACTGGCGAAATTAATAACAAATTCAGCAATTTGTTTTCCGACATTTTTGTTTCCAGTAAGTCTGGAAGATACACAAGCAGCCTCAATTACAGCGACAACAGGAATAATAACTTCAATTTCTTTATTGTTCACTTTATCAACGAGAGAGGAAGCAAGATTGTAAATCCTGAGTTGTTCTTTGGAGACAGAGTCCTGTTTTCTTCTTCTTGGCTTAATGAGTCCTTTAATGATAACGCTGGTATCAAAGACATGACTCATAAGTCATATTCCTTATCGCGCATTTCTCTGACTAATTCAGTTGGATCTTCATATGACTCAATGTCATCAAACAATTCTCTTATTTCTTCCAATGACGGAGAGTCTCTCTGCTTCTTTAATTTCAATAATGACATGATTATGTGCAGTTCCTTATCCATGTTTTCTAACTTCCTAACCAATAGTTTATCTTCCATGGAAAACAATATCGGCAGTAATTATATAAATGTTTCTGGTGGCGAGTTAGTTGTAAGCCCCAAGCATAAAGTTTATGTTTCTATTAACGGAGAAGATTTTGATTTAATTCCAATTGTAGAAGTCTATGAATCAATTAATTCTGGAAAAGAAGTTTACTTCTTAGATGCCGAAGGAAATAAAATTAAAGTAAATTCAATTACTAAAGAAAATTATTCAGGGAAGATTTATGACGTTGATGTAGATAATGATATTGTTTTGGTGAGGAGAGGAGAGGAGAGATGTGATTCTGGAATAAAGGAAAATGTTTCAGAATCTCTTTTTGTAAATCCTATCATGATGGTCAAAATCTTCAAAAATGACAATATTGTTTTTTACTTGAAAAACGAGAACGAAACTTCCGAGCTGTACCCTCTTAAGATGGCTGAGGTCGTGCCTGAGGTTTTTGAAATGTTGAATAGAGACTTCGTCGCAGTTTGCAATTTGAGTGATTTTGTTTTGGAGAGCACGAAAGAATGCGAAGTCTTTCCGTTTGAGCTTCTCGAGAGTTCTCTCTATTTTAGAAATGTCAATTCTCATAACGAACTACAAAACTTATTGAATTCTTCTATACTCATAGATTTGTCTTCTGATTCTTTACTTTTCACTTTCAACTTTTCAATATATTCTTCTCTTACTTCTAATTCGTCTATTGGAGACCACTCTAATTTATCACAAAACTCCTGGTCTTCTTTTGTGAGCTCACCTGTTTTAGTAAACCTATCGAATATATCCCGTTTTATTAATCGAACTATTGCATTAGCTAAGAATTCTGATTCTAATTTCAATTTAGGGTTGATTAATTCTTTCATAGAGAATAATATCAAAATTAGTTATATAAATCTTTCTTTGGAAGGAACATCTGAAAAACAAAAGGTATGCACTGAACCGAAAGCATTTTGGTCGGGAATTCTGATAACTATACGCAGGACACTTTTGATTTATTGATTAAAGATGGAAGTGTGGAGTTTGAGCATGTTGTGGATCCTACAGATTTTTGTTTAGGACCAGGGCATAGTTGTTCTGCACATAATTCTAATCAAGCAGCATGTTTTAGTGCTGGTTGTTCATGGAATGATCTCAACTCCATTTGTTTTGGCACTCACACTTGTAATTATCCAGACCAAACTTCGTGCGCACTGCATTCATGCCAATGGTGTAATAGTGCAAGCGGCAATATTTTAATTGATACCGATGGAGGAAATAGTGCTTGGGATATTTGTGGTGTTGCGGCAGATTGTTCAACTTATAAGGGGAACTACTGCCAGCTAATGAGTACGAGTGCTCATGGGATTTGTGTAAATGAAGGAGGGGGTAGTTGTGATACTACTATTCCTACCTCAAAGAACGTGCTTAATTATTATCTTAGTTGTGTATCACGCGGCGGCAATGAGTGTGATAATTCGTATGGTGTTAGTTCGGGCTATAGTCAGCAAGGGATGTGTGATGAATCAAGTTGTGTGACTTCAGGAAGTTTTATTTTTTATGATGATACTACCTATGCAGGAAGTAGTGCGGTAACCAGTCCCGATTATGATTATGATGGAGGAAATACAGGAGGAGAGAGCTGTGATTCCAGTTTTACCTCTGGTGGAAGTTATAGCGCTAACGGAATGGTGGTGAGTGCTGGAAGTTGTGCGTCGACAGGAAGTGAAGTATATGTAGAAACAGTAAATGGATATTTTACGACTAATTGTTTTAATGATGATGGGCAGAAATGTGATGCGAGTATATCGGCGAGTTTGAATAGTCCATTTGTGCAAGACGGTTTTTGCACGAACATAGGATGCACTGACGAAGTTGTTGAGGTTACTACTTCAGCATATTTCGATTGTAATGCCGGAAGTACTACTGGATCAGGTTGTGACAAAAATCCTACTGGAGATTATACAGAAGATAGCACTTGTCTGAAAAATGGTGGAAGCTATGCTTGTTATACATCGGGAACAGCGTGCAATGATGGTGAAGTTGGAGGCGGGAATAACATTTATCTAACTTGCGGATCTTGTGGAGGGACAACGAGTGATGTTGATCACTGTGATTCTTCTGTTGGTACTGGAGGGAATTGGGATTATAACTCAGATGGGGTGTGTGATTCTGTTGGTGCTTGCCAAACAGTCTCATTATATGATGTGGGTGATGGTACTCTTCATGGTCCTTGTACATCGGGTGGATTGGAAACTCAGTGTATGACTGTTTCAGGAGGAGAAACATCTTGGAGTCCTAATGGAGTTTGCACATTAGGTCCTCCAAATACTTGTGATATCAATGAAGTATGTTGGGATGACAGTAACTATCGACAAGATTGTTTAGATTGTTCGATTTCAATTAGCGATGTCGATACTTGCGATAATGATGTTTACAATGGAGGAAGTGGATTTTCTCAAACAGGAATTTGTACTTCCGGAGGGGCTTGTAGTAGCGGTCCAGTTTATGATAATGGTATGTTAACTGCTGGTTGCTCAAATGGTGTCGGATATAGCGAGTGTATGTTGTCCACTTCAGGAATATCGTCATGGACTCCTGATGGAGTTTGTGTATCCGGAAATTCATGCGACACATTAGATGTCGCACGATCCGGATCTAATTATTATGGCACGTGCACTGCTGTTGGAGATGGAGCTGAATGCGATCCAGATGTATTTACAGGCGGTTCTGGATTCCAATCTGAAGGAACTTGTTGTGCTAGCAGTTGTGTAACTGGAACTGTAGGGATTGGAGAAGCATGTTGTTCTGGATCGATGTGTCCATCTAACGCTGTTTGTAGTGGTGGTATTTGTTTGTTAGATATTGGGCAGACTTGCACTCAAGGAGGATTATGTGCTTCCGAAAATTGTATTGACACAGATCTGACTTGCGGGGGTTCTGCAACATGTCAGGCTCCAAGTTTAACGTATGCAGGGAGATGTTGTAGCGATAACTTGGTTAGTTGGACAAATGACGGAATTATTACAACTGGAGGATCTTGGTATTGCGATGAAAATGAAGCAATATTTGCCTCTACATACTATGATGATTGCAGTTATACTTTAGCAGATTATGGTAATAGTTGCGATCCAGACACTTTAAGTGAAGGATTTACGGCAGGAGGGGTATGCGGTGAAGCGAATCACGGAAATTGCAAAATTGAATATGCTTCTTCACAATTTTCATCAATAGATGGAAATTCTGTTTTTGGAACTAAAACAGCAGTATGTAATGAGTTTATTGAGCATAATGATTATTGTGATTTTGTTGGAGACGGGAGCTTTATCCCTGGAAATAATAGATGTGATTCTAATGATATTAATGATGATAATTATTGTGATAGTTGTGATACTGATCTTACGAATCATCTAGGAGAAGATGGAACTTGTGAGGAAGTTTGCGGAGCGGTGAGCGTTTGCGATGAAATTGCTCGTGGCGATACGAATGTGAATAATTGTTGTTATAGCACTTGTGTTGCCGATACCACAATTTCCGGAAGCGTAACATGGAGTAATTGTGATGGAGGATCTAATCAGGGAGGAAGTAATGATTGGTGTTATGTTGACGAAGCTTTAGGAGACGCTGATACTTGTTATTACAGGAGCGGAGATTCTTGTTCTGAAATCTCTGGATGGAGTTTCTTGAGCGAAACATGTAATGATGAAGGAACTGTGGCTGATGGTGGAACTTCTTTAGCAAAGTGTTATAATAATGAGGGATGTACAACAATATTAGGAGCTAATCCTGGATGTAAAGATGGGGAATTTCCAGGTGTTGCTGGAGTATTCTGTGATAGCTTTACTAATTGGGGAGACGGCGCAGGACATTGTTCTAGAATCACTACAGATGAATGTTATAATAACGCTATTGATTTATGCGCTGCTGATAGCGATGGCTGGGACTTTACAACTTATGATTGTGATTTGGATGATGATTTGTCTTTAGGTGATAGTTTGTTGAGCGAGAGTGAAGTTACGACTGCGAGTTGCACTAATTCTTGTTCTGGAGTTGGATGTTGTTCTATAGAATCTGCAACTTGCAACATAGGAAATGGATGTTCCAATTTCCATAATTTGATAACAAACGAAGATGAAACGCCTAACGGAATTTGTCATTACACAAATGCTGGTAGCTGGGTTTGGGATGCGAACGCAGGAGTCGAGACAAATTGTGCAGATGGTTTTGACAACGATTGCGACACATTAATTGATAATGCGGATGGTGATTGTAATCTTCTCGATGGTTCTGTTTGTTTTACAGGAATTCAGTGCAATTCTGATTTATGCGTTGAGGGAATATGTGAATCTGCGTGTGATGGAATAGACAGCGGTAAAGGATGCAGCACAGGCGTTAATAATTGGAATGATGTTAGTTTAGGAGGAGTTTGCTTATGGGATGGCTTTGTTGGAAGTTGTGATCAAATTGATCCAGTTAAAATGAACTGTGATGGCAGCGGGACATCTTCATGTCAAGTCGGTGTTGATAATGTTTATGATGTATGCGATTTTAATTCCGGAGACTCATGCGACAGCGAAACAGGAGGGGGAAATTTTGCACAGGACGGATTATGCTCATATGTAAGTGGTTCTGCTGGTTGTAGTGCAGCGGGTTATATATTTTATGATGATGTGAATCTTCCTTATACTTATTTTGACGATCAGTATGCAACATCGAATTATTATACTTATGATGAAATTGGAGTTCAGGAAAGTGCTGATGGTTTTAGCTGCGATAACACTTTTTCTGACGGAGATTATTTGGCAACTGGAATGATAACTGAAAATTTAGGCAGTGCTGTTTGCACAACTTCAGGGAGCGTTTATGTCAAATTTAATGATCCCCTTTATTACTTTACTGCCGGATGCAGTGATGGAAGAGGAGAAATCTGTGATAGTGTTATATTAAATCATGGAGGGAATTACCTGACTGATCCATTTAATCGGGATGGTGTTTGTGTTTCCGAAGGAAATAGCTGTGATGTAGATGAAGTAGTTTTAGTCGGAACAATAATGCATAATGATTGCACAGGTTTTAACGGAGTGTTAGGGTTGTCATGTGATAATGATGTTGATTTTTTAGGTGCGGAGGATGTTGGTGCATGCTGTTCTAATGATTGTCAATTAGATGGAAGTATAACTGCGGGAGGTGCGTGTTGCGGAGTTGAAGAGTTGTGCGCTGTTGGATTGTCTTGTTCTGTCGTTACGGAAACATGCTTGAGCGATGAAGGAGCAGATTGCAATAGCGGAAGCGAATGTGTTTCCCAGCTTTGCGTTAATGACGGCTTTGGGCAAGGGAAATGTTTAGCTGCGGGTAGTTGTAGCGGAGTTAATAGAGGGAGAGGATGCAGCAGCGATGGGAATAATTGGTATGAAGGTAATGGGGGAGTATGTTTGACGGCTGGGACGTGTGATCAGAGTAATCCTGCGAGGATGGATTGTAGTGCTGGAGTTAGTTGTGTTGTGGGGAGTAGGGATACGTTTGCTGTTTGTGATGATAGTAGCGGAGATTCGTGTCAGAGTGATCTTGGTTTAGGGGATTTTGTTCAGGATGGGACATGTGCGGATAATGGTGGACCTGATATTTGTGATATGGCTGGGGAGGTGGCTTATGACAATATTGGTTTGAAGTTTATTAATTCTTGTTCTGTAGGAAGAGAGTGTGATTCTTCTGTTCTCGTCGGAGATTATAACAGGAATGGATATTGCGCTATGGGAACAAATACTTGCGCTACTTCTGTTATTTCTGCAGATAATACCGGAGCTGAGTGTGGTACTGGAACCAGCGGATGTTTAGCAGGGAGTTTTATAGATAGTGATGCTGTTGATAACTGTAATTCTCTAAATGAAGGAACTGTCTGTTCTACTATTGTAGCCAGCGGAGATCCACCGACTGCAAATGGAATTTGTGTTGAAAATAGTTGCGATATTGATACAGTTAGCGTGAATTGCGGAGTTAGTTGCACTTCGAATGATTTAACAGATGTTAATACTTTTGGGAGTTGCAGCTCGACTTCGGGATATGCTTGTGAGAGTGGTGCAATAGGAACTAATGGATTTAATCAGGATGGGATTTGCACAGGAGTTAGCTGCACTACTGCAGGGGCTGTTTGTTTTGATGATGTTAATTATCAGTCTGGATGTTTAAGTTGTTTAACCGTTGGAGATTGGGATTCCTGCTCTTCTGATTTAACAACAGGGGATTATCAGGCAAGTGGGATTTGTGTTGTGGGAAATATTTGTAAAGAGAGTGGTGAGGCCGCTGTTGATGTTAATTACGGAGAAAGTTTGGGAAGCGAATCTTATTATTCTAACTGTAATATTGCTCCGGTAACAGTTAATGATAGATGCGATACTAATGTAGCAGACGGAAGTTTTGTTTCAAATGGAATTTGCGACAATAGTCCGACTAAGGTATGTATTTTTTGCGGGGCAGGTGAAAGCAATTGTTTTGACGGATTAGATAATGACTGCGACGGCTTAGTTGATGGAGCCGATGAGCCGGAATGTGATTTAACTGCGCCTACAATTAATTATGTAGTTCCTCCGACTCCAAATAACGGAGATACTTTGTATTTTATTTCTGGGAATCCCCGTGAGTTTGGTGTAAAGACTTCTGTTTCAGATGCGAGTCCATCGTATGGGTTTACTAATTTCGATAATTCATTAGTTGGATGGTGGAGATTGGAAGATAATGTTTTAGGATTTACATCAGATGATAGTGTGAATAATAATAACGGGCAGATACAGAGTGGAGTAACGCAGACTGAATTTGGACAATTTGGTAATGCGTTTGATTTTACTGGAACTGGTGAAATAATTTTAGGGGATCCGGGAATTGATGAAGGTAAAAACGCGTTAACTGTTTGTGCTTGGGCTCAAGATGACAAAGGAAATATAATAACTGAAGCAGGAATTGTTCATCATCATAACAATCCAAATAGAGTTTTCTATCTGTCTAAACAAAATAATGAACGTTATGCTTTTAGTGTTTACAAAGGTGTTTCCCCAAGTCAGCAATCTGCTTCTGCAGTTTCGAGTGTGTATTTAGACACTATCTGGCATCATGTTTGCGGAATTTATAATGGAACCAACGTTAAAATATATGTTGATGGAAGTGACGATACTGTCACAATGGGTTCTTTGACAGGGGTGACTGCAAATGGCGATGGAGTCATGGAAATAAGTGGGAGCGTGAGTGCTGCTGGTTTGCGTTATTGGGAGGGGATTATTGATGAAGTGATGATTTTTGACAGGGCTTTGTCTGCGACTGAGATTGCGGCTTTGTATGGTGTTGCTGGTGTTCCTCCAACAGGGACATTTGAAAATCTTTATACCGGACTTTCTTCTGGAGTGCATACTTTCCAGAGTTTTGCCGTTGACGTTAACGGGAATAAAGGCAATGCCGCAGAGTGGACAGCGACTACTTTAGATAATACTCTGCCCATGATTAGTTTAACAAGCCCTGTTGTTTCTCCACCTGCAATTAATGACAGGACTCCTCAATTTAATTGGACTGGAGTGGATCCCGATGCTGGACAGCAGTTGATTTATGAGTTAAGAATTGATTCTGTGCCAACTAGTGGATGCATGGATTTACCAGATCCTCTGATTATTCCATTTAATACTCCTTCCAATCCTGGAACAGAGAGTTATACTCTGCCAGATGCAGACGAGTTGTTATGTTTGTATGACGATTTGGATTATTATTTATGGAGCGTCAGAGCAAATGATGGAATTGAGTGGGGGGCTTGGGCTGAAAATCCCGGTCGTGTTTTGCGAATTGAATCTTTGGTTGATATTATTATACAGAATACTCCAATGAGCTTTGCTCTTACGCAAGCAGGAGCTGATGATACAACAGATAACTTACCTTTTCCATTTATTTTAAGGAATGACGGGAATGTTAAAGTTGATGTTGACTTGCAAGCTGAAGATTTGTGGGTAACTCCAAATTTTAATCCAAGTGCATTTTACCGCACCAAGATATCGGCAGATGAAGTTGGTTCATTTACAGGTGCTTTAACACTTTGGACAAATATGCCCTCGGAAAGCAGTCCAATTGTGGATGCTATCTCGGAGTTCGATTATCACGATCCAAGTGATCAGGCGCGGGTTGACATTTATGTCGAAGATCCTGGAGAAGTAGCAGGATTAAGAAGTTCAATAGCAACATTCACGGCATCGAGGGATAATTAAAATGATAAAGAAACAAATAAAGAGATTCCCGATAATTAGGTTAGATTTTAGTTCGGGAATCTCTAATACATCTTTTCCAAAAAGTCTAACCCAATCGCGGAAAAGATGTATAACAGCCGATTTAATTTTGATAGCTGGAACTTTGATTATTTTATTTTTCGTATTTGGCTATCAGCAAAATTCAGGAATTAATCTCTCGCCTGTTGATGAGAAGAGCGCTTTGTTCAGTATTAGCGGAGAATCAAGCAGGATTATTATTGGAGAAGATGACGATTTTATATCGAACAGAGAAATTTTCGTTTCAGATGGTGCAGAGATTAAGCTGGAGCCGGGAGTTTATTATTTGAAAATCGAGGGAGATTTCATCAGCGACATTAAACAGCTGACTGTTGAGGAAGAGGGAATTGTTCTCGAATTGAAAAAAGTCGGCAGTGTTTTCTGGATTGTCAATAATGGAGAAGATGCTCTTGTTGGTTATTATGAAAGAGGAGAGCATGTCAGTGATTTTATTTTTAGCGGAGGGGAAAATGAATAGTAGAAAAATATTGATTTTGTTTTTTGTGATTTTGATAATTTCTAATGTGGCGGCAGTTGGAGTCACTCCAGGAAGAAGGACTTTTGATTATGAAGCTGGAAAAACCGAGAACGTTCAGTTTAGTGTTATTAATTCAGAGAATAAAGAAGTGAATGTCGCTGTTTTTGTCGAAGGAGAACTGGCAGAGCATGTTGCCTTGTCTGATGTTGCTTTTTCGATGAGTTCCGGCGATGAGAGAAAGGATTTATTTTACACTTTGACCATGCCTCCTGATTTAAAGCCGGGACAGCATGAAACAGATATAATCATTATGCAATTGTCAGGACAATCCGGAACAGGAGAGACTTTTATCGGAGCGGCAGTTGGAACAGCATCCCAACTTTTGATTAATGTTCCTTACCCTGGGAAATTTGTTGAGGCGGAGATGAGTGTCGTTGATGAAGAAGGAAAGATTCAGTTTGTCATTCCTGTCGTTAGCAGAGGCAATTTAGATATCGCGAGAGTTGGAGCCGAGATAGAAATATTCAGTTCCTTAAATGAGAAAATAGGCACTCTGAAAACTAATAGCGTTTCTTTGGCAAGCAGAGAAAGAAAAGAGATTTCAGTGTTGTGGGAACCTGATGTTTCTCCCGGACCGTATCGTGCTGTTGCTACAATTGCTTATGATGAGCAGACCTTGAATGTAGAAAAAGAATTTGATGTAGGTGCGAAGAAATTATCTATGGAAGGCATCGCTGTTAATGATTTTAGCTTGGGAGAAATAGCAAAGTTTGAGATATTTGTTCAGAATCATTGGAGCGAATCAGTTAAAGGGGCGTTTGCACAAATGCAGATTTTTAACGATGACGGAAAGGCGATAGCAGACTTTAATTCCGCTAATTATGATTTGCCGCCGAATGAAAAAACATTGATGGTTGCGTTCTGGGACAGCGAAGGAGTTAAAGAAGGGAAGTATGATTCTACATTATTCTTAAGATA
>Ga0209541_10012090_pt1 | contig 13396 bp, 11 predicted proteins | sample RifCSPlowO2_01_FD_184027 | JGI IMG/M metagenome (GOLD analysis project Ga0209541, IMG submission 184027) | Groundwater microbial communities from Rifle, Colorado - Rifle CSP2_plank lowO2_0.1 (SPAdes) (version 2) | ecosystem: Environmental > Aquatic > Deep subsurface > Groundwater | place...
CACATGAAATAATAAAAAGTTACAGAAAAGCCTACAATTTACATGCAAGTGTTGGAATCTTATTCAATCATGAAAGTGAACGTAGAGAATTAGGATTTGTAAGCAGAAAAATTACAAATACTATAGCAAAAATAAAATTAAACAAAGAAAAAAAATTAATTTTAGGAAATATGGACGCCAAAAGAGATTGGGGTCATGCAAAAGATTATGTAGAAGCCATGTGGTTAATGCTTCAACAACCAACTCCAGAAGATTATATCATCGGTACTGGTGAAGCCCATTCAGTGAGAGATTTTGTAAAAGAAGCATTCTCATCTTTAGATATGAATATATCCTTTTCTGGAGAAGGAATAAACGAAAAAGGTTATGTTAATGGCGAATTAGTTTTAGAAATCTCACCAGATTTTTTTAGACCAACGGACACAAATTATATGCTTGCAGACTCATCAAAAGCACATAAATTACTTAATTGGAAACCAAAAGTTACATTCAAAGAATTAGTAAAAATTATGGTTCTAAATGATTTAGAAAAAGAAAATAAAAATTAATCTCTCCAAGGACCAAAATTAAATAGTTGGTCATTAACTACACTTGAATCATATATTCTTTCAGTGACTCCAATTAAAGTACATCCCTCATAAGCCAATACTCTATGAGCTACACCCTGAGGAATTAAAACCCTATCATTAATACCCATATCATGTTTATAAGTTTCAGAACCATCTCTATCATCAAACTCAAATATTGCTCTACCATCATTTACAAACCATAATTCATCATAATCCAAATGAAAATGACCATTAAGTCCACCAAGAAAATCAGTCTGTTTCATTTTTAAAACTTTAACTTGCCTTCCAACAAAATCACCCAAATCTCCATTTAAAACAGTAGTAATTGTTCTCCTTGCGTCTTCATGATCAACATCTCTATGCCCAAAAATTGCTCTTACCATAAATTCAAAAATAAAACAACTATATATAAAACTTATCAAATTCATCTCTAGATATAATATTTAAACATCCACAAACTATAAAAACCAAAATTAAAATAAAAACCTGATGAAAGCATGTTTAGTTATTCCAACTTATAACGAAAGAGATAATATTACCCCATTGTTTGAAAAACTTTTAGAAGAATTCAAAGAAATCAAAGATTTTGATATGGAGATTCTCATTGTTGATGACAATAGCCCAGATAAAACTTGGGAAATAGTAAACGAATTTCACGAAAAACATCCAAATATAAATCTTCTATTAAGAACCAAAAAAGAAGGTTTAGGCGCAGCATATATTCATGGAATGAATTATGCAATGGATGAAAGAAAAGCAGATATAATTTTTCAAATGGATGCCGACCTTTCACACGACCCAAAATTAATAAAAATATTTTTAGAAAACATAAAAGATTATGATGTAATAATTGGTAGTCGTTATATAAAAGGAGGCGGTTTTGAAAACTGGCCTTGGACAAGAAAATTAATCAGTCGAGGAGCAAATACTTATGCAAGATTACTATTAGGCTTAAAAATAAAAGATATATCTTCAGGTTATAGATGTTATACAAAAGAAATTTTAAAAACCGTTCCATGGGATAAATTTGATAATAAAGGATATTCATTTTTAGAAGAATTGTTATACTATTGTATAAAAAATGGGGGAAAAGCAAAAGAAATTCCTTTAGTTTTTGTCGATAGAAAAATAGGTGAAACTAAATTAAATAAAGCTGAAATGAAAAATTTCTTAACAGGAATGATAAAAGTTAGATTAAAACATGGTAAACCCAAAATTTAGTATAATCATTCCAGTAGCACCATGGGATGAACCAAAAAATTCAATAAAAAGTTTAGAAAATGTTGATTATCCTAAAAATAAATTTGAAATTTTCTTAATCAAAGGAACAAACCCTTCTAGACAAAGAAACGAAGGAATAATAAAAGCAAAGGGAGAAATAATAGTCTTTCTAGATAATGATTCAGAAATTCCAAAAGATTATTTAAAAAAACTTGAAGAACACCACAAAACATATGATATCGTAGGCGGTCCAGCAGAAACTTCAAATGAGGATACATTTTTAGGCAAATGTTTTGGAGCAGTAATTGGAACATATTTTACTTCACAAAAAATGCAAGCTAAATTTAAAGGAATTGGAAAATTAAGAGAAGCCACAGAAAAAGAATTAATTCTTTGTAACTTAAGCATTAAAAGAGAAACATTAATCAAATATGGCCTATTCAATGAAAAACTTTACCCAAATGAAGAAAATGAACTTTTAAATAATTTAGAAAGAAACGGAATTAAAGCAGTTTACGATCCAAAATGCCCAATCTACAGAAGACAACGAGAAACATTATACAAATTTTCAAAACAATTCTTCAAATATGGTAAAAGTAGAATAGAACATTTTAAAGAAGAACCAAAAAATATAAGTCCAATATTCTTTACACCAGCAATATTCGTATTATATTTAATTAGTTTAAATTTTTTCAATCCGTTATGGTACTTAGCTCCATTAATTTTATATATCCTTATAAATCTAACAACAACAATAACAACAACTATCGAATATAAAAATCCAAAAATAGCCTTAATTATCCCATTCCTATTTCCATTAGTTCACATTTCATATGGTTTAGGGATATTAACTGGAATATTTACAAAAAAAGAACAAAACAAAAAAGGAGAAATAATAATTCAAAAAATACAATGAAAATAGCAATTGTTTATCCACCATTTAATAGAGGAAATGAATATCCATTATTAAGCCAAAATAGACAATTCAGATATTCAAACTCAAAAGAAGTTAGAATTTTTCCATTAATACCAGCATCAGCTGCAACATTACTAAAAACAAAAGGTCATGAAGTTTTCTTTTTAGATGGAATTAATTTAAGACAAACAAAAGAAGAATTTACAAAAAAATTATTAGAAATAAACCCAGATATAATTGCATTAGAAACAAAAGCACCAGTTGTAAAAATCCATTGGGATTATATTAATCAAACAAAAAAATTAACCAAATCAAAATTTGTGCTATTTGGAGATCATGTAACCTATTTTCCAGAAGAATCATTAGAAAATTCAGAAGTAGACTATGTAATTGTTGGTGGAGATTACGATCAAGGTTTATTAAATTTAGTTGAAAGCCTAGAAAAAAAAGAAAAATTACCGGAAGGAATCTGGATTAAAAAAAATGGAAAAATAATCCCAAATGGAAAAGTTCCACAAATAAAAAATTTAGACGAAATACCATTCATAGACAGAGAATTAACAAACTGGCAAGCATATGGTGAAGCTTATCTCTATCAACCTTGTGCATATATTTTAACAGGAAGAGGATGTGGTAGTAATACTTGCGAAAAACGAGGATGCACATTCTGTATTTGGCAAGATGCATTATGGGAAAAAACCGCAAGACTCAGAAGTCCAAAGAATGTAATAAAAGAAATTAAAGAATTAACCCAAAGACATGGAATAAAAGAAATTTTTGATGATAATGAAGGTGGTGCAATTTGGGATAAAGAATGGTTAAAAGAATTTTATGAAGAAATGAAAAAAGAGGAATTAATTGGAAAAGTTTACCTATCAACTAATGCAAGAGCAGATTCCTTAGACGAAGAAACATGCATTTTAATAAAAAAAGCAGGATTCAGATTATTAAAAATTGGTTTAGAATCTGGAAATAATGAAACACTTAAAAAAATTAACAAACAAGAAACTATTGAAGAAATTATTCAAGGAATAAAGAATGCAAAAAAACATGGATTAATAGTCATGTTAACATCAATGGTAGGTTATCCTTGGGAAACTGAAAAAGACGTAAATCAAACATATATGGTTGCAAAAAAAATCATGCGATATAAAACTCATTTAGGAGACTCATTACAATCAAGTGTTATAATTCCATATCCCGGAACACCACTATATGAACAAGCATTAAAAAATAATTGGTTTGTTGTAAATCCTAAAGAATACGAATTATTTGATCAAACTAGACAAATTTTAAAGAGTCCTATAAATACCCAAAAATGGTGTAAAAAAATCTGGAGCATACATTATGATCCAGTATTTATCTCAAAAACAATATTAAGCATAAAAAATAAAAAAGATTTAAAATTATTATCTAGAGGAGTAAAATCAGTATTAGGACACTTAAAAGACTATTGAAAAAATGGCAAAAATAACATTTATTCATCCAAATGCAAATTCTGAAACAGATTTTAAAGGTAAAAAAACAATAATTCCACCAGAAGGATTATGTTTATTAGCAGCAATAGTTCGAGAACAAGGATACGAACCAAATATTATCGATGCCGCAGCATTATTATTAAATAACAAAGAAGTAATTGAAATATTAAAAAACCAACAACCAGATTTTATAGGACTAACCTCAACAACAGTTAATATATATTCAACATCTAAATTAGCAGATAAAATAAAAGAAGAATTCCAAAATATTCCAATAATACTTGGAGGAGCACATATAACAATAGAACCTCAAAATACAATGAAAGAATTTAAATCAATAGATATTGGAGTAATTGGAGAAGCAGAAATAACAATTATAGAACTTCTTGAAACACTCACAGCAAAAAAATCCTTGAAAATAGTAAAAGGAATAATTTATAGAGAAGATAATAAAATTATCCAAAACTTACCAAATAAAATCATAGAAGATTTAGATAGTCTTCCAATTCCAGCTTGGGAACTACTTCCAGAGATAAAAAAACATTATAAACAATCTGTTGCACGAGCAGAAAGAAAACCATCCATGTCAATTATGACCTCAAGAGGTTGTCCAGGTAAATGTATATTTTGTGTACAAAATCAAAAACTTAGAGGCTATAGTACAGAAAGATTAATCTTTATTGTTAAATATTTAATAGAAAAATATAAAATAAAAAGTTTAGAAATTAATGATGATAATTTTGTGGTTTTTAAAAAAAGATTAATACAATTTTGTAATAAGATTATCGACGAAAAAATAGATATAACTTGGTCTTGTATGTCAAGAGTTAATCATGTTGACGAGGAAATTTTAGAATTAATGAAAAAGGCAGGTTGCAGAAGAATTGCTTATGGTATTGAATCAGGATCACAAGAAATATTAAACTTTGAAAAGAAAGGTATTACAATAGAACAAATAAAAAGAGCAGTAAACTTAACACATAAAGCAGGAATAAAAGTTACAGGATATTTTATATTAGGACACCCACTTGAAACTAAAGAAACAATAAATCAAACAATTAATTTAGCATTGGAATTACCATTTGACGACTATCTCCCTTCTTTTATGATTCCATATCCAGGATCAGAATTATATAATATTGCAGAACAATATGGCACTTTTAAAAAAGATTGGAAAAATATGTACCAATGGAATATAAATTTTATACCAAAAGGATTTACTGAAAAAGAATTAGAAGAATATTTTAAAACAAGTTTAAGAAGATTTTATTTTAGACCAAGAATAATCTGGAATTATACCCAAAAATTCATAAACCCAAAATATAGTTTAGATTTCATTAAAGAAGGCACAAATGCATTAGGTTTTATGATAAAAAAATAATTACTTAAGAATATATAAGCAAGAATATTCACCCTGTTTTTTTAATTCCATTCCACAAGTTTCTAAAAATTGACAATCATCATTATAAAACAAAATTAAAGAAGAAACATCCAATTCTTCAAGACTATAAATTAAAGTTTCACAATCGCTATTTTCAATAGTATCCTCTAAATCAAAAAAACTAAGCCTATACTCATTAGTAATAGAACCATAAGTTAAACCACCATATGCTGTAGAAAGATTATGATAAATCATACCATAAATATAATATGAAGGCGGATGAGATGTTGGAGAAGAACTTCTAAACAAAAGATACTTACCTTCAACCTGAGGCAATAATTCTAAAATTTCCTCCTCCAAAGGAGTATGACCAACAAAATAAGGAGTATATAATGCAGAGAATAATACAAATACCAATGGAACAAACACTAAAGCAACCTTAGTCAAAGAAATCAACCAAGGTTTTAGTAAAGCAAAATTAATTTTAACAAAAAATAACATTGCAAAAAATATAAAGAATAAATTATAAATATCTGGAAAAATACTATTCAAAAAAGGTACTAGCACAATCAATCGAGTTAAAACTAAAGAATTAACTACAAGAATAGGCAAAAAAAAGAAAAATATCTTTTTATCTTTATTTTTTGAGATCCAAAATAAATAAAATAAAATAAACATTATAATAGAGATTACAATTGAAGCAATATTCGTTAATACATAACTCAATCTATCAAATCTCAATAATTCATAGGTAAAAGGAGAATCTAGAATAGAATTTTCATTGAACACAGCTTGAAGAAATGAAACCCACCAAAATGAAGTTAGTAACAAACCTACAAGCATAGAAATCATCAAAAAAAGCTTACCTCTTTTATCACTCAAAAAGAAAAACACAATTGGAATACAAGAAAGATGAAATAATGTAATAATTGCAGGATGAGACAACAAAAGTATAACATATGCAGGAATAAACATCAAGAAAAAATATTTATCAACTGGCCGTTCTAAATAATAATACAACACAAAAATTAAAATTATCATAAAAGCCCAGCCAAATAATTCAACAACTCTTCCAAGTCTAACAAAATTCCCAATAGCAAAAGGACTAGCTAGGAATATCAAATAAAAAAAAGTCATTTTAATTTTAGGAATATTAGTCTTAATTGCAAAAATCCAAAAAGTAATAAAAATAATCAAATACATAATTGGCAACATAATGTATGTAGAAAATTCAACACTTTTCGTCAATAAATAGATTGGCAACGCAACATAAAAAAAACCAGGGGGATATTGTAAAAATAAAGTCATACTTCCATTAAACCAATAAGGTACAATATGATGATAACCAACATCATGTAACAAATATAAATAACCCATATAAGTAGGAATATCAAAAGAATTAGATAATGGAAAAAAGAATATAATTTGTGACATATCAATAAGCCGAACTAACAAATACACACCTAAAATAACAATACCAAAATAAAACAACCAATTAGGAATTTTTTTCATTTTCAGCAATCACAATATAATAAATAAGAGTATAAGATATTCTAATCCTAATATTTTTATAACCCACTTCCTTTAATAGATTTTTCAAATCTTTTTTTCTTGGGTTCCAACCAGCAGTTGGTAAATCAACACCAAGCTTAATCAGAAAATCAATTAACCAACTTGTTGGTAACTTACAACTAGGCCAAAATAAAACAATTTTTCCATTATCTTTCAAAACTCTCTTAAATTCCTTTAAGGCAACACAAATCTCCTCATGAGTATAATGTTCCATAACACCACTATTCCAAATCCCATCTAAAAAATTATCATATAAAGGCATATTAAAAATATCACCTTGAACAGCTTCATCAACATAAGGATTCTTTTTTAATTTTTCAATAGCCAAAAGACTAAAATCAAATGCAATTAACTTTCGGTCTAAATTCTTCAATTTTATAAATGTACTAGCAGAACCACAACCAGCCTCAAGAAAAGTCCCACTAATAAAATTTTTACGTAAATAATAAATTGTTTCAGGCAATAAAAAATAATTTCTTACTAAAAAAGTAATCTTTTTTTTCAAAGAAGGTTTTTCTTCATTTTCTTCCTTCCAATATTGATTCCACATATTTTTTTCTTTTTCAATATCCATTTTAAAAACCAGCCTTTTCAATAAATTTATTCACTTGTAACTCAATAGGAAATTTATGAAAAGATTTCTCCAATCTAAACTTAGCAAATGGCCTATAACAATCAAATAAAAATCTCATAGTCTTTGAAGTAATCTTATATCTAATATTTTTATTGTATAAAGAGGATAAAAATGCAATACTATCAGTATAATCAATCATATCTTTAGACATCCAAGATCCAAAATAATTATGCCAACTATCTAAAGAATTAAACTTAGCCCATCCCTCTATATTTTTAGGAGGCCTAAATCCATGTTGAATCGCAAAATCATACATCTCAGTTCCAGGGAATGGCATATATGGTGAAATTCTCGTCCAAGCATTATGATTTTCCTTAGCCAAATTCAAAGCTAATTTAACCGTCACATCAATATCTTTTTTAGTTTCAGTAGGCATACCAATAATAAAAGTATACTTAATATTAATAGCATAACTAGCAAGTCTTTTATTTTGTTTCATAATTTGTTCTAATGTAATAGCTTTATTCATCAAATTTAAAAAAACTTGATTCCCAGACTCAATTCCAATACCTAATTCTTTACATCCACTTTTTTCAAGTAATTTTAAATCTTCATCACTCATACTTGTAACATTATTTACTCTCAAACCATTAGTACCCCAAGCAATATTAAGTTTATTATCAATAATCGCACGAACAAAATCCATAAAATGTTTTTGACTCCCTCCCAAATTATCATCGACAAAATGTATATCTTTAATTTTATATTTTTCAACAACAAATTTAATCATTTTAATGGTTCTTTCAACAGAGAAAGCTCTCCACCTACCATTATTAAAATAAAGATTATAACAAAACCCACATCTAAAAGGGCAACCCTTACTTGTAATCAAATCAATTGATGGTCCACCAGTATAATCAACTGAACTATAATCATAAACATTAACTAAATGAAAAGGTAATTCTGGTAACGTATCCAAATTTTCAATCAATTCTCTATCAGCAGTTTTCTTTACTTTACTATCTTGTTTATAATAAATTCCTTTAACTGAATCTAATTTTTTATTTTTCTCCAAAGCTTTAACAAGTTCATAAAAAGTAATATCACCTTCACCATTTACAAGAATATCAATATACTTATTTTCCAAAGTTTCTAAAGGTAATGTTGATGGATGTACACCACCCCAAACAATAGGCACATTAGAATTTTCTTTAATAAACTGACAAGTTTCAACAGCATAAATTAACTGCTTTCCAGTAGAACAACTTAAGCCAACACAAATAGGATCTAATTTTAATTCATTCAAGAAAGTTTTTTTCCAATCCTTGTCAATTCTTTGATCAATAATCTTCACATCATAGCCATCTTTATCCAAAAAAGCAGCAACAGCAAGTAATCCTAAAGGAATTCTAACACTAACAACATCAAGCATACTTCCACCAATAGGATAAATTAAAACAACCTTAGCCATTTCAAAAAACAACAAATTCTTCCTTTTTAAACTTTATTAACCCAATTATTCAGAACATTTATTAACACAATTTAGAAAATTAAAAAAATGAATTCAAAATTAGTCAAAGAAAATCTTTACATGTTCATAGGCAACTTTATTCTCTATTTCTTAAGCTATATTTTTCAATTCTATCTGGGCCATACATTTAATCCAGAAGATTTTGGAATAATTGGAACACTCTTTTCAATATTAACAATCATTTCATTATTATTCTATTCAGTACAAATCTCAATAACCCAAATAATATCAAAAACAAAACCTCAAAAAACAAAAAATTTATTCAATCAAATAACAAAACATTCATTAATTATTGGATCCTTTATGGGTATAATAATTCTCGCAATAAGTCCAATTTTATCATCATTCTTAAAGATCAATATCTATTTTTTTGTAATAATTGCAATAGCAACATTGCTTTTAATGTTACAAATGTCTTCTAGAGGAATACTACAAGGATTAGAAAAATTCAAACTTCTTAGTATCAATTACAGCTATGAAGGTTTATTCAGATTAATATTTGGAGTTTTCTTCGTAGTACTTGGTTTCGAAATAAATGGAGTCCTAGGAGCATTACTTGCGTCATATTTTTTGTCTTTTATCATGGTTTATTTCACATTAAAAAAGAAAGATGAAAATAAAAATCCAATTTCAGCAAAAGAAATATATTCAGTAATACCATACAATTTAACTGCATTACTTTTTTTAAACTTACTCGGAACAATTGATTTGATACTAGCAAGACATTACTTAAGCCCATTAGACACAGGTTATTATGTTGCAATTTCAACATTAGGAAAAATCATTCCATCTTTAAGCATAACAATAGGTTTAGTTTTAATTTCTAAAAGTATAAAAAAGAAAAATAATCTCAAATTATTAACCCAATCATTATTATTTTCGATTATAGTAAGTCTCCCATTCATATTAGTATTTTTCTTTTTTCCAAAATTAATCATTAATTTATCATTTGGCCAAAATTATTTAGAAGCAGGAAAATACTTAGGTATTTTTAGTATAAATGCAACAATATATTCTTTACTAATAATCATAACTTATTTTTTAATAAGTCAAAAAAGAAAATATTTAATTTATATTACAATTCTAGCATTATTCATAGAAGTATTTTTCATTAGTATATTCCATTCAAATATTTTACAAATAATTATAAGCATGCTATTTACTATTTTAGCTTTATTTATTACTTTTTTATCCATAATATTTTTTAGTAAAACTCCAACTAAACAAAATTTATAAATTATCAATAACAAAATCAAACCATGCGAATAACAATCATAGGCCCTACAAGCCCCTACAGAGGTGGTATTTCCCATTATAATACTGTTTTATGCAATGAACTTAAAAAAACACATGAAGTTCAAGCAATCTCATTCACAAGACTATACCCTAAAATACTTTTTCCTGGTGCAGATCAAAGAGATCCAGAAAGTAAAGAAAAGATAGAATGTGATTCAACAGAAATCATTGATAGTATAAACCCTTTAACTTGGATAAAAGCCGTAAATAAAATAAAAACCACAAATCCAGAATTAATAATTATGTATTGGTGGACCCCATACTTTACATTTAATTTCAGAATATTAACTTCATTAATCAAACAAAAAACAAAAGCAAAAATACTATTCATTTGCCATAATGTTTCTCCACATGATGCTAGATTTATAGATAAAATATTAACAAAACAAGCACTAAAAAATGCAGATTATTTTATAGTTCATGCTAGCGAAGAAAAAGAAAACCTTCTCAAACTAATCCCAAATGCAAAAGTCGTACAACATGTTCATCCAATTTATGATGTATTCAAAGAAAAATATATTAAAAAAGAAGAACTAATCAAAGATCTAAATTTAAGAAAAAAAGTTATTTTATTCTTTGGCTTCGTAAGAAAATACAAAGGTCTAAAATATTTAGTAAGAGCTATGCCTAAATTAGTTGAAAAATATCCAGATTTAGACTTATTGGTCATCGGAGAATTTTGGAATGATGGTTTAGAAGATAAAGAAGAATTACTAAATTCAATAGTAAAAAACCATATTAAATTAATAGATTATTATGTCCCTAACGAGAATGTCGGAAACTATTTTGAAGCATCAGATATTTGTGTACTTCCATATATTACAGCAACAAACTCAGGCATAGTACAAACATCATTCGGTTTTGATAAACCAGTAATTGTTACAAAAGTCGGAGGATTACCTGAAGTCGTTGAGCACAACAAAACAGGTTTAGTCATCGATACAGAAAGCACAGAAGCAATCATTGAAGCAGTAATAGATTTCTATGATAATAAAAAAGACTTCACAAAAAATATTCAAAAAGAAAAAGATCGTTTCTCATGGGACAAAATGATAGATGTTATTGAAAATTTAAAATTACCTTAGCAATAACAAAAACTTCATTACAAACAATTAACAAAAAATTAGAAAAATATTATTAGGGCTATAAAAAATTATAAACAATACAACTATTAAATAAGTAAAATATTCTTATATATAATTCCTAAAAATCTAAAATTTTGAAATTCATTTTTTCTTATAAACCAACACTTCTGAATGATCATCAAGCATTTTTAATTTAATTATATCAAAATTATCCTTAAATAAATTAGAATCATCAACAAATCTATTCAAATAACCATCATCTAAAAATAATAATCCACCAGGATTTAAACTCCTAGCACAATTATTTATTATTATTCTTTTTCCATTAGGGTTATAATAAATTAATACATTGCACATCGTAATTAAATCATATTTACTAGGCAAAGGAGAAGACAATATATCATGTTGTTCAGTTCTAATACTATTTCTAGCACTATCACTAAAAGTTACTTTAATTTGAGTAACAAGATTTCTGGCTAAGTTACTTAAATATTCAAAATCACAAATTTCACTTTGTCCATCAATATCATTAATCAATCTATATTGATTTGAAGTAAAAGGTAATAGATAAACACCATTTCTAACAGCAATTAAATTTTTTTTACTAATATCAACAGCATTAATAGTAAATTTATTCCTATTTTTCCAATTTCTTATTAATAATGTATATGCTTCTTGTCCTCTAGAACAACCAACAACAGCAATTTGTAAAGGTAAAAAAGAAAAATCAATAGAATGTTTTACAGCCATTTCAAGTTGAGGATTTCTAAAGAATGAAGAAGTATTATTCATTTCAGTTCTATAACGCCTAACTTGTTCTTCAAGATTAATATCAGCTAAACCATTAATTAACACAAAATCATCAAAATCAGACCTTATATAAAATTCCAAAGGATTAATTTCAACCATAACATTTTCTCATATAATCAGTATATAAAAGTTTCTATAATAACTACTGAACAATAATAACTATTTATCAAACCTTTTCTTCACAGATTTAACATCATCAAATAATAAAGGTAAACTTCTCATGTTCAATAAAGGATTACACATAGTAGAAAATCTAACATTATTATTAGCTTGATCAAAACAAGAATTACAAACCTCAAAAAATTCTCTCTTTGCTAATTTATCTCGAATTCCATCAGCTTTTTTACGCTGTTCACGCAAACAACCTTCATGTACATTTCCTTTTTCATTTAATAATAAACAAGGTAATAATCCACCATTATAATTTATAATAACATATGCAAAGGGAATAAAACAAAAATAATTTTTCATTACCTTATCATGAAAAAAACCATCTTTAACTTTCAAGTTTCGAAAATATTCAGTAATCCACTTTCTATTAAATATCAAATCAGTATCAACATTAAGTTCCTTAGCCTTAGCAATACCAAAATCAATATATTTTATTATTTCTTCAACATCATAATCAGCAAACTCATTCTTATTCGTAACCGAACTCAATTGTGGAAAATTACTAATAATATTAATTGGCCTAAACATAATTTTTCTTACATAAATTTCTTTAGTTAATTCAATCAATGATGGAATCCTCTTATAATTAGAACCCATAATTATCGACTCAAAAGTAATATTTTTGAATCCATGCAACTGCAATTTAGTTATCCCCTTCATAATCAATTCAAATAACATAGGAGTATTTCTAAATTTATTATGCTCTTCAGAAACAGAAGAATCAATAGAAACAACCAAAGTATCTAAATATTTATTCATAAATTCAATCCTTTCTTTAGAAAGACTATTTAA
>Ga0209541_10012091_pt1 | contig 13396 bp, 12 predicted proteins | sample RifCSPlowO2_01_FD_184027 | JGI IMG/M metagenome (GOLD analysis project Ga0209541, IMG submission 184027) | Groundwater microbial communities from Rifle, Colorado - Rifle CSP2_plank lowO2_0.1 (SPAdes) (version 2) | ecosystem: Environmental > Aquatic > Deep subsurface > Groundwater | place...
TTCATTTCATTCGAAAAATGAAGATTGGTGCAAAAAGCACCAAACAAATTCTTTACTTTTAGCTTTCAGAGTCTAAGAATACAAAAGTGTTCTACAGAGCCGTATAGGAATAAAGTTTTTAAAGGAAGGGTTTATCTTGTTTTTGATGCCGTGGTGGCGCAACCTGGTACCGCGCAGATCGAAAAGAGCGTAAGCCTTGAGAGCGTAAGCCTCGAGTTTAGCCAGAGAAAGCCTGTTTCCGCAAGGATATCTCGGTTCGAATCCGGGCCACGGCGTATATTACTTTTTTGGTGTGGCTAACATAAAATAAGAACTAATTTATGCGAATGATTTCAGTGGAAATAATCACTCCAGAAATAGTAGTGATTACTCTAAAAATAGAAGTATTTATAAATTATAATATTCTCTCCTTTAATATGAAACCTGAAGATAAAGTTTACCTTGCTTATTTTGAAAGCAAAAAAAATAGTTTATATTTCAATGAAATTAAGGATATATCAAAACTTTCTGATAGCTCTTTAGCAAATACTTTGAAGAAACTCGTAAAAAGTAACTTTTTGGTTAAGGAAAAAACTAAATCAAACACTTTTTATAAAATAAGAGATAAAAAGTTGTTATCTCTAAAATTTTCAGAAATTGCAGTTCAAAAGTTTAATAGTTTAAACATAAGCGTAAAGAATCCTTTAAGAAACTTCTTAAAAAAAAATCCTAAAGAAATATATACAATTGTTCTTTTTGGTTCTGCATCAAGAAAAGAGGAGCAAAATAAAAGTGATATAGACCTTCTAATAGTTGGATATAAAAGAATAAATCTTATTAATCAAAAAAAGGAGGCAGAAACTACTTCTAAACATTCTCTTTCATTGTTTCAAGCAACAATAAATCAATTTATAGAAAATAAGGATGATATAATCATACAAGCAAGAAAAACTGGTTTTCCAATATATAAAGAACAAAATTTTTATGAGGAGATTTTAGATGAATATTGATAAATTATTTTCAGATAAACAATATCTAGAAAGAGAGATAAATTTCTTCTTAGTTAAAAAGCAAATAAAGAAAATTGATGTGAACAAGGAATTAGTACAGTCTCATATAAAAAAAGCAAGACATAATTTAAAATTTTACAGATTAAATGAAGAACATTCAGAATTTAATGATTGGCTTATTGTAACTTTATACTATTCATTATATCATTCTGCATTAGCTCTTATTACAAATAAAAATTATACCTCAAAAAATCATTATGCAACAATTTTAATTTTAATAAAAGAATATTCAATAACCAAAGATGAAGCAAGATTATTAAATGAGCTTTCAATAAACAAAGAAGATGCAGAATTATATACAAATCTTAAAGAAGATAGACATGATGCTAGTTATGTAACAAATATTAAATTTGATCGTGATACAATAGATGACTATGAAAATAAAGTTTTAGATTTCATTAACAAAGCTGAGGAATTAATATCTAATTGAATTATTAAATTAGAGATTATATTAACTGATTCTAATCTGGGCCATTGCGTATATTACTTTTGCATAAACTTTATAATTGAAATTTTTTGAAATTTGATTATGAGAATAGCTTTTGTTAATGGTTTTTATCTTCCGACCATTGGGGGTGTTGAGAAAGTTATTGAGGAGCTTGCTACAAGATATGCAAAGCAGGGTCATCAAGTGGATGTATTTTGTGCTGATACTGATAAGCATCAAAGAGTTAAACAGAAGTTTGAAATTATTGAGGGAGTTAGAGTTCATCGTTCTAGATATTGGTTTAAACTTTCATTGAATACTTATATTGCTCCAGGAATTCTTTTTGATTTAATTTGGAATAGATATGATGTTGTACATTCGCATGTTTCTGGGCATGATTATGTTTTGTGGTCGGGGTTGATTGCTTTTTTGAAAGGAAGAAAGCATATTCATACTACTCATTGTCCTTGGACTGATAAGTTTAGGCCATTAAGTGTGAGAATACCTTTATTTTTTACAAATAATTTCTTTAATTATATTAGTTTTTTCTTTTGTGATAAAGTTATTGCAATTACACCTTGGGAAGTGCCTACATTAAAAAAATGGATGAGTGAGAAAAAGATTAAGGTTATTAGAAATGGTATGGATCCAATATTTTTTGAGAAAGTTAAGAAAGGAAATTTTAAAAAAAAATTGAATACCAAGAAAAAATTAATTTTATTTTTTGGACGTTTGCATCCGACAAAAGCTCCTGATCAGTTTGTTAAAATTGCTAAAGAAATCTTGAAAGAAAGAAATGATTTAGAGTTTGCTATAGTTGGACCTGATGAAGGGGAAATGGAAAAAGTTAAAGAGCTTGTTAAAGGAGAAAAACGAATTCATATCTATGGTGTTATTCATGGAAAGAAAAAAATTGCTGAGATGTATCAAGATTCTGAAGTTTATGTTTTGACTTCTTATAGAGAAGGTTTGCCTTTGACTTTGTTTGAAGCAATGGCATCTGGATTGCCTATTGTAGCTACACCCTGTAATGGTATTCCTTATGAATTGAAAAATGGTGAAAATGGATATTTAGTAGAATATGGAAATATTGAAAAATTCAAAGAAAAAATTTTGTATTTGGTTGATAATCCTTCTATAAAGAATGAAATTGTTGAAACTAATGTGAAGAAAACTATTAATTATACTTGGGATCAGATTGCAAAAGAAACTTTGGATGTTTACAAGGAATAAGTTTAAATAATTTTTAGGATTATTTATTCCTATGAAAAAGGAAGGTTGGTTATTAGTAGTTTTTTTAATATTATTTATTGGAACTATGATTGGAATGAATTTACCTTTTTATATTACTGGATTTACGACGGGTAATGCTTCTATTGGGATTATTAATAATGTTCCATCTTGTTTAACTGTTCCTAATCATAGTTGGACTATTAATACCCAAAAAACTTTGAATTTAAGTGAATATTGTACTGATCCTGAAAATTATGATTTAGTTTATAATTTTACTGAAGTGTCTGAGATTACAATTAGTATTAGTAATGGGTTTGTTACTTTTACACCTACAAGTAGTTTTTCTGGAACTCGGATTATTACTTTTTCTGTGTTTGATTATGTTAATACAATTTATACTAATAATATTACATTGAGTGTTTTAGAGGTTGTTTCTGAAACTCCTTCTGGGACTTCTACAAGTGGTACTGCAAGTGTTGTAACATCAACTGAAGGAGAACCAGTTATTTTATATTTGGTACCGACGATTAAATTTGAAAATGCTTTAAAATATTATTTGAATGAATATTTTGTGGAGGATACTGCTATTATTGAAGATATTGAAGTTAATTCAATTATTTATTTTGGGTCACAAGATGATGAGAATTTAGCTTATGCCCAGATTGGATTAATTGAAGATAGAAAATTATTATTTAATTTTGTTGATAAAAATGAAGAATTATTACAATTAGAATTTGTTCAAGGAAATTATTTTGAATTAGATGATGATGGAGATGGGTTAGGTGATTATATTGTTTATGCAGATTATGTTGGAGATTCTGTAGTTGATTTAAGATTTGTAAAAATTAAAAAATTCTCTTTTGAATTAATTTCTTTTGTTTCTGAATATTGGTTTTTAATAATAATATTGATGATTATTTTGTCTTTATTGATTATTATTTTAAAGAAAAAAGTTTAAAAAGGTTGTTGACTCTGAATAATTATGGTTAAGAAAAAATCAAATAGTTCACATATTCTTATAATTTTGGCTATTGTGTTATTTGTATCTGGGATTATAATAATTGGAATTAATGTTTTTGAGTATGTTCAGGAACAAAAGGTAAATGTTGATAATATTGAATCTGTAGATTTATCCAATGGTGGTATTGTTTCAATAAATATTGTAGAGAATTCTGATACAAATCAAATAGAGTAATCTTTTTAAATTTGGATAAGTTTTATTGTTTATGGTAAAAAAGAAGATTGATAATAGATTATATCTTCTGTTTGGTTTTTCGGTTTTCTTTTTCTTATGTGCAATTTTTAGTAGTTTTATTCTTTTTGAAGATGGACTATTAAGTTTAACCGGGAGAGTTACTGGTTCAGGCACTGTTACTTTGACTCAAGCAGGTGCGGCAGGATTGTTTTTATCTGATAGTAGTGTTTCTTTTGGTTCAGGATATTTAAATGTCTCTGGTGATTGTGCGGGATTATTTGCAGCAAATTTAGATTCTAATAATAGTGCTGGATTAAATGTAAATTTGAAGAATTTTCCACTTTGTTGGATTAATACAACTGAATTCTTAAGTGGGAGTTATGTAGATAGTTTTAATATCTCAAATAATGGGACTGTGAATGTGAATGTAAGTGCTATTGCTGATAAAGATGGTGAAGATTGGTTATGCGGTGGTAATTGTTCTTTCACAAATTTGGCAGCTTTAAGTTTATTATCCATTAATCAAGAAGCGAGTTCTTGTACTGGTTTAACTGAAGGTTATGAAAGTTTAATTGGACCTGCTACAAATGTCACTGTGGGGCTTTGTAATAATTTAGATTATTCTGATAGTTCTGATAGTATTGCTGTATATGTGAATACTACTATTCCTAAGGATACTACTTCTGGTGCAAAAACTCTAACAATTACTTTTCAGGCATTGGTGACTTAATGTGAGAATCATTACTTTTATTTTTTTGATGTGTTTTTTAATCCCTTTAGGAAGTGCTTTATTGATTTCTCCAGCAATTGTTGAAATAGAATATAATGATGATGTTGAGTTTAATATTACAATTATTAATGATATATCTCAGGATATTATTGTGGAAGTAACTTTTGAAAGTTATGAAGGTAAAATAGATTATACAGATTATTTTAAAATTGAAGGTTATGAAGCTAATAAAATTGAAATTTCTGCTGGGGATTATAAAACTTTATTTCTAAATCTTGAAATGCCTGAGTTGGAGCAATTTGGAGATATTAGGTTTGCTGTGATTAGATTTTATCAAGTTCCTTTAACAAATTCTGATATGGCTGCAACAGTTGCAGTTCTGATTCCTATAGAAACTGAAATTCCTTATCCTGATACTTATGTTAAAATTGATTTAGAAGAACCTGGTGTTGTACAACAAGGGGATGAGGTTATATTTACTGCTCTTTTAACACATTTAGGAAAGAATGTTATTAATGAAATAGAAGGAAACTTTATACTCTCTGGAAATGAGGTTGAAGATGAAATTCCAATTAGTTCTTTAGATTTATTTTTACCTTCAGAAAGTCAAACTGTCCAAGCAAATTATAATACTTTAAAACTTGAACCAGGAAAATATGATTTGAGTTTGGAATTAAATTATGATGAAGTAAATAAAATCTCAGATTCTGTTAATTTAATCGTTGGTGAAGAAAGTGTTGAGATTTTAGATTTTAATCCTAAAAATTTAAATGGAAATGCTGTTAATACTGTAACTTTTACTTTGTTTAGTTTGTGGGTTGAGGATTTAGTTGTTGATTTGAGTTTGGAATTAATTAAAGATGAAACTGTTGTAAAAAATTATGAGTTTGGTGGTTATACTTTACCTGTTAATGAAGAAAAAGTTATTTCTGTAGGTCTTAATTTAGCTGAAGTTTATGATGGGGATTATATAATGATGGTTAAAGCTAAAGTTGATGATGAAATTGTTACTGAGAGTTTTGATGTTTCAATATTGAGTTCAACTTTATATGCCCCTGAAAAAGAGAATAATTGGTTATTGTATACAAGTATAGCATTATGTTTAATTGCTTTAGTATTGTTTATTATTTATTTGATTAAAAGGAAAAAAGATGAAGAAAATTATTTGGGTGACAGTATTTAGTTTGATTTTATTGTTCGTATTTTTATTTAATGAGTTTTTAATATTAAATGTTGAGATTTTGTCAATGGATGTATATATTGTTGAAGAAGAAATAGGATTTAATTTAGATTCAGATAAAATTCACTTTGGTAATGTTCCTATGTTTAGTAATGGGGCTTATCGTGAAATTATGGTTACTAATATTTATGGTGAAAATATAAAAATATTTTTGAGTGATTTAGGAAAAATTGATGAATATGTTTATTTTGAAATTGATGGAAGTTATTATGAAAAATATAATTTTATTTTAGGTGAAAATGAGACTAAAACTTTTAAAGTTGTATTTGATAATGATGATTTACCATTAGGTTATTATGATGGTGAGATAAAGATTGTTGTTAGGAAGTTTTTTAAATTTAGTTAGTTTTGATGTAGTTATGAAATATTGGGTGTTAATAATATTAATTATTTTGATTCTTATTTTGAGTTTTAAATTTGTTTATATTGAAAAGATTACAGGAAATGTTGTTAATAATGGAATAATTACATTGACCAAAGTGGGTGTTGCTGGAATACAAGCAGATGATGATATTATTAATTTTGGTTCTGGGTATGTTAATAATTGTGAATATGCCATTGTAAATTCTAATGGGACAGAAAATTGTTGGGTGAATACTTCTGCATTTTTAGTTGATGCACATGAAATTGTTAATAATGGAACTTCAATATTAAATATTACTGCTAGTTTATCCGGATTTACTAATGCTGAAGAATTTTTTTGTGGAACAAGTTGTGATTATACTAATAATGCGCAAATGGGAGTTTATTCTGTCAATAATGAAGAGAGTAGTTGTACAGGATTAACTTTAACGGCTGAAGATATTGCAGATTATAATTCTTTGTCTACCGTTGGTGTTTGTGATTATTTTGATTATTCTGATTTAAGTGATAGTCTAAAAGTTTATGTTGAGTTGTATGTGCCGAAGGATGCGGCTGTTGGAAATAAAAGTTTTTTAATTGATTATACTGCAACTGCATACTAAAGATTTAAAAATTTTGTAGTCTTGTTAATTAGAATGATTAAGAAATTTATTTCAGAATCTAGGAAAAAAGGATATCAAGATGAGGAGATTAAAAAATCTTTGTTGAGTGCTGGTTTTAATTCTGAATTAATAGAAGATGAGTTGAAGAAGAGAAGTTATTTATGGATTGTTTTAATTGTTATTATTATTACTCTCGGAATTATTGCGATAGTTTATTTGGATAATAGTTGTGATACAGATAATGATTGTGGTAGTGGGGTTTGTTTAAATGGGAAGTGTGCTGTTAATGTGGGGATGGTTAATTGTCAATATGATATTAATTGTGAAGAAGGATATGATTGTTATAAATGTTTAAGTGCGTCGGCTGGGATTTGAACCCAGGCATTCGCCTTGGAAGGGCGAGATTTAGGGCGACTTTTTTTAAAGAAGTCTCTACCCCTAAACTACCGACGCATTATGTTTTTGGGAATTTTTCTAATTTATATACTTTTCATTTAGTAAATGAGAATCTTTAAAAAGGATTGAGTTATTATTGTTGAAAGAGGTGTATGATTATTGTCTGATCCAAGGCTTGTAACATTTGTTAGAAATTCTTTACAGAAAGGTTTAGGAAGAACTGAAATTGAACAAGCTTTAGCGCAAAAAGGTTGGACTGGTGTTCAAGTTTCTGAAGCTTTTGCTGATGCTCAATCAACTGCTGCAAGTGGTACTTCAAAAACTATTGCTGCAGCAAGTTCTGGTAGGACTTTGTATATTATTTTAGGTGTTTTAATGATTTTATTCGTCGCTGTTGGTATAGCTATTGTATTTTGGCCTTCTGATGATTCTGGTGATATTGATGAATGTTCAAGTAGTAGAGATTGTGGTTCGGGTTATGATTGTATTGGTGAAGAATGTATTTTGAGTGTTGATGAAGATGAAACTACTACTAGGACTACAACAACTACTATTGAAGAAGAAGAGCCTGAATGTTATTTTGATTCTGATTGTGATGATGGTTATGAGTGTTCTGAAAATTATACTTGTGAATTAGAAGAAACTACTACTACTACTACTTCTAATGCAACTTCTGTGTATCCTAATTATTTGATTGAAGATGTCGAGTTTGATTATTTATCTATGACTCTTTTGAGTTTAGATGTTAATGTTAGCAATGATGAAGATTCGGATACTACTAAAGATATGTATTTAGGTTGTGATGTAAGTAATAATGTTACTTCTGAAACTTATTTAAGTTTAAGTAAAATTGATACTCCTGAGAGTTTAGATAGTTTTGTTGATAATTGTTTAGTAGAAGTTAATGGAACTTTGTTGTATTCTACGTTGTTGGGTAAAAGTCCAATTAAATTTACTGTAAATACAACTGTTGATTATTATGGTGATATTACTGAGACTGACGAAGAAGATAATTCATTAATTACTTCTTTTGAAGTGTTTGAAGAGGATATGACTTTTGTGTTACCATCAATTGTTTGTAGTACTGATAGTGGTTGTGCAACTTTATTAAACTCAAGTTATGAGTGTAGTAGTGGTTATTGTGCTACTGTTGTTGAGACTGCTACATTAAGTGAAGATTGTAGTGCTTTAACTTGTGAAAGTCCATATGTTTGTTCTTCAAGTAATGTTTGTGTTGAATGTGATGATGATACTGATTGTACTAGGAGTGGTTGTGATACTACTACTAATACTTGTGTTTCTGCAACGAGTACAATTGCTTGTGATGATTCTGTTGATAATGATGGCGATGGTTTGATTGATTATAGGAGTGGTTGTGATACTGATGCTGATGGATTAATTGATTATGTCTGTGGTACATATGATACTGCTCAAAATTATAATGAAGGTTATACTAGTTATGGTGAAGTTGATTCTATTGGTGTTTGTGATGAAAATTGGTATAAATTAGAAGATGATAGTTATCATGATAGAACTGTTCTTTGTGGAATAGATGAAGATTTAGATGGTTCGGTTATTAGTAAAGATGATGGATGTTCAGATGCTTTGGATATTAGTGAAAGTTCAAGTGTTGAATGTAGTGTTGATGGAGATTGTGGGGATGGTTACAAATGTGTAAGTTTTATTTGTGAAATTGCAGAAACTTGTGATGATTCTGTTGATAATGATGGGAATAGTTATATTGATTGTTTAGATTCGGATTGTGACGGTTCTGATGGATGTGAATATGGAACTGAAGTAACTTGTGATGATTTTGTTGATAATGATGGGGATTCTAAAACTGATATTGAGGATAGTGATTGCTATGAATGTGCTAGTAATTCTGAATGCGGTGATGATCAATATTGCTCTAGTTATGAGTGTGTTGATAAAACCTCTTGTGAATCATTTGATTATTCTTGTAAACCATATGCTTGTGAAAAATCTGCGGGTTATTGTTATTTAGAGTGTAGTTCTAGTAGTGAATGTGCTAGTGGATTTGGTTGTTCAAATGGGGAATGTGTAGCTGAAGAGGATATTGATTGTGATTGTGAAGATGGTTACTATTGTACTGAAACTGGTGGAGAATGTACTGCAACTAAATGTAATGATGGAATTGATAATGATAATGACGGGACTATTGATTATGCAGATGGAATTGTATTTTCTGGAGAGTTATATGATGATGAAGTAAGTTATATTAGTTGTAATGATGATTATATCACTTTTATTGATAATTATTTTGATTGGGTGATAATTGATTATGCTGGTGTTGTTTATTCTAGTGAGGAATTAAAACAATTTGATAAGGATATGATTAGTTGTCAAGATTATATAAATAATATATTTGATTCTTGTTTAGATGGTTATGAATGTGATTGTTATAGTTTAGCAGTTTCTACAACAAATTCATATTGTGGTGATTATTTTAAAATGAATGCTGATTTGGAAGATGCAGATTCTTATTGTGATGAGAATATTAATGCAAATGCTGAGAAAGAAATATCTTCAAAAACAAAATTAGGTGCTGCAGAATTAGAACAAAATATTTTTATGAGAATTATTTATTTTGTTATTCGAAGTAATTCTATTATTGATTTGTTTAGAATTAAAAATTAATTTTTTTGTTTTGAAAAATAGTTTTCTTAAACGAAATGTTTAAAAAGTTAAATAGTGTTTGTAGTTAAAGGTGAAAAGTTTTTGGTATTAACTGAAACAGAAAAAAGAGTTGTTGGGTATATTAAGGAGTATAGAAAAAAGGGTTATTCTAATGAGAAAATTAAGAGTGCTTTATTGAAGAGTGGTGTTTCTCAAACCATGATTAATAAATGTTTTAAGATTGCTAGTAATAAAGTTTGGTTGTTTGTATTGTTCTCATTATTAGTCATCGGTGCTTTAGTTTTGGGTTATTTTTTGTTAAATGAAGTTGAATGTGTATCTGATAAGGATTGTGGTACTGGGTATGATTGTAAAGAAGGAGAGTGTATTTTAGTTATTGAAGAAGGTGAGTGTACTTTTGATGCTGATTGTGAGGAAGGTTATGAATGTTTACGAGGGGAATGTTTATTAATAGAAGAGGAAGAGCCTGAATGTTATTTTGATTCTGATTGTGATATAGGGTATGATTGTGAAAGTGGTGTTTGTGAACGTGCGGGTATTGAGCCACAGTGTGGGGATGGGGAATGTGTTACTGGAGAAGAGAGTTGTTATTTAGATTGTGGTTGTACGACTAATACTCAATGTCAAGAGAATGATCTTAATTATTTATGTGGTTCTTCTGGGCAATGTTATTATAGTCTAGGAATTTCTGGAGGTTCTTCTAGTTCTTCTGATACTGGAACTAGTGATTCTGGTATAACTGATTCTGGAACATCAGATACTGGGACTACAGCAAGTGTTTGTGATGATGTAACTTGTAGTGATGGTTTTGTATGTTATGAAATTACTGGTGTTTGTGGGTGTGATAGTGATACTGATTGTAGTGAAGGAGAATATTGTGATGAGTCTGTAAATAGTGGGACTTGTATTTCAGTAGAGGTTTGTAATGATGGAATTGATAATGATTTAGATAGTTATATTGATTTTTCTGGTGGATGTGATGAAGGTTCTGATGGTGATTTAGATTTTGTTTGTGGTGATATTTCTGAATTGTTTACTGATTATGAAGTAATTGATTCTGAGGGAATTTGTAATGGTGATAGTGATATTGGTGGTTGGTATTATTTTGATAATTTAGTTTTTTATGCTTCTGGAGATTATTGGTGTGACCTTGATGGAAAAAATATTGATGGGATTGTTTTTGCTGGTGATTCTGATTGTGGTTTAATTGGAAGTGAATGTAATGGAGATTATGATTGTGGTGATGGATTAGTTTGTGAAGAAGGTGTTTGTGTGGAAGAAACTATTAGTGTTGATGATGTAGAGTTAGAAATATGTAATGATGGAATTGATAATGATTTAGATAGTTATATTGATTTTTCTGGTGGATGTGATGTAGATAGTGTTTCAAATAATATTGAATATGTTTGTGGATGTCAGAATGATGATACTGGTTTGTTTAGTAATTATGGTGATTTATATATAAATTGTGATTTAACAGAAACTTATAGATGTTATAGTTTTTCAGATATTGATAAAGATGCTGATGATGTTACTTGTAGTGTTTTAGGTGGTACTTATTATTCAATGGATTCTGATTGTGTTGAAATTGATTGTAATGATGATAAAGATGATGATCGAGATGGTAATGTTGATTGTGAAGATAGTGATTGTGAAGGAACGAGTGTTTGTGAAACTGCTGGTACTGAAGAAGAATGTAGTGAATCAAATCCTTGTGAGAATGGTTATACTTGTGAAGAAGGTGTTTGTGTTGCTGAAGAAGCTGTATGTTCAAATGTTCTTCCTGAATGTGCTGATGGTGTTGATAATGATGCTGATGGTAATACTGATTTAGATGATAGTGAATGTGTTGATTGGGAAGATGAAGAAAGTGGAGTAATTGATGAAGAAGAAGATGAAGAGGATAGTGTTAGTGAAATTAAGTATCAATGTAATGATTTAGAAGATAATGATGCTGATAATAGAACTGATTATTATGGTGTTTGTGAGTATTCCTCTGGTATAATTGTATCTTGTTCAGAATTAGTAAATATTCATGATTATAATTCATTAAGTTATATGTATTATGATTGTAAAGATGAATGTGAAAAACTTGATGGTAAAACTATTGTTTTTGATATAGGATGTAATAGTACTATTGATTATACAGAAGAAAATATTGAAATCGAAGTTAAAGATAAAATTGAAAAGAATGAAAAAATATGGAAAGAAATTGCTGTATCGATTTATGATCTAGCACAATTGTCTGAATGGAATGAAGCTGAAATTGAGAGTAAATATTCTAATTATTATTTAGATTTATTATTTCAACGTATAGATGAATCTGTTGATGCATCTTATATAGCTAAAGAAGAAGAAACTTATGTTAATGTTGAAAATATGAATATTTTTAATGCTGTAACTTTATTAAAAAGTGAAGGAAATAGTATATCAAAAACTTATGAAATTTTGTTAAGTTATGATATTCCTATTGATTATGCAGCTATTTTAGTTATTGATGTTTATGGTAAAGATTCTATTGATACTCTTGCTATAAATTTGAAAAATTATGGAATTACTCCAATTCAGTCTGGAATTATTGCTATGAATCTTGGAGTGGATATTGAATCTTTTGTTTTAAAAGTAGGTTATTCTGAAGAAGAAGCTATAGTTGTTAAAGAAATTGTTACTCAATCTGAAGTGGTTTATTTAGTTGCTGAAGGGATGAGTTATTCAAAAATGAGTAAATTAAAAATTAAAAATAAATTAATTGCTGTGGGTATTGAATCTAATGTTGTTGATTTGGCCATTGAGAACATTGATTTGAGTGAGTTTATTGTTATTGCTGGTACTGGTATTGGATTGAATATAGCTCAAGGAATTGATTATGATAATGTTGTGGTTAGTAATTCTTTTTCAAAGAAAGCTTTTGCTCCTGAGGATGAATCTTTGTGGGATAGAATAAAAAGTTTCTTTATGGAAGCTTATTCAGTTTTGTAAATTTTTTCGTATTCTTTTATTGCTAGGGTTATAGAATATTTTTCTGATTCTTTTAAATTATTTTTTTGGATTTCTTTTAATAAGATTTTATTGGTTATTAATAATATGAGTTTTTCTTTGAGTTCGTTCAAATCCTGGTAATTGAATAAGTATCCTTGTTTTCCATTCTCTATCAGAAATTTGCCGCCTTCTGTGTGTGTTGAAATTAAAGCACAGCCCTTAGCCATGGCTTCGATTAAAACTATACCAAATGCTTCCCATTCGCTGGGTAGAATAAATATTTCTGTTAAATCTAATGCTTGAAGTTTTTCTTCTTCTGAGATTCTACCTGTAAGTATTAAATGATTTTCTACCTTTAATTCTTTAGCGATGGTTTTTAATCGTTGAATTTCGTTGTCTACTTCGCCACCAATTCCTAGAAATATAATATTTGGCTGAATCTTTATTAAATCTGGTAAAGTTTTAATTACTTGCTCTAAACCTTTGTATTTTTGAACGCGGCCTAAATAGGAAATTATAAATTT
>Ga0209541_10012092_pt1 | contig 13393 bp, 11 predicted proteins | sample RifCSPlowO2_01_FD_184027 | JGI IMG/M metagenome (GOLD analysis project Ga0209541, IMG submission 184027) | Groundwater microbial communities from Rifle, Colorado - Rifle CSP2_plank lowO2_0.1 (SPAdes) (version 2) | ecosystem: Environmental > Aquatic > Deep subsurface > Groundwater | place...
CTGGCGGAGCTTCATAAAAATATAACTGATATGCCCCGATTGAAGACAAAGAATATTCGCCGAAAAGAACATAATTTCTTATCATCCAGGGAGAAAGAACTAAAAAGAACACCAAAACCAAAAAAAGAGAGTAAAAAACAATCTTCTTTTTTATTACTGGCTTATTAAGCCAAAAATGGATAAAGAGAGACATTAAAAACGGCAGATAAATAAAAATTGCGATCGGCCTGATTAAAGCCAAAATCGGCAGAAGAAAAGAGGCAAGGAAAAAATATTTATTTCGCCGTTTTTTTAGAAATAAAAACCAAAACCAAACAGCCAGCATTAAGATAAAAGTAAAAAGGGTCTGGGTAAGAAACTGTAAAGAAACCAAAACTGAAAAAGGCATAAAAAGAAAAATAGCCGCTCCTATTTCTCCTATTCTTTTATTGCCTAAACTCTCAGCTAATAAAAAGAGGATATAAGCCGAAACAACCACTAAAAGAGATTGAGTAATCAGGGCCGAGAGATAATTACCGAATAATATTTTATTAAGAAGTAAAAAAAATGGATATCCGGGCGTCCGAAAAGAATTTGGAGTAAACGGTTCTTCCTCATTCCAAGAAAAACCTCTGCCATTTTTCAAGTTTTCAGCCAACTGAACATATCCGAAAGAATCATCATCATAAAAAAATTTGGGATTATCTAAAAAATTAAAAAAAAGAAAAAGCCTGAATAAAAAACCGGCTAAAAGTATAAGATAGATAAATTTTTTGCTCTGGCCCATCTTAATTTAAAAAAGTCAAAATTCTTTCAGTTCTTTTATCCCAGGTATAATTTTTTACTTTTTCAAATGCCTTGGCACTTAGAGAACGACCTAAATTTTCATCCTCAATTATTTTTTTAATAGCTTCGGCCAGTAACTGCGGCTGATTGGATTCAAAAAATACAGCCGTTTCTTCATTTAAGACCTCTCTTATTGAAGGCAAATCAGAAGCCACAATTGGCCGGTTCGACGCCATATACTCAAAAAGCTTCAAAGGCGAAGTATATAATTCGGATATTTTCTCTTCTTTTTTATTGGGCAAAACCAAAACATCAGCAGCTTTTAAATATAATGGAATTTCCCGATAAGGCCTATAACCTAAAAATAAGACGTTCTTAGTTTTTTTATCTTTGACCAAGAATCTGTAATTTTCAATATCCTTTTCGGTGCCGCCTACAAAAAGAAAAAGAATATCTTTAAGAATTAAGGCCGCTTCTATTAGATTATCAACTCCCTTCCATTTAAACAAATGGCCGGAATAGACTGCTATTTTTTTATCCAAAGGCAAATTTAGTTTTTTTCTGGCTTCGCTTCTTGATAGATTAATATCAAAATTTCTCAAATCAACAGCATCAAAAGCAACTAAAATGTTCGAAGAAGAAAAGCTTATTTTTTCAAATTCATTTTTAATTCCGTTGGAAATCGCCACTATTTTTATTTCTTTTTTTCTAAACCTTCTGTAAAATAGAGTCCTCTTGTTTGAAAATTTATGGATTTCAACAATTAAGTTTTTTTTAAAAAAGCTGAGTAAATAGATAGGCAGTTCGTCGCGGGAATAAATGATGTCCGGCTTCTGAATTAAAACGTAAATTACCAAAATGACGGCGGAAATAAAGTTTTTTATCTGGAAAGCAATCAGGTCTAATTTGCCGGGTAAGTAGAAATCGGGCGAAAATATTTTTTTGAATCTAAATACTTCTTCTAAACCATAAAAAATGAAAGGGTTGTCTTTTATTTTACTTATTCTGAAAGGCGAAACAAGTTCAACTTCGCATCCAGATTTTGAAAACGCTTCGCACATTTTAGCAACTTGAATACCATAAGCTTTTTCGGTCGGAAATCTCTGATTCAAAAGATAAAGTAGCCTAAGTGAACTTTTCGAAGAAGTCATGAAATTTTGAGGCAACTACTTCGTGGCTGAAATTTTTAACAATATATTCTCGACCGGCTTGGCCCATTTTCTTACGAAGTTGGGAATCAGAACCAAGTTTTACCATCGCGTCGCTTAGAGAACCGATATTGCCGGGTTGGACCAGAATGCCGGTCTGACCATCTTTAACAATATCGTTTATAGAACCAGAATAGGTTGAAATAACCGGTAATTCCATAAGCGAAGCCTCGGCCATAGAGTAGCCAAATTGCTCCTCCCAGCCGCCGTAAGAAATACTGGGATATAAAAACACATCGGACGCCTCATAGAGTTCTATTAATCTCCCATACTCTATCCACGGAAAACGAGTAATCCGGTCGGCAAGGCCGGAGCTTTGAATCAAATTCTTAATCTCTTTTTCATACTCCCCGCTTCCGGCAATGATCAGATGGGCCGAGGGAATTTCAGCAACCACCCTTTTGAAAGCTTCTATAATGAGATGAATGCCTTTGCGATAACCGATTGCGCCGGCAAAAGTAAAAACAATTTTGGCACTCAAGTCATAGCCATTAAATTTTTTCTCTTGTCCCCTCCGCCTAAATGTCTCCGTATCTACGCCGCTCATAGGAATTACCCCTATCGGTTTTTGAGTGAGTTTCTGAAAAATCTCCTTCCCTTTCCTATTGCCGCAGATAATACCGTCGCTCAAGGCCAAATTTGTACTAATAATAAACTTCCTGATAAGCCAATTCAAACCATGAAACTTAACCCAGTACGGAATGTTTTCCCAGGTAAAATTAACGCACTTTAAACCGAATAATTTTGACCAGAAATTAAAATAAAAAGTGGATAGCAAATTGAGCTCGCTGCAAGCATAAACGAGGCGAATCTTTTTTTCTTTTTTAAGACGGCTGAGAACGAATGGGAAAAAAGGCATCCAGCCTTTTAAAAGGCCACCGATAACAGGATAATTGGAGTGATGGAAAAATGCTTTAGTCGTATAGATATTTTCTTGTTTCGGCGGCCGAAAAATCACCCTGCCATTCTTTATCTTCCAAACTTTAGGCAATAAAAAATACAACTCGTCATTTCCGGGATAATGATTGAAGGTTTCAAAATAGCTTTGTCTTACGTAAGGAAAACCGACTACTAATATAGCCATAAAATGATCAGATAATCTTTTTGGCTCTTAATACAAACTGAAAAGCGAATATGCTTGGCCAATACTTTAGTATGCTGCCCAATTTACCGGGGAAAATAATATGGCGTTCGTGTATGATTTGAAAACCGCTTTGTCCTAAAACCTCGCGCAAATATCGATAAGTGAACCAACGAATATGCCCGAAATCAAACATTCCCTGCTCCCGGTATGCAAAATCCCCGATGAGAAATCTCAGCCGATTTGTCCAAACCATAAAATTCGGCGTTGTGATGATAATTTCTCCATTATCTTGAAGTACACGGGACACATCGCGTAATACTTCAACCGGATCAAAAATATGTTCTAAAATCTCCGGCAAAACAACAATGTCAAATTTTTGTTTTTTAAGATCCCTCGGCCATTCTCCTTCGACATCAAACACGTACACCTCGTTGAGCGCCTGGCGGGCATTTTGCGCGGCTTGCGAAGATATTTCAATTCCAACCACAAAATGGCCGAATTTTTTTATTTCCTGTCCCAAACGGCCTGAAGCGCAGCCGACATCCAGCACTCGCAATGCGCGATTACGCGGAATAAACTCCAAAATCCGTTCCAGCCGCGTATGGCTCATGCCATAGGCAACACTTTTTTCTCCATAATATGCGGTTTTTGTCATAGGCCGGACAAGATCTGCTTAAACTCCGCGCCGATAATATCTTCCGAGACCCTGCTTTTAAAAAGATTATAAGCACCGTCGGAAATCATGTGGCGCAATTCGTCATTCTGCTTTAACTGAAGAATGGCATCGGCAAGATTGCGGGAGTCGGCGCGGCGACACAAAAATATATTTTTCTTATCCGTAAATAGCTCTCGAATTGCCGACGTATCTGCCGTAATAACAGGTTTCGCCATCGCCATTGCTTCAAACACTTTGTTCGGGATCACCAGTTCCGTTTTCGGACTATCTCCAAAAATACCTAAACAGACATCAGTCCTACTGATATAATCCGGGAGTTTATCATAAGGAACCGGATCCATAAAATTTATACTTTTCACACCCAATCTTTCGGCAAATTTTCTGTCTTCTCCAAATGTCTGGCCTCGGCCGATCAAGTTAAAGGCAATGTTTTCTTTTTCAAGAATCTTGGCCGCTTCGATTATGTATTTAACACCTTGAAGAGGAATATAGTGTCCGTGGAAATGGACTAAGAATTTATCATCGCTCTTTTCAGCCCTTCTGGGGTAGAAAATATCAGAATCTGTTCCGACAAAAATTCTTCTGAATTTTTCTTTAGGCAAGCCAAATTCTTTGACAAAAAAATCTATATGAGCATTAGTATCCAAAAGAACTAAATCAGCCAATTTGCAAGACCACTTATCCAAAAACCTGTAATATTTTGCTCTAAGGCTTTGGGGCGACCAGTAATGCCTATCTAAAATATATCCGCCGTAATGAGAGGTAAAGGCATCAAAAATTAGCGGTTTTCTGGTTAGAAATTTTGCCAGAAACACTATCTCCTGGCCCGGAAAACCGACAAGGACTATATCATATGTATTTCTGAATTTCCAATATTTTAAAAAAAGCTTTAGAAAAGGCAATCTATCCCTTGGAGATATATTGCATTTAAACATCTGAATACCGCCCGTATTCAAACCTCGCATAAGCACCCTATTACGGGAATATTCGGGATTATAAATACCGAAATACAATATTTTCATGTTCATTATTTTTCTATCCGCGACAATCGGCCGCCTTGGGCGATTGATTTTTCAACAGCCTCGAGAACCTTTATTACCGTAATGCCTTCCGCGATATCTGTTTTCGGCTTTTCTTTTAATCTGATATTCTGAAAAAATGCCTTAAGTTCTAAAGTAAGCGGCATATCTTTCGCATACAAAGGATGTATGACTTTAGGTTCTTTTCGCAACACTTCCGCCCCACTTTTATTTTTTTTAACTACCGGCCCCATATCTTCATAGACGGTAATTTTCTGGTCTGCCGTATCGTTAAATACAACAGTGCTTCTTTCTCCAACGATCGTAACTTTCTTTCTTTTTTCGGGAAAGAGCCAAGAGCTAAAAATAAAACCAGTCACTCCTTCGGGAAAATTCAATTTTATGTAAGAAATATCGTGAAGTTTTGTCTTTGGTCGCAAAGATGATACCCCCCAAGCTTGGGTAGAAACAGGTTTGTTTCCAACAAGATCGATCATCATCGCAATGTCATGCGGCGCCCAGTCCCACATTGCGGATATATCGCTGCGATAGGGTCCGTTATTGGACCCCTCACCGTATAGAAAACGAATACGCCCGATTTTTTGGACCAGTTCTTTTGCCTTTTTGTAAGCCGGATTATAAAGATGGATGTGCCCGACAAAAACCAGACTCCCGCTTTTTTGAGCGTCCGTCTTGAGCAGTTTTGCATCACTAAGACGCGTAGTCATCGGTTTTTCAATAAAAACCGGGAGACCCCGTTTTACAAAAGGCAGGGCAACCTGGGCGTGGGTGGATGCCGGAGTAGCGATAATAACTGCATCAATATCTTTCTTTGCAATGAGTTTATGATAATTATGAGTTTCAATATAAGCTAAAACTGCCCCTGGCAGTTTTTCAAGTGTTGCAATGATTTTTTGACCCCATAAACCTTTTCCTATGACAGCAGTTCTGTATGATTTCATAATGCGATAAAAATTATAAAGGTTGTCGCGGCAATGTTTAAATAGCGCCGATCAGATACTGCGGATCATTTCTGCACCACGAAATAAAGCGTGAAACACCCTCTGCAAGAGAAGTTTGGGCCGTAAAATTGAGATGTTCTTTTGCTTTTGAAATATCTGGACAGCGCCGAGTTGGCTCGCCTGCCGGATAATTATCGGGATAGGGAATGAGCTCATATGATGCCCCGTTTCCCTCTATAGAAACCACGAGAGCCGCAAGATCTTTCATCGATATTTCATTTGTATCATTGCCAATATTATAGGCATGGCCCGGTACACCTTTTACGAGTACCCTGAGAAAACCGTCGATTGCATCGGTAATATAACAGAACGTGCGTGTCTGACGACCATCGCCATGAACTGGTATCGGTTTTTTATTCAACGCCATATAGGTGAACATCGGCAATACCCGGCGATCATTATGAGGCATGCCCGGACCGAATACATTAAACGGGCGTACGATTTTTGTCGGCAACCCAAATTGCTCATGATAAATAGCAGTCAATGTCTCTCCTAAGCGTTTTGATTCATCGTAACAAGCGCGGGGGCCGACAGAAGAAACAAAACCGTGGTATGTTTCGGGCGTTGGGACTGCGGCTGGATCAGGATTTCCATATATTTCACTCGAACTAAAAAACAGAAACCCTTCAAGATTTTTATTCCTGCGTCCCAGCTCTAAAAGATTTTTTGCCCCATAAACAGCGCTCTCAATTGTCTCAAGGGGATATTTTTTGTAATACACAGGAGAAGCCAGACCGGCAGCGTGAATAATGTAATGGATGTCTTCCCGTACAGTAAGAGGATGCGTAACATCTGCCCACACTTCAAGGACTTCAGGACGGCCTCGATAATTAAAATGGGGATGATGTTGGCCGGTAATATAGTTGTCAACGGAAATAATCCGGCAAGGCCGTGAAAATATTGTATCGTTCAAATTACACAAAACTCCAATAATATACTTACCTAAAAAACCTCCTCCCCCGCTGATAAGAATGGTTTTCCCTTCAAAATTTTTTGCCTCCTCGCCAAGTTTTTTAGCAATTGCGGCTATATCTTCTCGAACAATTTCCTCGTACATGGATTTTAATCTTATCACATATTATAGATGTATTTCAATCCATCTTTCTATCTCAAACCTCTCTTGGCGGTATGGGTATAAGGTATTTATATCCGCCATTTGTTTTTTTCTTTATATCCTCAAGGTACTCATGGGCAAATACAACCAGAACGTCCGGCTTATGTGCCTCTAAGTAATTCTTAGGGACAATGGAAATATGTGTTCCGGGACTATACTTATTCTGCTTCAAAGGGCTGTCATCAACTATAAATTCAATGAGCGACGGCCCTATATTCCCATAATTACAGATGGTTGCGACTCGGGCCGGCGCTCCGTATCCGGCGACTTTCTTGCCGTCTTCTTTGTATTTTTTTAGTTTGTCGCGAAAAGCGGAAAGATAGGCATCAACCGTATGTCTGAATTCTTCTAATTTTAGGAAATTCAAAGTATTTTCTTCCTCTTTAAGAAGACTTTTTACAGCATCAGATGGCAATGAATTATGGCTGTTTTTGCGTACAACAACCCGGATAGAGCCTCCGTGAGGCTCTATTTTTTCCACATCAGCTATATACATATGATACCCTGCTAACAATTCTGAAAGCGAAGTCAATGAATAATAAAATATTCTGTCCAAATAAAATCTTTCAAATTGAACATCTGCTAAAATATTACCGATATACTCTACTTCAATAATGAAACTCCCATCGTCAGTCATAATTTTTTTCACATCTTCAATGAATTGATGCGGATTCTCAAGATGAGTAAAAATGCTGCTTGCCACAACCACATCCGCCCTGCCAAAATCTTTTTTTATTTTTTCCGTTGTTTCCGAATTGAAGAACGAAGTAAGAGTTGCGAGTCCTTGGTCATTGGCTATTTTTGAAACATTGACAGACGGATCAACGCCAATAGCTTTTACGCCAAGTTGTTTCAATGGCTTCAGCAGTATTCCATCATTAGAACCTATATCAACCACGAAACGAGCTGAAGCAAGTTTTTCAGCCAACCCTTCAAAATGCCTGACTAATCCCGGATTCACCGAGGAAAGGTAATAATAATCCTCAAACATTCTTTCGCGCGAGATTACAGTTCCAAGCTGAACGTTTTTACATTTATTGCAAAAAAATATCTGAAGCGGAAAAAAATCTTCTTTCTCAAAATCCTCCTTCTTTGGATACTTATTTGCTAACGGCTGATTCCCAAGATCTAAAAATAAAAAAATGTCGTCTTGATTACACAGATAACATTTCATAATAAGAATGTTATCTTTCTTTCAACCCTTTTTCAAGGTGAAAGCCCTATGATCAGGTCACTTCTTGTCTTCGATAATTCTTAGCATATCGCCGACTCTTTTTTCAAGCGTATGGTCGCGCAAAACTCTCATCCGGCCTGCCTGAATCATACTCTTCCTTAACTGTTCGTTTTCCATATAAAAAATTGATTTTGTCCTTAGTTCATTTTCATCATGAAAAATTTCTATTTCCGTGCCGATGACGAACAGGTCCGCTACGTCTTTTCTGAAGTCAGAGAGTTGAAAACCTCCGGCGAGCGGAATTTCAAAAGTTTTGAGATTGACCCCATTGACGGGAGGAGTTGTGTTCATATTAATACATATCTTAGCGCAATTATAGACCTTGATCGACTCTTCCAGGCTTAATGGTCCTCCGTAAAATTCCTTCAATGATGACGTCTCCCAGCCCTTCCACCCAAAGATTCTGAGACCAAGGTCCTTAACCTTGCTCAAATAATGTTCGCGGTCCCTTGAATAAGCCCCGATAAAACAGAGATTGCAGGAATATTTGTCGTAATCGCTCCGGTTTAAATCAGGAGTTGTAAATTTGTCCGGGTCTACGCCTACGGGAACATAAAAAGTATTACCCTCATAGTCCAAAATAGAAGAATCAAAACTTATGAAATAATCGTATAATTTAACGTTACTCAAAAACCAATTGCGATATATATCAATTTTAACATTCTCCGGAAACCAATTTACCGTTTTGGCACCCATCGATTTTATCTCTTTCAACGTTTGGGGACTGATTGTCATTCCTTTGTTTACGAATAACACATCAGGTCTTTCCGTATTGCAAAGATTCACAAGGGCTCTATTAAAAAATCCATTATTTATTGCCTTAAGTTTCGGCAGTTTTCTGATAAGACGCCACAGAAAAACATTGTTTTTAAAAATCGGGGAGATTTTAATCTCTCGGTCATTGACGTGTATAATCTCCGCCCCATTTTTAATAAAGGCCTTCTTTAGTTGTTCGGTAAAGCTGCTCGGCGAAGCAACCAATAATATCTTCATAATTAAAACAGGCCCGCCAACTTTACTATTAAATTTTCTAAGTTATGATTTTGGCTAACTGACCGAAAAAGAAAATCGGTTGTATTCTTAATTTCTCCATTCGGCAAATTTATCAATTTGATGATTTTCCCGGCCAGATCTTCCGGTTCGCCGTGCTTGAAAAATAAATCATACTCTCCGAAATATTTTTTAAAAGCCGTATTGGAAACCAAAACTAAAGAACCGGAAGCCATTGCTTCCAGAACGACCTTATCAATCCCGCCTTTGGGCGCCAGATTTATCAAAATATCGGCTTCTTTATAGTAATCAGCAATTTGACTAAAGGGAATAAAGCCCATAAATTCAATAAAATTTTCCAGCTTCAGTCCTTGAACAAGTTTTTTCAGTTTTTCAAAATACTCAAAATCATAAACCATTACTGGGCGACCGACTATTTTTAATCTGAAATCAAACCCTTTTTCTTTCAATATACCGGCGGCTTTAATTAAGGTTTCGTAATCCTTTATAGGCGAAATTCTTCCGACGCTTAAAATTCTAAATTGTCTTGAATTAAGATTATCCCAGTTTCTGTCGGCTCTGAATCTGTCGATGTCTATCCCGTGGCCGATTTCAATTATCTTCTTGCTTTCTATATTTAAACTCTCTTTCGTGGCCGTGACAATGCTTGAGACAATTTTTTCGGATAATTTCAAACGAAGCGTCACGGAGCGGTGAAGATACCAGAGAACGATTCTCTCTCTGAAAATAAACGCGACCGGCCAAGCGGCAATGGCAAAAATCGGCGACATATGACAGAAAATACCGCTGGATTTTGGAACCAGACGAAAAAGATAAAAATATAACTTGAAAAATCTCCACAGTTTTAAGGCGCTTTTTTCTTTACCCAGAGAATATACATATACGTTGTCCGGCAAATCATAGCCCCCTTTCAACAAAGTAATGACAAAAACTTTATCAAATCTTTTGGAAAACTCCCTGAGCCAACTTACAAAAAAACCGAGCAAGTCGTCATTTTCATCAACTTTTTGGGTAATAATTAAAAGATTTCTCATTATCTACCACTGCTAAAAACGAAAAAACTCTTCCAGTTCTTTCAAGTCTCCTCTCAAAATTTTCAAAGCCGATTCGTCTTCAACTTCAGGACCGAAAAAACTATACAGGGTTTGGTGAGATTCTGCAAAACGTCTGTTTTTAGCCTGAACTAAAGCGTAAAAAATAACATTGCCCTTGCCGCCGGACTCGGAAACCAAAACTTTAAGTACTTCTTCGGTTTTTTGATACTTGCCCAAAGTAAAATAAACCCGGCTTAAATTCTGGAGAGTATTTTGATGTTTTGGCCTTAGTTCCAAAGCCCGCTCCAAGAATTTCTGCGCACTCTCTAAATCACCTTCCTGAACCTCAACCGCAGCCCGAAGATTAAGATTTTGAACGTAATCAGGATATTTCTCATAAACTTCTAACGAAAGCTTTTTGGCTAATTCTCTATCCTTATCAAGAATCAGTACTCCGTACTCGGTTTTGGCCACGACGCTATCAGACGATTTTTTAAAAATATCGGCCAACAGCGCCTCGCGGCTGGCCCAGATCCGGTTCTGACTGATGGTTAAAAAACCATAAACCAGTGTTAAAACCAATAAAACGGATAAGCCAATCTTTTTTGATAATTTAAATAGTTCCTCGACGGCCACGGCCAAAACAACTATCACCCCAAGAGAAGAAAAATACATCAGCCGCTCAGCCATTATTGTTCCGGTCGGGAAAATCAGATTGGAAATTACAAGGTATGGCAGAAAGAAAAAAATCAAAGCCCAGACAAAAAGAGAAACTTTCCTTTGGAAAACACGGCAAACCGCCCAAAGCATTAAGCCTAAAACGACTAAACCCACTAAAGCCAACGGCGACGAAAATAAACTTGTCACTACCGGAATCTGGTCATATGAATAATCGGCTGAAAGGCGATAAGGCACAAAAGTTTTTATCAAATACAGGGTCAGAACTTTTAAAGCCGTCCAGAAACGTTCAAAAAAAGAAACGTGGGCCAGCGGATTAAAAACAAACTCAACTTTTGTCTGAAAAGCATATTGACCCAAAACGGCAATCCTCATCCCGAAATACAGAACCAAAACTCCAAAATAATAAATCAGCCATCGCCAATTCCTGCGGTAATGCAAACCAAATAAAAAAACAATGGCTATCGCCGCGACGGCGTTTTCTTTCGCTGATAGCGCTAAAAATAAAGTTATAGCTGAAAGAAAATACTTAGAATCAAACCACAATAATAAAGTTAGTATTCCGAAAAAAAATGAAAGCAGTTCGGCCCGGCCGACGATAGAGGTCACCGCTTCGACATGAATCGGCAAGACCAAAAATAGTAATGCGGCAACTAGGCTGAAACGGTCTTTGCTTGATAATTTTTTCAGAAGTAAAAAAACAAAAAATGAATTGATGACATGCAATAAAACATTAGCGAAGTGAAAACCAAAAGTAGAAGAGCTAAACAGAAAGTTCAGCCCGAGACTAAATTGGGTTAGCGGTCGATAAAGCCCGGCCTGATAAAAATCCTCAAAGTAGGGCTCGCTGAAAAAGTTAAATATTCTCTCGGGCTGGCTGAAAAAACTATGAGACAGCACTATTAAATCATCATGAACAAAATCGCCGGCCAGACCGTTAAAAAAAATGGCAAAACCAATCAAAAAGAGAACTAAAAAAACGAACCAGTTGAACTTCATGACTAAAATAAATCTATCCGAAAACAAAAAACGGCGCAATTGCGCCGTTTTTTGTTTTTTCGATCAATTATCTATTTATAAGTTCCAGATATTTTGCTATTGATTTAGGTCCGAAATAACCCAAAGCCGGAGAAACGCCGTTAGCCTTCTGCCAAGCCGCCACTGCGGCTTGAGTTACCGCTCCGAAACGTCCGGTTGAGCCGCCAGAATAACTGAAATGGCCGGTAGTAGTCAAATAATCCTGCAAAGCCCTGACATCATCTCCTTGGGCGCCAATAGTCAAACTGCGGGTAAAATTATAGGCGGCGCCGGAAACTTGGGGCGTCGAAACCGGGGTTGCGACTGGGGTAGCAACTGGAACGGAAACTGAAGTTATTTTTGCTCTTGTCAATGGTCCGAAATATCCGCTCGCTGGTGAAACGCCATTTGCCGCCTGCCATTTTGCCAAAGCAGTTCTGGTTAAAGCGCCGAATAAATTAGTTTCATTTCCTGGCGAGCCGGGGCCGGAATTGGCAATTTTAAAACCGGCGGCGTTAAGATATTGCTGTAAGGCCTTGACATCCGTTCCGCTGGAACCAACAGCAAAATTCCTGGTGAATTGGGAAACGGCAGGCGCTTGACCGGCTAGCCCGGCTACTTGCCCCTGAAGTGCTGCTATTTGGGCAGCTATTGCTTCTGCGCCTGTAGCTGGAGCTGTAGTCGGAGTTGGGGTTGGGGTTGGGGTTGGAGTCGCCGTAGAAGTCGAAGAAGCTCCTCCGCCGCCTCCGCCACCTCCTCCTCCTCCTCCACCGCCGGTAAGGGTGGAACAATTAGAAGAGTTTGGAGTAACTTTTATCGTCCTTTGGCCGGAGCCGGAAGGCAAACTGATTGAAATTTGTGAATATCCGCTTGGACATTCCTGACTCAAACCGCCGTCGTTTTCCAAAATCTTCCGGTCTGTTGACCTTAAAGTGAATGTCTGGCCGCCTGAAACCTTAAAAGTAAGGACCGAGGCTTCAGTTGTTATTTCATCGGCACTGGAACCGCCAAGGATGGTGAAATCAGTTGATGTGCCGCCGACAGTTAAATTGATAGTGGTATCTTCCGAAAAAGTTACGTCTGCGGCTAAAGCTATGCCGGGGATTAAGAACAACGAAAGAGCTAAAAGAAAATACGATTTTTTGATTATTTTTTTCATTGGTTAAGCTTCAAATTGCGAATCGTTTGAACCACTTGCGAATCCGGTTTTAAATTCTCCCAAAAAAGAATGTGTCCCCCGTTAATAATCATTTGATCTTTTGGGCCATGCGGTTCTATTACGCCTAATTTTACCAGACGGCCGGATGCGGCTTTTTCATTTTCCAATTTTACATAGTATACATCGTCTAAAACCGGATATTGTGAATCAATGTCTCTTAATTTGCCGAAATAAATTTGGCCGCCCTCAAGGAAAATCGCTTGATAAGTCGTTTGGTCAATCTTTTTTGCTTCTTCGGCATTTTTAGATAACAGAGAATAAACCGCAAATCCCAATATAATGACCAATAACAGGCCTATTATGACAGCCAAT
>Ga0209541_10012095_pt1 | contig 13391 bp, 13 predicted proteins | sample RifCSPlowO2_01_FD_184027 | JGI IMG/M metagenome (GOLD analysis project Ga0209541, IMG submission 184027) | Groundwater microbial communities from Rifle, Colorado - Rifle CSP2_plank lowO2_0.1 (SPAdes) (version 2) | ecosystem: Environmental > Aquatic > Deep subsurface > Groundwater | place...
GTTGAGGAGATTCGAAAAGTAAAAAAAAGTACGAGTTTTGTGATTGAGAATCCGTTATCGATCCAGCAGAATGTTACGGTAGGAGAAGCGATTAAGTTGATGCAGCGAGAAGGAGTGACGAGTTTATTAGTAATGGATGGAGAGATGTTGGTTGGGATATTTACGCATCGTGATTATTTATTTGAAACTGAGATGGAGAAGAAAATTACGGCAGTGATGACGCCGCGAGAGAAGTTGATAACTGCGCCGTATGGGATTGCATTAGATGAAGCAAAAAAGATATTACATTTGCATCGAATTGAAAAATTGCCATTATTACTAGAGGGTAAAGTGAAAGGGTTGATTACCACACAAGATATTTCTAAGTTAGAGCAATGGCCGGAGGCGACACGAGATACGAAAGGGAGATTACGAGTTGGTTGTGCGGTTGGTGTTAAAGATACGCTTGAGAGAGCACGTGCATGTATTGAAGCGGGAGCAGATGTGATTATTTTAGATATTGCGCATTGTCATTCGGATTTAGCGATACAACGAATCAGAGAATTGAAGAGTATGTTTAATGTGGACATCATGGCAGGGAATATTGCAACGGCTGAGGCGGCGTATGATTTAATTACGGCAGGGGCGGATGGGTTGAAAGTGGGAATTGGGCCGTCGCCGGTGTGTACGACACGAATTATTTCTGGAAGTGGAGTGCCGCAATTAACGGCGATTATGGATGTAGTAGAAGTTGCACGTAAGTTTGATATTCCAGTGTGTGCAGATGGGGGAATGAAATATCCTGGGGATGTGGCGAAAGCAATTGCGGCGGGGGCGTCGAGTGTATTTTCAGGAACATTATTTGCGGGAACGGAAGAAGCACCAGGTGTAGTGATTATGAAAGATGGGAAGCGGTACAAGAAATATATGGGTTCGGCATCGTATGACAGCAATCATGAGCGCAAAGAGAGTAGTTCGGGTACACAAGTGAAAGAGAGATTAGATGTATTTGTAGAAGGAGTGGCGATACTTGTGGATTACAAAGGAGCGGTACGAGAAGTGATTCGTAGTGTGGTGAAAGGAGTACAGAGTGCGATGAGTTATTGCGGTGCGAATACAATTTTAGAGATGCAGGAGAAAGCGGAATTTATGCAGATTACGTCGGCGGGATGGGAAGAGTCGGGGAGTCGAGGGACGAAGTTGAGTGAGTGAAAGTTTATATAGTTTGGTTCATTTTATGGGCAGAAGAGATACATAATTAAAAAAAAAGGTGAGATTAATGCTTGGATTAGGAAAAGAAGAAAATCGTTTTAAAATTGATTTAAATGTAGCACAACATATCTTTTCGCAATTAGCGGAGTCAAGTTCTAAAGTGATGATTATTACAGATGGCGCGGAAACGTATACATTGGGTCAACTATTTATCCAGCATTTTGAACTACGATATCATCCTATCGAACAAAAAATACAAGAGAAAATAACAGAAGTACATGCAAATGGAAATTCGAAAATGGCTGTATTGAGGGATGTTTTAGGACGAGAGTTAGGGTCAAATGAAATGGCTTTAACGGCTGGATTTGTATCGCTGGAGGAAAGTTTTCGTAAGTTATATGCGTTACGTGATAAGCTCTTACAACAACCAGGAAATGTTCAAAAAATTCAAGCCGAGATGAAATTACTTAGAGAAAATATTGTAACAGATTTGGCGCAGCGATTAGGACAATGTTTAGCGATTTCGACGTGGGGGTTGGCTTCTCCGTTTGCGGTGTATTTTATGTCCCAGGACGGAAGATATGAACGGCAACTGATTGTTGGTGATAAACAACAGAGAGGATGGGAAGCTGGAGCATTAGAGTTTTTTGCACAGAAGTTGAAAAAACTGGGGTTTGATACGACACCAATTTATAAAAGATTTTGTAATCGCGGTGGGTTAGTAACGGCGTTTACACGAGATATAAAGATAGCAGTGAAACATGATGATCTTTTAAAAGTAGGAAATATAAGAAATCCTACAAGAGTAAAAGATTATCAAAAAGTATTGTTTGATGTGGGGTCGTATTTTAAGAAGTGAGAATGAGTTTAATTATTTTTTTATCAATTCAATTCGTTGTACCAAATCTGCTTGGTTTAGATCATTTTTTTGTGCTTCGTTTACATTCACAACATAGTTTCTTTGTTCAAGGAAAAAATGATTTCGTCGGCCGCCAAACGTATAAGGAAAATTATGTGTGTCACAAAACTGTTCAAATGCGGTACACCGAGAATCGTACTTTTCACGCTGTTCAAAAAAATGTTGATCGATATAAACGCAGTACTGTTCTTCTCTCTGTTCCCTTTGTATTTCTTTAGAAGAAAATCCTAAAGGTGTTACCACTCCGCGGCGCAGTCCTTCGAGCGTTAGTTCTTCTAGTTGTTGTTGGATTGTTTTTTGTACCATTGCGATTTTTTTCCTCTGCGATTAAACTCACTTCATCATCCAGCGATTCAGATACATAAAAGGAATGTCAATGATGGCGACAAGATATTTGGTGAGGAATTGGCCAATCATCAACGACCAGATAGGCAACCCTGTACCAATAAACGCCAGCGAAATGAATAGAACCGTATCCACACTTAATGAGATGATACTGCTGCCTGCATTGCGCAGCCAGAGGTATTTGCCGTGTGTCACTTCTTTGAGTTTGGCAAACAGATACGCGTCGAGGTTTTCGGAAACAAGGAAGGTGAGCCAGCTTGCTATTGTTATACGCGGCACAAGGCCAAAGAGTATTTCCCAAGATGATTGGTGTGGCCAGAAGATGGCGGGTTTGAGGGAAGTTCCAATATAGAGGAATACGATTAGGGCGATTTGGGTGGTAAACGCAATGAGGATCATTTTGTGTGTTTCTTTTCGTCCAAATTTTTCATTGACAATATCGGTGAGGAGAAACGTGACGGCAAAAATAAGCACGGCTGCCGGAGCAGTAACGGTGGCGAAGCCTAGATCAAATTCGGCAATTTTGGCAGCCATGATTTGGCTGAGGGTGACAAACAACACGTACAAGCCGATAAGTGCATCAGGAGTATTATAGCGCTTGGCGTACCAAGCGCCAAAGAGGGTGAAGAGGGAGACGATTACAATAATGCTGAGGGTAAGTATCATGGTTGAAGCGGGACGGGGTTGGTTATATATACTTTTACTCTCCTGTGCGGGAGAACATTTTTAAAGTAGAACATTTTTAGCACTTCTATGGATATATCAGTATTAGAAAAAGCAGGAGTAAGTAGAAATGAAGCAGTACTCTACGTCGCTTTAGCAAAAGAAAGCCCATTAACGGCAGGAGAGTTATTGAAGAGAACAAAAATGGTGAGTTCACGCGTGTATGCTTCTTTACGTTCGTTAATTCAGAAAGGATTGATTAGTTCCTATCAGAAAAATCAAAAACAATTTTATGTGGCGGAAAATCCGACTATTTTTTTACAGCGCTGGCATGAGACAAAACTACAGATGACCAAATTGGTTGGGGAGTTGAATGCGTGGAAGAAACCGACGCGAGAAAAATTTGAAAGCAGGTTGTATGAAGGATATAAAGGGTTTCGCACGGCGTTTCAGTTGATTTTGGAGCAGAGTACCAAACGTGATGAAATTCTAACGATTGGATTTAGCAGACCACAGGCGCTGCATGCGTTGCGTGTGTTTTTGAAGAATATCGATCGCAAACGCATGGAAAAGAAGATTCCGATGCGGGTGTTGTTTGATCAAGAGATGCGCAACACCATCGGTAAAGACCGAGAGAAAGAATTATTTGTGCAAGTGCGATATATGCCTCGAGGGTATTGCAGTCCGGCGGCGATGAATATTGTACGCGAGTATGTATTAATTGAATTGTGGCAAGAGCAGCCGGTTGTCTTTTTGATTAAGAATAAAGCGATTGCCTCAAGTTTTCGCAGTTATTTTGAAGTGTTGTGGATAATGGGGATGGAGTAGGCAAGAAAAAGTGGAAAACTTATTGTTTATAATTTTCTTGAATTTTTGCGTACAATTCCGCTAATATAGTTGGCGGCTGACGGGCGCGTTCAGAGATGTCTTTGCGAATAGTCGTCTCTTCGTATACTTTTTGGCCATGGCCGTTGTTTCTCCCAAATAATTTAAGTTCAACAGAGCCGGAATTAGCACCACCATAATGACCATTAAGGGTGATGAGATATTCTTTATATTCAAGAACATATGATTCAAAGCAATGGGGGTCTTGAGGGGTGTGGTTGTCAAAAGGAATAAATTCTTTTTGCCAACGAGTAGCAGGAACGGCTTGGAGTTCTTGGAGCAGATTCGTAAGAGATGTTTTTTCCATGGAATTTATTTTTTGAGGGCTATTTATAAAAGTTGAGGAGGGTTTTGAGAAAATTAAGGTTTATTTTACAAATTCGACATTCTCCATGTCTTCAAATTGCTTGTCACCTGTGAGAAATTTGACGTGACGTGCTTTAGCCAATGTATATCCTATACTATCAACATACGACAGATCACGTTTTTTGAACGTAGATTTAAACGCGTTTGCAGTCTTTATTATTTCATCATCAACATCTATACTAAACGGAAGAAGACGATCATAATATTTATCTGCAATTTCTTTGCCGTATTTATTGAGCAACCCGTAATGTACTTCCATCAGATTTAATTTTGAAGTGAGTATACCCACATCTTGGAAATAGAGGTCATAATTAGGATTGCCTTCGATAATCTCAAAAAAAGCATACGAATCGAAAAAATAGGTGGTTATGATTTCCATCCTTTTCGTACCATATCTTTAAATTCTTGTCCGGACATCGTACGAGGAAGAGAACCAAAAATATCAGACAAATTGGCTCGTTTGACTATTTGTACAATAATCTTATCTCCTTCGTGAATATGTTCTGTTTCAACAACATCATAAGGGAGAATAATTCCTACGGAATTTCCCCATTTTCTTACAATTGCTTCAGTTGCCATGGTTTGTGATGTTAATTTCTGTTGTTATTAATTTGTGGATGATAAGTTATACTTAAGTATAATTAAAGTATAACTAATATAAAAACTTTTCGTTTGTAATCAATTAAAGTGATTACTTTTTTAAAGGATATTAAAATCTCTCTTATTATGGAACTTCCCCAGCACTACAACCCCAAAGAGGCAGAAAAAAAATGGCAAAAATATTGGGAAGAGCAGGAGATTTATCGCTATACTGCTGATGCTAAAAAAGAAAAATATGTTGTAGATACGCCGCCGCCAACGGTGTCAGGGAAGATGCATATGGGGCATGCGTTTAGTTATACACAGCAGGATATCATTGTGCGCTATCAACGCATGCGGGGGAAAAATGTGTTTTTTCCGTTTGGGACTGATGATAATGGGTTACCAACCGAACGATTAGTTGAGCAGAAGAAGAAAATTCAGTCAACGCGGATGTCGCGCGAGGAGTTTGTGAAGATTTGTGATTCAGTTATTGCCGAGGAGAAGCCGATATTTATCCAAAGCTGGAAGGATATTGGGATGTCGGCAGATTTTAAGCGGTCGTATTCTACGATTAACACGCATTGTCAGATTACGTCGCAGGCGTCGTTTATTGATTTGTTTAAAAAAGGGCAGGTGTATCAGCAAGAATCACCGGTGACGTGGTGTGTGAGTTGTCAGACGGCAATTGCACAGGCGGAATTTGAGTCAGTTGATATGCAGTCACATTTTAATGATATTGAGTTTGAATGTGGTGGGAGGAAGCTTGTGATTGCGACGACGCGACCAGAAATGATCCCGGCGTGTGTGGCGTTGTTTTACAATCCGATGGATACTCGTTATACTGCATTGAAAGGGAAATTTGCTCGTGTTCCGTTATTTAATTATGAAGTGCCGATTCTTGCAGATGAAAATGTGGATGCAGAGAAAGGTACAGGATTGATGATGGTGTGTACGTTTGGAGATAAAGAGGATGTGGAGAAGTGGTTTAAATACAATCTGCCGTTACGTGTGGTGTTTGAAAAGTATGGCAAGATGAATGAGCTGGCGGCGGAATTTAAAGGGTTGAAGATTAAAGAAGCACGCAAAGCAATTATTGAGGCGTTGCGAGAGAAAGGATTGTTGTTAGGACAGAAAGAGATACAGCACGCGGTGAATGTACATGAGCGGTGTAAAACAGAATTAGAATTTTTAAAGACGAAACAGTGGTATATCAAAGTGCTGGATCGCAAAGAGGAGTTGCTTGAAGCGGGCGGGGAGATGGTGTGGTATCCGGCGCATATGAAAGTTCGCTACGATCATTGGGTGCAGAATTTAAATTGGGATTGGTGTATTTCAAGGCAGCGGCATTTTGGCATTCCGATTCCGGTGTGGAGTTGTGGGAAGTGTGGGGCGCATGTGGTGCCTGCAATTGAGGAGTTGCCAATTGATCCGACGATGACAACGCCGCGAAAAAAATGTAGTTGTGGAAGTTGTGAATTTATTGGTGAGACGGATGTGTTAGATACGTGGGCGACGTCGTCTTCAACACCCGATATTGCAAGTAATTGGGTGCATAAAGGAGAATACGATTTTAATTATGAGGATACGGCATGTGCATTACGGCCGCAAGCACATGATATTATTCGCACGTGGTTATTTTATACGGTTGTGAAGAGTGTGTTTCATCACAAACGAATTCCGTGGAAGAGAGTGATGATTTCTGGCCATGCACAGGATCCGCAAGGACGAAAGATGTCAAAGTCTCTTGGAAATATTGTTGAACCGCAGGCGATGATTGAGAAATTTAGCGCAGATGCGCTGCGGTTTTGGGCGGCAGGTTCAAAGTTAGGCGATGATTTGCCGTTTATGGAAAAAGATTTGTTAACTGGGCAGAAATTTGTGACCAAGTTATGGAATGCATCGAAGTTTGCGTTGATGCATTTGGAAGATTTTGATCATTTGGAAAAAGTGCGTTTAACGGATGAGTTTGATGTATGGATGATGCAAAAGTTGGATGCGGCAGTGTTGGAGAGTACGGCATGTTTTGAGGAGTATGAATATAGTCGAACAAAAGCGGCAGTTGAGCAGTTTTTTTGGCATACGTTCTGTGATAATTATGTGGAGATTGTGAAAGATAGGTTATATAATCCGGATAAACGCGGGGTTGAGAATCGCCGCAGTGCGCAGTATGTGTTGTATCATTCATTGCTTGCGGTGTTGAAGATGATGGCGCCGATTATGCCGCATATTACCGAAGAGATTTATCAGTTGTATTTTGCAGCTCGCGAAGGGAAGAAGAGTATTCATGTTTCCGTTTGGCCTGTGGCGTTTGGAGTGACGGCTAGTGATGCAGGAGAATATGGTGTTGATATTATTAATACAGTGCGGAAATTTAAATCTGAGAAGCAGGTCTCAATGAAGCAGGAGTTAGCGACCATTGTGTTAGTTGGGGAAGGTGTTTCGGAGCGGGTTTTGAAGATTATGGGTGATTTGAAAGCGGTGTTGAATGTTCGTGAGATTGCATTTAACGGGGAAACAACGCTTGTGACAGAGAGGTTTAAGGTGGGAGTGGGGGTTGGCATATGACTCTAGAAGAAGCGAAAAATTGATATAACTGCTTTCTCAAGAAGTTCTAATAATTCCCCAATCCCACTTTCTCTACCGTCACACTCCAAGTGGGCTCTAAATTCTTGACATCTAGACCTGCTTGAAAGCACTGTGCGGTCTTGGTGTCAAAATCAGCTACAACACTGCCTGCTTTAAATATGGCGGGCATTGGTGTATTCTCAGCTAATCGCTGGATTCGATTCAGTTCACTCGTACTTAATCTGTCACGAAGAAGATCGCGAATGACATAACGGGGGACTCTTAATAGTTTTACTTGCTTTCCCTCTTTTACATATAAACTGACATCCATAGTAGGCTAAAGTATTCACTGCTTTTTATAGTTTGCGGGAACCCACTGGTCAACCTCATTCACATTCGGAGCCTACTGGCGAACAAAGCCAGTAGACACTGGTCAGGTGCGGATAGGGTTTATATAGGGGTTCTACCAATAAACATAAAATGACCAAAGAAGTCGCCACAAAAGATGAAGCGGAATTTCTATTATATACATCTCCTAATGGTGAAATTAAAGTAAATGTCTTTTTCCATAATGAAAATATCTGGCTTACCCAAGATAAAATGGCTGATTTATTTGGTGTCCAAAGACCAGCAATTACAAAACATCTCATTAATATTTTTGAGAGTGGCGAATTAGAAGAGAATTCAGTTAGTTCCATTTTGGAACATACTGCTTCCGATGAAAAAAAATATAAGACTAAGTTTTACAACCTCGATGCCATAATTTCCGTAGGATATAGGGTAAATTCTACCAAAGCCACCCAATTTAGAATCTGGGGAACTCAAAAATTGAGAGAATTTATCTTAAAAGGGTTTGTGTTGGATGATGAGAGGTTAAAGAATGGGAAGCATTTTGGTAAAGATTATTTTAAAGAACTGTTGGAAAGAATACGTTCGATTCGTGCCAGTGAAAGAAAGATTTACCAGCAAATAACAGATATATTTGCGGAATGCAGCATTGATTATGACCCTCAATCTGAGATTACCAAAGAGTTCTATGCGTCCGTTCAAAATAAGTTTCATTATGCCATAACTGGTCAGACTGCAGCTGAAATTATCTATCAAAAATCAGATGCTAATAAGACATATATGGGTTTAACGACTTGGAAACAAGCTCCAAAAGGAAGAATATTGAAATCCGATACTATTATCGCTAAAAATTATCTACAGGAACAGGAGATTAAGAAACTGGAAAGAACTATTTCAAGCTTTTTTGATTACATTGAACGAATTATTGAGAATAGAACCGTTATGAAAATGAAAGATTTGGCTGAAAGCGTCAATAAATTTTTAGAATTTAACGAGTTTCGCGTTTTGGATGGGAAAGGTACAATTTCTTTTAAGCAGGCGGAAGAAAAAGCTAGCCAAGAATATGAATTATTTAATAAAAATCAAAAAATCAACTCTGATTTTGACAAATTTAGCAAAAAATTATTAGAGAATAAGAAAAAAATATACTGAAAGCACTAATTAATCGAATAAAATACTTAGTGCATTCAGATAATAGTTAACGCATTAAAATGTTTGAATATTTAGTGCGTTAACTATATAACTAAAATGAAACCGTGACAAATTGTCACACATTGAAAATGCAAGCTATGGATGGTAAATTAGGGGAAAACTGTATCTGATAAAAATATCAAAACACTACTCAAAACTCACAATTCTCCCCTAAATAAAGCTAAATTTCCGAAAGCTTTTTAAGAAGAATGAGCGTTTAGAGGGGTAGTCCTAACGAAAAGAGGGGTTGGGGATTTTTTCGCGTCAGGATCAAAGAATATTAAATTGAATAAATAGGAGGATTGATGTAATATGGGTGAACAAGGATATTGTGTAAAATGTAAGACGAAGCGAGAGATTGCTAATGCAAAAGAAGTAAGCATGAATGGTAAAGGCGGCGTTAAACGAAGAGCATTGAAAGGAAGCTGTCCTAAGTGTAGTACAACGATGTTTCGAATCTTAGGTGCGAAGAAGTAAATTTTTTTATTTATATATTTTTTTATTTTTGTTTGTGTTTTTGGTTTGTTTTGTTAACATTGTTCTGTTGAAAATAGCAATGTTTTTATTCTCCAAGGTAATCCTAGGTGTATGACTGAACTAAAAAAATTTGATGTGATTGTGATTGGAGGCGGAATAAATGGTGCAGCAATTGCGAGAGATTCTGCGCTGCGCGGATTACAAGTTGCGTTATTTGAAAAAGGTGATTTTGGGAGTGGAACGACGCAGTTTTCATCGCGATTGATTCATGGAGGATTACGATATTTAGAGCAGTTTGAGTTTGGCTTGGTGTTTGAGGCGCTGCAAGAACGAGAATATTTACTTAAGACGGCGCCGCATTTGGTTCGGCCATTACATTTTCTGATTCCAAATTATATCCATAGCACACGTGATTTGTGGTATTTACGCTTAGGGATGTGGGGGTATGATGTGCTTTCAATTCTGAAGTCGCTGCCGTGGCATAGCTATTTTAAAAATGCGCTAGCAATGAGGTTGCTTGAGCCGGGAATTGAGATGGAGGGATTACGTGGCGGAGTTGCGTATTATGATGGCCAGGTGAATTTCCCTGAGCGGTTATGTGTAGCGAATGTATTGCAGGCGGAAAAAGAGGGTGCGGTTGTTGTGAATTATACAGAAGTTGTAAAAGTATTGGTTGATGAGAAGAATGTGAAAGGGGTTCGAGTACGAGATGTGTTGAGCGGGAAGGAAGAGGAGTATTTTGCAAAGATGGTTGTGAATGCGTCAGGGCCGTGGGTCGATAAAATAAATGAATTGTTGCCAATGCAAAAATTATCTGTGGAGATTGGAGGAACGAAGGGGAGTCATATTGTAGTAAAAGAGTGGAAGAATGCGCCGCGAAGGGCAATTTATGTTGAGGCGTATGCGGATCGGCGGCCGATATTTATCATTCCGTGGCGAGGGTATATGTTGATTGGAACAACGGATATTCTTTACAAAGGTAATTTAGATCAAGTGTATCCAACACGAAAAGAAGCGGAGTATTTTATTTTAGAGACGAATAGGTTATTTCCGGATGCAGATTTAGATTTGAAGAAGATTATTTCTGCGTATGCGGGAGTGCGACCGTTGCCGGCGGTTCGGCGAGAGGCACCTGGGGATATTCCACGCAGTCATATTATTCATGATTATAACGACTTGGGAATTACTGGATATATTTCTATTATCTCTGGGAAAATTACAACCAATAGAAGTTTAGCAGAGGAAGCGGTTAATGATATTTTGAAGAAGTTGGGACGTACGGGGAAGAGATGTGTGACGCGGCGAACGGCGTTAGTTGGCGGAGAGATTACGAATATTGAAAAATATACGCGTGAGCAGGTGGGAAAAATAGAGAAAGAGTATGGATTAGAACGGGCGCAGGGAGAGTATCTTGTTGGTATGTTTGGGACGGAGTGGGGAAGAGTGTTAGAATATGGACGACGAGAGAGGAAATTGTTGAAGAAGATTTCGAAGTATCACCCTGATGTATTTGCGGAAGTTCATTATTGTGTTGCGGTTGAGAAAGTGAAGCGCGTGAGTGATTTCTTGTTACGGCGATGTGGGATTGGAACTGGTGAGGGACAGGGGCTTGATTGTGTTGAGGATGTGGCAACTGAGATGGGGAAGTTGTTAGGATGGGATACGAAGCGAATTGCGAGTGAGGTTTTTGAGTATAAGAAAGAAGTGAAAGAGAGGTATACGGTGCATTGATAACTTCTACTGGAGTTGAAGTTATGATGTTAAATGCACTTTATTGTTAAATGTAATCATATGAAGATAGGTTCATATGTTATATGCACTCTTTATTATTGTTTAGGGAAAATATGTTCTGTAAAATATTGTGCAATTGCTAATGAAGAGGTGAGACCAGGTGAATCAGCTAAGAGGTGGAATGCGTTTTTGTGTTTACGGTCTTGTTCAATGACAAAGTCGCTGTAGCCGTTGATTTTTGCTTGGATGCCGATTTGATCGTACTGGAGATCTGATTCTTGTATATTCGGGAAATAGGGGTGAAGGGTTTGGATGAATTCTATTGCTGATTTTTTTGGTTGGAGATGTGAGGGGATGGTTGGGTTGTAGGGGGAGGTGAGGGGGCCGACTAAGATGGTATTGCCGATGGCGATGGTTCCGTCTGGTTGCAGATCAAATGTAGGAGTGAGATGGTTGCCAAGGGCGTATTTTTGCTTTTGATGTTCGTCGAACATATTAGGGATTGGCTGAGGGACGGGATAGACATTGAGGCCGGACATGTTAAGATCTAGTCTTGTGGTTTTGTTGAATTTCATGTATTCCCCGCAGGTGGGGCTGATGAGGTAAGGGAAATTAGGGTTAATCATTTTGCCAATTGCGGTGGCGTTGAGGCCGGCCGTGTTGATGAGGATGTTTGTTTCGAATTGTTCTGTTGCGGTGAGAGTTTTTGTGGTTAGGAGAAAGGAATGTTCTTTGGAGGTGATGGAGGTGACGTTGTGTTGGGGGAGAATAATGCCGTTGTGTTGTGTTACAAGTTGTTCTAATTTTTTGCAGTAGGTGGCGGCGTCAATGATGCCGGCGGAGGGGATATAGAGTGCGGCGATGCCTGCGACGTTTGGTTCGTATGAATTTATTTTTGTGGCTGAGAGGAATTCGATATTGCTCACTTGATTTTGAATGGCGCGGTGGTGATATATGTTAAGAACGTCAAGTTCGCGTTGAGTGGTGGCTACTACGAGTTTGCCGGTTTCTTTGCAGGAGATGTGATGAACTGTTGCGAATTGTTGGAGCTGTTTGTTGCCCTGTACGCAGAGTTGGGCTTTAAGAGAATTTGGGGTGTAGGCCCAGCCGGAGTGGAGTACGCCGGAGTTGTGGGTTGATTGTTCTTCGCTGAGCCTTTGGTTTTTTTCGAAAAGAACGATTGATTTAGTGGGGTGGAGTTGGGAGAGGTAATAGGCGGTTGTGAGGCCGATGACGCCGCCGCCGATGAGAGTGATGTCGATTTGTTCCATTTTGCTATTTTTTTATTAAGGGCTTTTAAGAAGGTTGTGGAAGAAAGGGAAGATTTGATTGAGTAAAGTTTATTAACGAATGTGTCTTAGTTGAAGTCTAATGATTAATTTAAATCGTAATGAAAATCGTTATGGTCCGGCACCCAAATGTTATGAGATATTAAAAGAAGTGGGTCCAGAGTTATTTATCTCTTATTCGATATATTTTACAGATGAAATCACCCCTATATTATCCGCTAAATTTAATTTTCCTCAAGAACAAATTATGTTAGAATATGGGGGAGAAAATATCTTACGATTGATTTTTGACAATGTTGTAGGTTTACATGATAAAGTATTGATTTCGGATTATGCGTGGAATTTTTATGTTGAACAAATAAAGAGAAGAGGAGGAAAGAAAGAAATATTTAAGATGATAAAACATAATCTGCGATATGAGTATGATATGCGTGATTTAATTGAGAAATATAAGTTAGTGAATCCAATTCTAGTCATACTCACTTCACCTAATAATCCTACTGGTAACTCAATCAATTTTTTAGATTTGGAGAAATTTATGGATATAACTACAAAAAAGACAGTAGTGGTATTAGATGAGGCTTATTTTGATTTTCAAAATAATTATGATCAAAAAAAATTGAACCAATTAATTCTTACGTATCCTAATTTATTGGTGTTACGAAGTTTTTCCAAGCTATATGCTCTTGCAGGACTCCGGATTGGGTATGCGTTATGTGGAAAAGAGGCTTTAAAGAGATTGAATTATCAAAAAATGTATCTTGGGTACAATAGACTTTCTGAAAAAATAGTTTTAGCTGCTTTACATTCTGATTTGTATTATATAAATGTGAAAAATA